>Ga0197142_1000931_pt1 | contig 27233 bp, 33 predicted proteins | sample GBS60_MetaG_FD_148614 | JGI IMG/M metagenome (GOLD analysis project Ga0197142, IMG submission 148614) | Sediment microbial communities from Great Boiling Springs, Gerlach, Nevada, United States - GBS 60_MetaG | ecosystem: Environmental > Aquatic > Thermal springs > Hot (42-90C) > Sediment... | reverse complement strand
GAGAGTTTGATTACTCTGGTAGCCAATGCCTTAAGGCTATAAATGAGGAAGGTTTAGAGAGCATACTTGTAAATCCAAACGTTGCTACTATACAAACAGATACAAGGTTAGCAAGCAAGGTGTATCTATTACCTATTACACCAGATATGGTTGCTAAGGTTATAGAGCAGGAGAGGCCAGATGGTATAATGCTTGCATTTGGTGGGCAGACAGCACTTAACTGTGGTGTGGCATTGAAGAAGCAAGGCATCTTAGATAAGTATGGTGTTAGAGTTCTAGGCACATCTGTTGAGAGTATAAACGTTGCAAGTGATAGGGAGTTGTTCAAGAAGACCATGGTCGAGAATGGAATAGCAGTAGTTAAAGGTAAAGCAGCAACTAGCATGCAAGAAGCATTAGATATAGTTAAAGAACTTGGTTACCCTGTTATGATAAGGGTAGCATACACCCTAGGTGGCAAAGGTAGTGGTATTGCACATAATGAGTATGAGTTGTATGAGATAGTACAGAGAGGTTTGGCAGCAAGTATGATACACCAAGTTATGCTTGAGGAGTATATAGGGCACTGGAAGCAGATAGAGTATGAGATAATGCGTGACTATAAAGGTAATGCAATAACTGTATGTAACATGGAGAATATACTTGCTATGAGAGTTCATACTGGTGATAACATGGTTATTGCACCATCTCAAACAATAAATAATAGAGAGTATCATATGCTTAGAAGTATAGGCATAAGGGCAGTTGAGGCATGTAAGGTTGTTGGTGAATGCAATATACAGTTTGCCCTAGAGCCTACATCTGAAAGGTATGCTGTTATAGAGATAAACCCTAGACTATCAAGGTCTTCAGCACTAGCAAGCAAGGCTACAGGTTATCCTATAGCATACATGGCAGCAAAACTTGCATTAGGTTACTCATTGGATGAGTTATTAAACAAGGTTACAAAGGTTACAACAGCATGCTTTGAACCCTCTCTAGATTACGTTGTTGTTAAGATCCCTAGGTGGGACTTTAAGAAGTTTGATAGAGTGAATAGAAAGCTAGGCACACAGATGAAGTCTGTTGGTGAGGTTATGGCTATTGGTAGATGCTTTGAAGAGGCTATACAGAAGGCATTTAGGATGCTAGATATTGGGTTAGATGGAGTCTTAAGGAAAGAGGTTAAGAGGTTTATAAGTGAGGAAGAGTTGGAAGAACTTATAATTAATCCAGATGATGAGATAATACAGAATATAATAGATGCATTAAGGTTAGGATGGAATGTTGAGAGGATATCTAGATTAACGCCTATAGATCCTTGGTTCATCTATAGGATTAAGAATATAGTCGATATGGAGAGTACTCTGTTAAAGGTTAAGGAACTCGATGAAGAGTTAATAAGAGAGGCTAAGAGGTTAGGATTCTCAGATGCACAGATAGCAAGGTACCTTGGTATAAGTGATAATGCTGTTAGAGAGTTCAGAAAGAAGCATGGTATTGTACCAGTAGTTAAGCAGATAGATACACTTGCTGCTGAATGGCCTGCTAAGACCAATTACTTATACCTTACATACGGAGGCTCAAGTGATGATATAATCTATAATAGTAACAATAACACAAATGATGGAAGAGAAAAGAAGAGAAATGCTATAGTGCTGGGAGCAGGTACATATAGAATAGGCTCAAGCGTAGAGTTCGATTGGGCTACAGTTAACATGGTCTGGGGTCTTAAGAGTAATGGATTTGATGAAGTAGCAGTTATAAACTGTAACCCAGAGACTGTATCAACTGATTATGATGTATCTGATAGATTATACTTTGAGGAATTAACCCTAGAGAGGGTTCTGGATATATATGAGAAGGAGAATTCCGATGGTATAGTTACATGCGTAGGAGGACAGATAGCAAATAATCTAACACCAAAGCTTGCAAGGCATAATGTAAAGATACTAGGCACCGATCCAGAGGATCTTGATAGGGCAGAGGATAGAGCAAAGTTCAGTACACTATTAGATAAACTTAACATAAAGCAACCTACATGGCAAGTATTTGAGAGTATAGAGCAAGCAAAGGAGTTCTGCAAGATTATAGGATATCCAGTCTTAGTTAGACCATCTTATGTACTTAGTGGATCTGCTATGAAGGTTGTATGGGATGAGAGCAATTTAGAGAAGTATCTAACACTAGCTGCTGAGGTTAGTAAAGAGTATCCTGTAGTTATAAGCAAGTTTATAACTGATGCATTAGAGGTTGAGGTTGATGGTGTTGCTGATGGGTCAAATGCTATAATATGCTCTATCATCGAGCATATTGAGAGTGCTGGAATACACTCAGGCGATGCTATGATGGTTATACCTCCATTAAGACTAAGTATGAAGCATATTAAGATGATAAGAGAGTATACATTGAATATAGCAAGAGCGTTAAGGATAAGGGGTCCTTTCAATATACAGTATATCGTAAAAGGTGATGATATCTATGTTATAGAGTGTAATCTAAGGGCAAGTAGATCCATGCCCTACGTATCAAAGTTTACTAGAGTTAATGTTATATCACTTGCTGCTAGAGTTATAGCAGGTAAAGCATTACCAGAGATTGAAGAACCATGGCTTAATGCTAAAGGCTATGCTGTTAAAGTACCTCAATTCTCTTTTATGCAGTTAGAGGGAGCAGATATAGTGCTAGGTGTAGAGATGAGATCTACAGGTGAGGTTGCATGCTTTGGGGATACATTCTATGATGCAATGGTTAAAGCATTATTAGCATCAAATTACAACCTAAATATTAATAATAGTAAAAGAAGTGCATTACTAACAGTTGGAGGTTTAATGAAGAAAAGAATACTACCTATAGTATCACTTCTCAAAGCACTGAATTTTAATATATATGCTACTGAGCATACCGCAGAGTTTCTTATAGCAAACGGTTTCAAGGATGTTACTATAGTATATAAGATAAGTGAACCTGATAGAAAACCAAACATAATAGACCTTTTATACAATAGAGAGGTTGATATCATAATAAATATACCAAGTACTCTAACTATTGAGAAGTTCGTTGGGATGTTAGATGACGAGTATATGATAAGAAGAAAGGCTGTAGAGATGGGTATACCTGTATTTACTACACTTGAGAGCGCAAATATGTTCCTTAAAGCATTAGAATGGCTTGCTAGTAATAGACCTAGCATAAAACCTTTAGAACACTATATCATTTAGATTTGGTTAAGATATCTTAATAAATTTGGTCTTCTCTTTTATAATTATATTTATCTAATCAAATCTCAATTCTCATAAGAGTGTTTAAAGAAATAATAAATATGTTCATCTATACTTGTACAAACCACACTAAGATAGATCAGATAGTTTATAGGAACATCTGGAAACAATATTTAAAGTTGTACCTTACAGATGAGGAATTCAAAGACTTCTGCAAGATATTTGATATTTACATGATTGCTTCACAACAAATGCCACATGGCGAAACTGGAACAAAGAATATAAGAATATATTTATGGGATTCAAAAGGTTATTTAGCAAGAGTTATTAACTGTATGGTTATTAGCCATGAACTTATACATGCTATTGCAATATATAAATATTGTTATAAAAATAATAATCCATTAATTGCTAGAGCAGTTCATCAAACTTTACATTATTACCATGGATATGGCAGAGAAGGAGAGATGCAAAGTAAACTAACAGAATTAAAGTTAACTGTAAAGGTAAACCCATTATCAATACCTTTAAAGATCTTAGGTTCCTACGAGATGATAGATTATACAAAGATTGAAAGAATAGCAATTGAACAGATGCAAGTTAACTGATTAAACCTATAAAGAATAGATTATAGATAATATGATAAGCAAAAATCTTTTAAGTAAATCATAATTATAATATAGAAGCTTTATATTAGATATCTCATATGTTAAAATGTTAGTACTTGTATGACGATAAATTCTACTGTTATTGTCGAATGAATAGAATTAATAATAATGAGTAAGAATATCAAGTTTAGCAGTGCAGAAGGTAATCCTTTCTTAAAGGCATACTTATACATACAGGCTAATAGAAATGAATGGGATGAAAAGATATCTGCAATAGAGTACAATACTGAAAGAGCAAAGCGCTTTAAGGAACAACAGAGAGCATTAAGATGGATGATTAAGCATATAGCAGCAAATAAAAGTTTGGCTAGTAACAGAATCAACTAACTTAAAATAAATATTTTATCTTATTTATTTTTATTTTTAAGGGTATGAACAAATATTCAAATACTTTAAGATACAAATATTCAGTATTAGATATGAGACTTGCAATAATAAAGCATGACCTAAGAAGATTACATCGACAGATAGGAACATATAATTCATTACAGCATACTACCATACTTGTAATGCTAGATCATTTAGTTAATAATATTAACGTTCGTAATAATAATAAGAGTAAGGAAGTGAATGGATATGAATGATAATCATCTGCTAAGGTTTGCTGGTTTAGATCTAGCAAGGATAAGAGATCACTCAGCACTAGTTGTAGTTGAAATAACTAAAGATAAAGATAATACTAATGATTTTAACAATAAGATAATAACTGTAATTGATGCTATAGAATATCCTCATATAACATTAGATAAATTAGCAGAGATGATTAAGAGCAAGTATGAAAAGTATAAATGGGTTACACTTCTTATAGATGCAACTGGATTTGGAGGCGCTATTGCATATGATATACTAAGGAAGTACATGGATTGTAAAGCAATTGTTTTTACAAATAATATAAAGAATCAGATGGTATCTAACCTTATAACTTTAGTGGCAAATAAGAAGATAAGGATACCAAAAGAACACAAAAAACTCATAGAGCAGATGCTTGAGCAGAGGATAATTTCAGACAGCTCAAGTATAAAGTATAAGCATCCAAGTAATAAGAACGATGATTTGTTCTGGGCTCTATGCTTAGCATGTTTTGCATGTAAGGATGTACTAAATCAATCTTACATGAAGATAGCAAGTAAAAAATTCTATCAGCAAGAGAATCTTTATGGTAAGTACGATGCTATATACTTTAGATGGTGAGTAATATGAGCAGATATGAGGGATTAAGTAGAATAGGAAGGATATTTACAGAAGCATTAAACATATATAGAAAAAACCTTAGAAGTTACAGTAATTATTATGCTGAGAATACTAGTAATATATTTAGAGTTGCTCATATCAAGAGATTCAATCATCACTCAATAATGCCTCCATATACTCAAGAAGATTATAGAGATTTTGAGAAAGTATGGGCTACTACTCTAGCAGGGGCCGCTTTAGATAAGAAGGTTGAGTTCATAGTTGGAGGAGGAATAAGGCCAGTATTTGATTTAAAAAGAAACTTAAAGAAGGGTTTAAATGAGCAAGAGATTAGGGCAAGGTTAGCAAGATATGATGATCTGATGCAAAGACTTATTGATATAGATGAGCAAGTGGAGTTCAATCAAAAATTAAAGATATCTATACTACTCAGTAAAGTGTTTGGTAGAGCATGTATGCTATTTGATTATAATGATGTTAATAGCAGGATACCAAGCACATTAAAGATAGTACATCCTAGATATCTAGGCACGGTAATTGTTGATGATACCACATGGAAACCTACGCATGTTCAAGTTATGCTAGCAGAGAATGAATATTTGCCTATAGATGAAATGATATACTTGGTTAATTTACCATATACTCCAGTATTAAATAGTGATTGGTATGGATTCTCAGAACTCCAAAGGGTTGTTGGTGCAGCAAAAGCACTTCAAAGATTCATAGAATATGATGCACCAGAGATTGCGGAGAGTATGTGGGCTGGTTACGGATTATTCATAATAAATACAGCAAATAAGAGTAAGGAAGAGGCTGACGCTATGCTCAATGCTTTAGTAAACAGCCTTAAACCTGGAGCATTTAACGCTATAGCAGCAAAGAAAGAAGATGTGGATTTCAAGACTCTAGATCTTGAGCCTAAAGTTCAAGAATTAGTACAGTTAATAGATGCTTATGAAAGACTCATAATAGGTAACTCAACTGTACCATCAGCATTACTTGGAAGAGAAGAGGAGCAGAACATGGCTACTCTGAAGGGTAAGATAGAATTCTTCATGAATGGTGTTATAAGGGCTGAGAGAGAGGCAATAGTTAGAGAGGTTAGCAGGCAATGGTATCAAAGGCTAGTTGAAAGGATAGAACCTAGTGTGTTGAATGAGTTAAACATAAGTGCAGAATTTGAACCGTTTATAGTAAGTAATTGGGTTGATATGGTAGATGCTGTTAAGAAGTTAAAGGAACTCTTACCAAATCTAAGCGAGAATGCTATTCTTACTATGCTTGGTTTAGAATACTTAAAGAACGACATGTCAATTACGCATGATAGCAAATAAAATTTTAATAGACCAATAGTCAGACAGTATATCATTTATAATCAATTTATTTGATTAATCTGTCTGGTTATCTTCCATAATCGTATAAAGATCTTTTTTATTATTATGTTATTATTTTAGCTAATGGTTCAATGTTGTGACAAATGTAATTACAAGAGTAATACTAGCAATACGAATGAAAAAGATTGTAAATCCAATGTTAATATAATTAATGTTCTACCTTCACAAGAGAATAATTCAGAGAGTAATTATCCAAAGACCAGTGACGATAAGCTCCCTAGTCACATTAAGGTCAAAGAGTTATTCAATGTGTTTGACGAGGCACTTTATAAAGCATTCTGCAAATACAAACCATCATATGGTGAGATGTTTTTAGCTTTATTTCAATTGCAACAAAAGCTGAATACACTCTACATGCAGGATATTATAAAAGATTATTTAGAGCTAACAAAGATTGATATTGTAAGGATGCTAACTACTCTAGATGAAGAAAATTGTAAGAAACAAGATATGTATGGCTAATAATGAATAGAAGATTGATAGTGATTCACATGACTATGGATAATAAAATAAAATACTTTACATCAAACTCAAGGTTCTTCATAAAATCGTTCTTCATAGATGATAGTATAAATGCAAATCATTGGGGAGTTAGCAGGGATGCAATAATAAAGAATATAAGAAGTGCAATAAGCAAACCATTTATAATAGACTTTAACACATTTTCACACCCTAAGGCGGAAAGCATAGAGCAGTTGCTTAAGGAGCAAGAGAAGTATAGAGTAGGAACAATAATAGATGTTAACTATAATAATGGTTATGCATGGTTTATAGCAGAAATATTTGACGCCAGAGCTATAAAAGCAATAAGAGATGGAATAGTAAGGTTTGTTTCTCCCTCAATAATAGTAGATGAGAAGGATATAGTTAGAGATCAAGATGGTAATGAAATAGTAAAGAGCTTTGTAGTTGCACATGTAGCAGGTGTAAAGGACCCAGCATTTGGTATAAATAAAGCAATGATAACTGCTCAGTGTCATGGAACAGCGTATACATGTCTGAGTATTTTAAGAAGAGCAAGTAAAGAGAATAGTAATAACGATAAGGAAATAACTAATCACAATAATAAAGGGAGCATTAACAGATGCATAAGAGAGTGCTTGCATGAAAAGAAAAGGACGAATATCGATATAGATAAACAATCAATAGCAATATGTTTAAACGAATGCTCTAAAAGTGATAAAAATGATAAAACAAAAAGTAGTTCTTTATGTTCAAGTCATCCAAATGCTAAACTGATGTCTATGCAAGATGTTAACTCAAATCAAAACGAGAATAACAAGATTGTAGAGTATGAAAATATAATAACAGAGTTAAAGAACAAACTAAGGTTAGCGGAGTTAAAGCAAGTTATCGATAGAATAGTGACAGCAAAGCTAGCGTTAGGTAAGATAAATGAGCATGATGCTGAGAATGAAAGAACAAAATACACGGAAGCAGATATTGAGATGTTGTTAGACGAACTTGCCTCTGCTTATGAAGAGATGTTATCTAACAAGAGTGCAAGTATTTACATGCATAAACCATCATATAATGCAAGTTATATGCTTAGTGCTAAAAGAACAGTAGATATTAAGGATACTACTATTTATGCTGATAGGCTATTCTTAAGGTGATGTGATATGGCTCAAGCAGGAGATATAGCAAATACTAACTTCATAGTAAGATCATTCCAAGTTGATGCTAATCAAAGTATAGATAGAGGTGATGTTATAGCAATAGTAGAAGGCAAGGCTAGAAAGGCTACTAGTAACGATGATGGTCCATTTGCTATAGCAATTGAGAGTGTTACAACTAGTAGCAACGATGTTAAATATGTTAGAGCATGTATATCAGGGTTAGTTTATGTAATAGCAGATGGAACTATAAGACCTTTCAGACCAGTTAAAGTAGGCTCTCCAGGCAAGGTTGTTGAAGATACTAGGATAAACATAAGCGATGAGTACTCACAGCAGGAGATTCAAGAACTACAAAATATATTCTGGAAGAGAGTTGGTGTATACATAGGTAAAGAGAATGAGCATCTAACAGTAAGTGATGCTCATCAAGGAGAAGTTATTCTAATCAAGTTATAATGAGTAATGATTAGGTGATATTTATGGTAGTGATAGACAACTCAACAAGTGATATAAGCATGAGCACAAGTAACTCTAGAGTAGCATTAACTTACTCCCCATATACAGGCAAGATATATCTAGGCTCTTTAGCAAGCGAGGACTTTAGAAGAGACGCTAATCTTATACCATTAATAAAAGTAAACAAAGATAAGAGGCTTGGTGAAGGCAGGTATGAGGTACTTTATGCGGAATATATAAGACAAGCAGAGAGGCATCTACAAGCAGGAGTACTAGATACTCCACATGTTCAGACATTAACATCTGTACAGATACTTGATATGATAATTGGTGAAGAGTATAGGCAATACTATTTACAGGAAGGTTGTACTAGAGTACCAGTACCAAAGTTAGAGTTAAGAGTACCAATAGCAAACAAGTATGAGGCTAGTGAGAAAGTACCTCCAATGGTAGAGCCTAATGTACTTAACACAAAGTTCACTATGGTTGAATTCAATCTATGGAAGAATGTGGTTGCTTTAGCAGTTGAGGATGAAGCTAGGTTAAGACCATCTGTTGATCCATTTGCAAGTCAGATAAAGACAGCTGCTACTGCATTAGGCAGAGCCGTAGCAAAGCAGATAGCAGAAGAGTTAAACAAGTTTGATGATGTAGCAAAAGAGTCATGGAGCGCTTTAGGTGCAAGTGATAACTTCTCAGCATACAATCCATTGGATCATATAGCAGCAGAGTACTCTAATATTGCAGATAAAGGCTTTAATGTTGATACAATAGTAATGCATCCTAGAACATGGGCTGCATATCAGAGTAATACGTTCATTAAAGGTTACACTATATTAACTCCAGAGCGCTTAGGTATGGGTGTATTCCCATTACCAGGTTGGCCAGGGATAACTGCTGTAGTAGACAGTGTATTTACACAAGGACAGGCAGCATTGTATGATAAGAAGACCTTCTTGCTAGGAGAAGGACCAACTGTAATAGAACAGGGTAGAGATATAGACAAAGGCATGGATAAGTATGTTATAAGACAATGGGTACAACCATTACTCACTAGTAAGGATGCTGGAGTAAGATTAACAAATATATTCTAACCTTAATTTTTATTATTTTCTTTTAACAAAGTTTATTAATTAAATGTAATAATTACTATTGTTCATGATCTTATTTAATCTTTTATCTATATTTTAATATAATTTCACATAATGAATGATGAAATATTAAACATATTATTACCTCAAATAACACAAATGGGTTTTGGTGCAATAATATTATTCGCTATCATGCGATGGTTGATTAACATAGAAAGAGAGTTAAATGAGATAAGTAGAATGTTAGATGAGATAAGCGGTGATGCTAGAGATCTTAATAAAAGCATAAACAACCTAACAGATTCTATAAATACATTTAATAAAAGATTTAGATACGGTTAATTAATTGTCCATTGCTAACCTAACCACATTTGTATAATATAATTAGTTATGATAAAGTAGATCTTGTCTTAATTATTTATGTTTGAAGTATTTGGAGATATAACAACTAATAGGCAAGAGGTTAGGAGATTAATAGGCAATCCTCCAATTAGTGAGGTTAGTGATGAGCTAATAGATTCTGCTTTAGCAAAGGCATGCTCTAGCATAAAGACAGATACTGGTAGAAGTTGGAAGAGTAGTGATAAGCAATGGCATGATATCATATATGCGCAAAATATTAGAGCTGCATACTATATTATGCAATTCTTTCCATCTGCAACAATGGAAGGCAAAGCAAAGTTACTACTTGAAGAATATTATAATAGGATAAGATCTATAAACAAGGGACAAGGTGATTCAGTCCCAGTAACATTCACCATAGTAAGCAGCAAGTATAAGTCAAGATTGTTAAAAGATGAGCAAGATAAAGAGCAACTGAAATATTATTAAATGTTACCATGTAAATATTATTTACAATCCATGGTGATACATTATGACTTTACGTATAGCAGGAAGAGATAGTGACTTCATTACTGATCCAAACATACATTTACTTAATATGCTTAAGAATAATTGGAATCCTAATGGTGCAGATAATGATTCAGAGTTAAAGGTATTAGACGAGACTAATAATGCATCTACTGCTGGAGTAAGGTTCTCTGTAGATTGGTTTAATGGACTTTCCTGGTATCAGATAATAGTCAAGCATTTAAATACAACTATAAATAAGATAACCCTAGGCTCAAAAGGATACTTTGAGCATAACTCTTATCATGCAATACATATATTCGCTAAAGGTAAAAATGCCCTAGATAAGATATGGAAGTTAGAGAAAGAGATTGAAAGAATAATAGCATTGAATATGTTTAATATGCCAGAAGGTATACAATTAACACTACTACAGGACTTTAAACGTTTGCCTAAAGAAGATGCATATGAGAGCATAGAACATAGCGTAGCAACAGTTATTCTAAGATACTATAAGGTGATAGTGTAAAATATAAATAGATGTGACACACGAACAATTAAAAGAAAGTAAATTGTTGCATGCTGCAGAGATTAATCAGATAAGTTTAGTTCTTATTGATATCATAGTTAAATGATAACTGGAGGGAGTAAGAATGTCTACAAGAATACCAACATTTGCAGGTTTAATTAAGAGACAATTAGAGTATAGAGAAGAGAATGTCTTTGGTGAAGGAATAGATATCTCATCTGGCACATTAAAATCTGCAGGACATATAAAGAGTATTGATCCAAAGATTGAGATAGTATTTGAAGAGTTCAGAAGGTTAGGTTCAGAAGATATATACAAGAGTATAAAATTAGCAGAGAACTATAGGTTTACAATAACTTATGCCATAGAAGATATAGAGTTCTTGAAATATGGGATAAATTCACAAGGCTCAAGTAATAGTATAGATAAATCATTAGCATTAGGATTCTCATACATACTTAATGGCGTAGAACACTTTGTAAGGATCAAGGGTGCTAGAATGAACAGTATAGAATTAAAAGCAAATGCTGATTCACTAATAGAAGTTACAAGTGAGTTCATATGTAAAGAGATATCCACCCCTAACACAACAGACTATGTATCTGGTACTGCTACACATGCCACTGATCTTAGCAATAATCCATGGCACTTTGCTGATGCAACAGATCCTGTAAGACTTATATCAGGTGCATCTACAACTATACTACCATGCACCTCATTAACTATAAAGATAAATAGAAACCTGGACCCCATAAGAACTTTAGGTAGCCAGCAGATAACATTCTTACCAGCAACAAATAGAGATATAACAGGAAGTATAACACTACTTTATCTTAGCACAAGTAGAGAGGTGGATCTAAAGAGTAGTAATACATATACATTAAGATGGATATTGAAAGAAGGTTCAGGAGGAGCAGTACTTGATCTTACAAATACAGTATTCACGTCTTTAGATAAAAGGGAGTTTAATGCTAGTGATAACAAAGCTGTGCTTGAGACCTTAGGATTCAGGGCAAAAGGGGCTACAATATACACCACTTAATTGATGAACAATATAAAAATAAATTGTAATCAATTGATTATTATTATTTTATTTATTTTGTCTAACTAAAGCATGATTGTTCTTTCTTTATTAATAATTAAATGATTATACTATGAGTAGTGATGTTATAGAGTTAAATGGTAAAGAGTACAGAATAAAACATTACCTTACTGTGAAAGAGGTTAAGGAACTCATAAAAAGAGAGCAATGCGCTAGAAATGAGGCTGCTAAAGGTAATTTTGATCCAACATTTGAGTTATGGAGCGAAGTACTAAATAAATGTCTAGGATTAACTTTAGAAGAGTTAGAGAGTATGCATTATAAGGATGCTGAGATGTTATACATTAAGGTGTTAGAGATGAATAGAAGTGTCCCTTTACAGTAAAGATGAAGATAGTTAAGATGTTCATAACAGATAACTTTAGTATAAATGATCCTTACTTAGCTGAGATGTTTAAACTATACTCTTTAATAAAAGCAGGAATAGTAAATATAACTTATAGTGATTATGAGAATATGAGTGAGAGAGATATTGCTTACTTGATGACTATAGCAGAAGCAGATATTAGTGCTCAAGAGATTAAGAGCAAAGGTACAGCATTTATTCAGGGTGCACTTAACAAATGATATCTTTAAGAGAGATAGGTATAAGGAATGCAGTAACAAGAAGTAATCACATAGTATTAAATATAGATAATGTTATCCAAGATACGCTTAATATATTAGTGGATGAAATAATGTATGAGATTAAAGAGCGTATGATAAATGATTCATGGACTGATGCTAAAGGTAATACAAGACATGGACATATAGTTAGTGGTGAGTTAATTGCAAGCATATTTAAAGAGCAGGGTAAGAACTATGTTGTTTTAGGTGCTAAGGCAGAACATTCAATATTCCATGAGTTTGGTACAAGTAAACAACAGGCGCATCCTATATTTAGCACTATAATAAATAATAAGATAAGTAAGTTTACTGATATACTTGTAAAACACAATGAACAGTTATAAAAATTTTTAATCATTAATTATTTTTCTTTCTTCATAGGTGATTAATTACTATGGAATTCCCTCTGATATGGAGATTTCAGGTTCAAGGAGCAGAAGATGTTAAGGCGAGATTAAAAGAGGTTAATGAACAGTTTGCTAGAGGAGAACTTACAACCCATCAGTATGCCCAGAAGCTAAGGGAACTTAATAGAGATGCCAATACACTAAGTGGAGCTATGAGGCTACAAGGTAACATAATGAGAGCTATGCATCCAAACCTTGCTATGCTTGAGAGATCCTTCTCTAGACTTGGCAGTGTTGCTAGGAGTGTATTAAGTACTCTAGATACAGTTAACATAATACAACTTGTTATGATAGGAAGGACTAACTCATTAACTGAGGCACAAGATGAGTTAGAGAAGGCGCAAAGAAATTATAACCTAGCGGTAGAACAGTTTGGCGCAAATAGTCCTCAAGCACTTAAAGCATTGGAAGATTTAAGTGAAGCACAAAATAAACTTAACAGAGCTATGAAGGAAGCAGAGAGCGATAAACTTAACTCTATAGTAGGATCATTATCTGGTATAGCAAATATAGCAGGTTCCTTAGGATTCGCTGTTATGGGCCTAGGAAGATTCTCTGGTGCATTGGCAGGGTTAAGGGGAGTATTAACGGCACTTATACCATCATTTGGTTCAATACTTACTATGCTTGGTGCATTAGGACCCACTGGATTAGTTATAGCAGGCGCTATTGCAGCGATAGGCTTACTTGCGTATGCATATCAATCGAATATGTTTAATATGCTTGATGTATTGAATAACGTAGGCTCTAGTATAGTAACGTTCTTCACACGCATAATGCCTAGTGCATTACAAATTGCTGCAAATGTTATAATCAATATATTTACAACAGTAATACCAGATGCATTATCAAATTTTGCAAAGTTTATAACTAGCATATTTACAAATGCGCTACCTCAAGTAATCTCATCGTTTATATCATCTTTAGCAGGTGCAGTTGATAGCATAGTAGGATATGTTATGAAGATAATAAATTCTGTTAATAATGCGATAAATGCAATACTAGGATTAGTTATAAAGACACCTTCAATATCTACTACAAGTTATTCTTACACACCATCTTCCTCATCATCAACATATTCCTCATCATCTTCCTCATCTTCATCATCAAATACTGCAACAACATCCAAATCATCTAGCAAGGGTGGTGGACCAGCTAAAGGTCCTGCTATACCTCTTCAACATGGATTTGAAGGAATAGTAAATAGACCAACTTTATTCCTTGCCGGTGAGGCAGGAGCAGAGTATGTTTATGTACAACCATTACATAAATCATTGTTATCATCGCAGTATGCAACATTCAATACTAGCAGTGCTAATCCAAATATAACAATTAACATCAATATTGGATCATTTATAGGAAATGATAAGCAAGCAATAAAGCAATTAGCAGATATTATAAGTAGAGAAATAGCAAGTAGGATAGGTATATTTCATTTTTAATGTAATTGGTTATTAATATGCTCTCTATCTAATTTATTCTATTATTTTATTTTTATTAGGTATCAACTTATGAATAATTTAAGAGCAGTGCTACCTAAAGTTATTATAAGCAAAGATAATACTACTTTGATATTTGATCCAGTTAACAGAATATACGATTTTAACCTTATATCACTCGATATTGAACTTAATATAGATTCCAGTCCAAGTATAGCCAAGTTTGTTGTTGAAGATTCTAATGCTATAGATCTAGGCTATAGAATAGATATATGGTTAGGGAAGGTACCTTACATAAACGATAAGATATTCTCTGGCACAATTGATGTTAAGAAGAGGAGTTATAGTAGAAGCAACCATATAGTTACAGAGTATAAAGCAAAGAGTCTAGGTTATAAACTAGGTGAGAGAATAATAGATATAGTTGCTAGACAAAGAATAAAGGAGGATGGGTTACCAGATAGCAATGATCAGAGTACTGAGGTAAGTAATCTGGTTAAGAGGATTATAGCAGATGTAACTGCATATCCAAAGGTTAATGATGCTATGCAAGTTAAAACATTGTATGATGAAGGTATAGATCCGTATATGTATGTTAAGAGATCTGGAATAACATTACCAGTATATATATTACAATATAGGCCTGCAATAGATGCCTTGCAAGAGTTAGCAGAGATCTCTGGCTATATATTCTTTGTTGATGCTGACGGTAAATTACATTTTCATCCTCCTGGCATAAACTCAAATATAATAACATTCAAAGATAGTATAGATGCAAATGATAATCTTAGCACAACTGGGCTTATAGTAGATTATGAGTTAGAGGATAGCGTTGAACAAGTTAAGAATGTTATATATGGATTAGGAGGGAACAGACCAAAGATAAGCAAAGAGGTTACTGTTAGCAATGCATATGAACTGTTAACAGAGTATAAAGCTGTTAAGATAAATCTAGTTGGAATAGAGAGGGAGTTACAATATATAGCAGTTAGAGTTGCAAAGGTAGGAGATGATATAACATTACCATTAGAAGGTGAGTTAAGACTAGATGATGGTAATAATAGACCTAAAGGGGCATTGATAAAGGCATTCAGGAAGGATTATCAGGCTATAAGTGCTAAAGTAGGCTCAAGTAATGGACAATGGGTATTATTTGATGTTGGTGAAGAGAATTTAGATGTTAATACACCACACTGGCTTATTCTATACAAAAAGGGCGATGTCAATAGTACATATGCATGGTATCATGATAACTCTACAGTTGGTGTTAATGCTAGATCAAGTGATGGTGTATCATGGACTGTGAATAATAACAGTTATCAGTTCAACTATAGGCTATATTATTCTCAAAGATTACTAACACCAATAGCAGATAATAGTAGTATAAATGCATATGGTAGAAGAGAGGCTGTTGTATCATGGCCTACAGTTATAGAAGATGTTGAGCTTATAGCATTAACAAGAGGACAATTAGAGGTAGCAAAGGAGAGGAAACAGTTCATAACATTAACATGCATACCAGCAGATACAATGCTAAGGTTAGGAGATGCTATTAGAGTATTTGATAGCATAAATGGATTAGATGCTATATTTGATGTAACTAACATAAGTTACTCATTTGATCAGGGACTTGGTGATTATAATTACAAGTTCACCGTAAAAGGTGTAAGGTTCATTTAATGTGTTAATGTTAGTATTTGATTATGAGCTTTAGGGATATCAGAAGTGTATCAAGCATAAGTGATATAGTAAAGAGGTTAAGCGAAGAACTTGCAAGGGAACGCTATGGTAGAAGGGGAGAGATACTTTACATACTAAATATCTATGTGGCAAATGGAGAAGAAGATTCTGTTAATACAATTGACAATACTTCAACTAACATACTAGCAAGTGAGTATGTATATGACTCAACAGCACACGACTTTGGATCATACTCATAGTATAACTATTATAGGGAGGGTTGAGATAAGGTTGTATGAACGAAATGAGCTTGTAAAGAGTATTAACGTTGATAATTTAGTTGTTAACATAGGTAAACAAGTACTTGCTGATATAATAACTGAGAAGAATGTAAATATTGCTTATGTTGCAGTAGGCTCTGGAACAAGCCAAGTTACTCAAGGAGATACATCACTACAACAAGAGATAGGTAGAAAAGGTATAACTATGAAGAGTACAAATGGTAATCAAGCAAGGTTTGATACATTCTTTGATACATATGAAATGAATGGAACATGGAGAGAGATAGGCTTAATAAGCAGTGATAACAGACTAGTTGCAAGAACATTGCTCAGTAATGAGATAAACAAGACAAATAGCAATACTTCTACTATCTCTTGGAGTATAACATTCCAGTAAAGTGTTGTATAATAAATGATTGTGTATAAGCATAGGAGGTGATGGAATGGCTAGATATACAATACCAAAGGTGGGAAGAGCTATATCTAGCAGTGATTGGTACAGATATATAGGTGCATTTGCTGTAGACTACATCGATTACGGTTTCTCAGTAACTAATGCAAGTAATCTACAGGTTAATGTGAGTAGTGGGAGAGCATACATACAAGGTATAGCATTAGAGAGTGATGCTAATGAGCAGTTAACTATGCAAGCAAATTCTGTAAACCATATATTCATTAGATTGATCAAAGATTCGCAGGGAAGACCATTAGACTGGGAGTTTGTAGTTAACACTACTGGAGTAAAACCACAAGATGCTATAAAGATAGCGGAGGTTACAACTAATGCTAGTAATGTAATATCAATAGTAGATAGAAGGGCATTGGGAGATCTAACATATATGTTCATAGGCTCATATGATAAGTTAGAGCCTAGAGCAGGGCTTATAGTTAGTGATCCAGATCTAAGGTATATACTTGTTAGAGATAGTAGTAATACAAGATGGATACCATTACTAGGCTCTAAAGGTAGTGATTACCCGTTCTTCTCATTATACGAGGCAAGGGATCACTTTAATAGAGGGCAGGTTAATATTACAAATGCACCTCAGTTATACATAACATCCATAGCAGCAATAGAGAATGGTAATAATGATAGTAGTGTTAGAATGCATGCAATAACTAATGGGGGTAGTATAGCAAATGGATCATCTGCATTCTTTAGAACCAACTATACATTGAGACCTTCTATGCAAGATGCGTATAGAACTATAAATGGTATAACTATTGAGTTAAGATTTAGACTTGTTACTAGAGTAAGCAATGTTAGACATGCGTTTGGACTTATAGATGGTTTAACTAGCATGAATGCATTTATATCGAGCGTAAGGAAAGTATGCTTAACTGTGGATGGAATAGGTAATTTTACTGCTAGAGTAGGTAATGGATCAAGTGAGAGTATAGTTGATACAGGTATAGCAAGTGATACACTATGGCATGTATTAAGGATTGAATGGTATAATAATAATGTTATATTCTATATTGATAATATTCAAAGAGCAAATATATCGTCTAACGTACCAACATCTGCACTTAACATATTCTCAGCAGTATACAATTTTACAGGAGCTAGTACTAGTGTATTCAACACAGTAGATTATTGGCATTATAGAATTATTTAACTTAACTTATTCAATAGATGGTGATACTATGAGTATAGCTAAGATAAGGGTTTATAGAAGTGATGGAGACATTAAACAAGAATTGCTTAAGGAATATAGTATAAATAGGAGTGAAGATCTTTTCGTATTGCTTATTAATCTACTCTTAAAGAACTTTAATATGTTGATTGAGATTGTTAATGATAATACTAACAACAACAGTAATAACCATGGTAATGAAGATGGATCGTTGCAGTCTAGCAATGATGAACATGAAGAGTATTGGTTTGCTAATATTTGAACTTAATAATTTATTAATGTGATATAAGATGAGCGTTATATTAGATGTTGAAGGTAATTATCCATATTTTGATAACTATTATGGTGCAATAGATCACTTCAATAGAGGGAATATAAACCTAGTTGAGACATATCGGGTTTATACTACAGATAATTATGCTGAAGTAAGGATACACAATGATATGGATAATTACAGATATCATGCATTATTCTTAGGCAGAGCAGGGAGCAATGGGGGTATGTATCCTCAAAGGATAGCATCTATTGGTGCAAGACATTATTATGTATCTCCAACAATGCTTATCGATGCAGATACTATTGTATTTGAGTGTTTATTTAAACAACTTAATAGTGTGCAAATAGGCGAGAAGGTAAGTATAGGTCTATTCAGCAGTACTCCAACAAATTACGCTGGTAACGATGATGCCTTCTCAAACAATACAATGATAGCATTAAGATACGATGGAGGAGATAACTATACTATGCCTAAGGATAACTATGAGATAGTATACTGTAATGATAATGGTAGTGTTACAGTGGTTAATAGTGGTTTAACAAGGGATAGTAATGAACATAGGATTAGAATAATATGGAGTATTAACAAAGTTGATTTTTACATAGATGGAATACTTAAGCATAGTACAAATAACAGTAACATGATACCTAGAAGGACATTATTACCTGCATTCGCAGTAAGGAATGCTAGGACTAGCGTGGCATTGGATATAAGGCTAATAATTGACTATTGGCATATATACTTCCTGAAGTTAAATGGATAAATCTTGATAATATAATATTTCTTGATTTAGTTTAACTGATTTAGTTTAATAAAATAAGAGATTTTTAACTGTTAAAAGGTATTTACATACTACTATTATCTACTAGGCTTGTTAGGCATACTCTTTACTATATCTATAAGTTCATTAATTATAGTACTAACACTCTCTATACTAGTCAATGGTTTAACCTCTCTATCCATGAATGGCATTGTAGGGAGCAAGAATAGTATCCTCTGCAACTCTTCATTAGATTCTACATCCCATATACTTATTCCACCAGGGGTATCAGCGAATGCATATGCTACCTTTAGCTTACCACTGCTTTTGTAATCCTCATACATCCTTAATGTTTGAGCAAGCATCTTTAATTGTGCTAGAGATACATCTGTAGGCTCAAAGTTCATCTTTACCCTATCTATCACTAGATATAGCATAATTAACCTTAACTCATATTATGATTTAAGCCTTTTGTGTGTCTAAAATTAAGCTTATTTAAAGAATAAAAGATATAAATAAATAATATCTATACAAGATTGAAATTATGCAAAAGCAAGAACAGAAAGAGGATAATAAACCAATCCGTGTACTTGTAGCTAAGCTTGGGCTTGATGGTCATGATAGGGGTGCCTTAGTACTTGCTAGAGCGTTCAGAGATGCTGGTATGGAGGTTATATACTCTGGCCTATTCTGCACCCCAGAGCAAGTAGCAAAGATGGCCATAGATGAGGATGTAGATGTAGTAGCAATGAGCCTCCTTAATGGTGCTCATCTGACTCTATTCCCTAAGGTTGCTAGATTGTTAAGGGAGAAGGGAAGGGGAGATATACTTGTTCTAGGGGGAGGCATAATACCAGAGCAAGATAAACCATTGCTTGAGAAGGAAGGAGTACTAGGTAACTTTGGCCCTGGTACACCTTTACATGTTATAATAGACTTTATAAGAGAAGAGGTTAAGAAGAGGAAGGGGTTGAAATAATAGGTAATGCTATACTTATTCACATAGATAAAAATGAAGAGCCTTAATTAAATAAATAAGCATATTACTTTATACAATATAGATTATTATAATTTTATGAGTGATATAATATCAGTTATATCATCAATATTATCTTTGTTACCTATAGTTATAACTAGTGCAAGTACATACTCTGTATGCTACATACTATTTAAAAGAAAACTAAAAGAAGTAAGAGAGGCTATAGACGCCTTAGATGATGCACTACAAGATGATAAGATAAGTGAGGAAGAATTCAAAGAGATCTGGAGTAAATTCAAGGCTATAGTATATAAATAAATCAGACTTTAATTTAAAATTAATTTATTTAATTTTATTTAATTTAATTATTTATTTTTACGATAACTAAGTTATAAATTATCCATAGATGTTAACTCTCTTCCTTCCATATCATGGATCTTAGCCTATTACCTACCTGCTCTATCTGATGCTTCTCTAACTCCCTCATATACTTCTCGAATGAATCTCTACCCTCCTTATTGTATACACTAACCCACTCCTCAGCAAATTTGCCAGATTGTATCTCTTTAAGTACTTCCTTCATCCTTGCTTTTACACTTGCATCTATGACCCTTGGTCCCCTTGTTAAACCACCATATCTAGCAGTCTCACTAACCCTAGCATACATACCAGTTATCCCATACCTTTGAATAAGATCCACTATAAGTTTAAGTTCATGAAGGCACTCAAAGTACGCAACCTCTGGTTTGTAACCTGACTCAACCAGAGTCTCAAATGCTGCTAATATAAGTGAATGTACTCCTCCGCATAGATTAACCTGCTCTCCAAACCAATCAGTCTCAACCTCCTCCTTGAATGTAGTCTCTATAACACCAGCCCTAGTGCATCCTATACCCTTTGCTACTGCTAAGCATCTATCCCATGCCTTACCTGTTGCATCTTGATACACTGCTACCAATGCTGGTGTACCAAAGTTCTCAAGGTAAAGCTCCCTTAACCTCTGACCAGGTGCCTTTGGGGCAACCATGAATACATCAACATAGCTTGGTGGCTTTATCCATTGCCAATGTATAGCTGCGCCATGTGCAAAGCATAGTGCCTTACCGTTGCTAAGATAAGGCATTATCTCCTCTTTGTATACCTTAGCCTGCTCCATATCTGGTAGTAGTACTAGAATTATACTTGATGACTTTACAGCCTCGCTAACACTCCTAACGTCATGCCCATCCTTAACAGCCTGATCATAACTCTTGCCCTTTCTAACACCAACTATAACATTTAAGCCAGAGTCTCTTAGGTTGTTTGCTTGAGCACTGCCTTGTATACCATAACCTAGAACTGCTATGGTCTCATTCCTTATAGCATCTAATGATACCTGTTCGTCTTGCCATTGTCTTGCCATATGATAAGGTTAGATTAAAGATATTAATACCATTCTATCAGATTATTTTAATTAATCAACCAGAAATACTTATTTATTTACATATTAAAGGTTAAAGAATAGAGATTCTTAATAAAAACTATCATTAGCAGATAATTATTTATATTATTATCTTATTTAAGCAGTTGATACACTCAAGCATGAGTTTACTATCACTACTCTCTCCATACCTTGCTACTATTCTAAACTTCTTACCATTACATATTGGGCATATAGGACATGCTCTAACCTTCAACACAACTATATAGTTTAATTAATATTTATTTTAGTTTGTATTTTGTATCAACTGAAAAACTGACTCCACTAAAGGACAAGCCTTTCAGTCTTTTGAATTATTATCAACTATTACCATTCTTGAGGTCTACTCTCTGCCCTTGCTATTACCTTTAATCTGTTAACCCCATCTATTAAATCTATTATCTTTGCTACTGCTTTAGGTACTAGATGCCTCCACTCTTTATCCTCTAGCATGAGTGATCTAATCCTAGTAGCATTATATGCCTCTCTATTAAACAACAAGGGCTCATTTACCTTAATACCCTCTTTACTTAATAGCATTGATACGTACTCATTACCAGTATATACTACATCAAACCTTGGAGTATAAGACTTTAGATGTGCATACCATCTTGCATTATTCTCATCATTTGGTATAGCAAGTATATAACATCTATCCAATGGTATGCCCTCTTCTCTTAAAGCCTCATGTATCATCCATATCCTCTCTCCAGCTGTAAATGGGTCCTTAAGCAAGTAGTTGAATTGTGCACTTGCAACTACTATTATCAACTCATCATGTATCTTTAGTATATGTCTAACCAATTCCATATGCCCGTTATGGAAAGGTTGGAATCTGCCTATTATCATAGCCCTACTCATGCATTTTTTAATGCAAATTAAATATAAATATGAAATGGATATAGTAAATGAATTGAAGAGTATTTAAAATCCATATTATTATAGATCTTGATGAAAGGCGGATGATTGTACACTGTAACATATGCAATAAGGATGTGGAGAATAATAGTGTAGATGAGCATATTAAGAGCATAGAGCATGAAGTAAACCTAAAGAGGTTAAGACAGATCTTCAAGGATAAGGTTTATGAGGATAATTCAATAGGTATAAACCCTTGAATTATTAATTTACTGTTCTAGTAGCGATTCAATACATGTACGGACCTTCTCTTTATCTCTTACCCCTGTCATATCTATAACATTAATACGGGTTCTAAACTCATCTATCTTATCCATGCTAACACTTACTATTGGATACTTGCCTATTGCCCCTATTATTCTACCATAATTATTTATACCATTCTTATACAAGGCTAGTAATGCTTGTCCAGGATAGTGTCCCTTTGGATCATTACCACAAAGTATAAGGTACCTTATCTCCTTATGCTCTACAATATAGTTAACAAGTATATCTATCCCCTTATTCTCTGATAGCAATCTTCCCACTATAGCTATCCTTTGCATTATATACTCATCCTCTGCAATACTCTTAAGTAGATCCATGCTTGCTAGAGTACATACTGCTATGCTTGAACCCTTGCCTATATGAACCGTATCCCTTATTGGTAGCATTACTTCACATATCTTACCTGCGATGTACTCTATCCTCTTTATCAATATATTATACTAATCTTCATCATCATTTTTATTTATTTTATAGCACGGGGATCATATGATTTAGCATTAAGCTTACAATGAAACTGATCAATGTTAGGAATATCCATGATGTTAGCAAGAGTGTTATATACTTTCTATTGTATAAACTTGGTCTTATAGTTATGCCTACGCCTAGTAGTGAGCATATAAGTAAGTGAACGAATGATGATGGGACATGTATCTGTGTTGCTATCCATAACATTATAGATGATGTTAATATACTGCTCAATACCCTTGCTGGTGTTAAACCTATCATATCTTCACCTATGAACTTTGATATCCTCTTCCCATTAACCATACCCAGAGCAAATGCAGATAGCAGTATTGTTATTATTACTATACCATATATATCATAGCTATTAGCATCATAACCTATTGAGTAGAGTAGACCAAGGTTATTTGAGCCTATGGTATATGATGCATAGAATAATGCTATCTGTAATGCAATAGAATAGAATCTATTTACACTTATTAAACCTAGCAACCTTGCATTATATAGAACTATTCTATGAACAACCATGCTTAAAAAGAATGCTATAAATGGTAATACTACCCAAAATATTATTGTTGTAAGAACATCTCTGCTAATATACTCATTGTAATACTCTTGATTCATACCCATGATTGCTCCTATATAAGCAGCAAATAGAATATTGACCATGCTTATTGGTATTCCTATATAAGATGATACTAACAATACTACGAGTGTAATCATTAGGATTATACTTCTTGCTATATCTACCCTAGCACTGCTAATAGCATCTGTAGTAACTATATTGTAACTTGTCTTATCACCTTCAAAGAGCAAGCCTAGAGCAAACCCAATCATAGCTATAACTATACTTCTTCTATACCTGAATCCAGATGAGACCCATGGACCAACAACTACTCCAGAGTTGTTAATACCAAAGATGAATGATAAGAGTAATAGCGCTACAATATTAATAACTTGTAATGGTATAATTGGTCCTATACTTGGTAAGAGTGGTTGTGATACTAAATATAATATTAGTATTAAGTCTAAAATAAAATGCAAGGTAACCAACTAACTACCTATTCTATGCATACCCCTTGGCTAGCATTATAAGCACTACATCACTAGCATCCTCAGCACTATCAGCTATCCTATCTATCAGTTGTATAAACTCTCTAAGTTGTATTATAGTTAGTGTATCATAGATGCTAGAAGAGTATAACTCTTGGATAACAATGTTCTTTAGTGTATCAGCATACTCCTCGCTTTGCTCAACATGTCTTACATGCTCTAGTATAACATCGCTCTTGCTATCTAAAACATCTATAAGTCTAGTAAGGTGCTTAACTGTATCTATACTTGCATTTACATAAGCTATTGTGTTGCTGTTAAGGAACCTAACTAGCATCTCCTCAGGTATCTTCCTCTGTAGTAGAGTTCTACTAGCCTCCTTTGCACTATCAGCTATATCATCTATATGCTCCATCAATGCTATTATATCTTCACGCATGTAACCGAAGAGCGAGCCTTTACATATCTTTATTACACCTTCTCTATGCACGTTATCTGCATTGGTCTCTAAAGTATCTATTATATTGGCATACTCCTTACTCTTCTTAATATCTAGCATAAGAAGAGAGTTTATCATATTACTAAGATTCTCAAGTGTAGCCATGACTATATTTAAATGATCTTTCAGTATGCTTATTATCTCATCTTTACCCTTCCTTAATAACATGGAGAAGGTAGACAGATTTAAATATAATAGTCTTTAGGATAATTATATTGCTACCAAGTAAGTGCTGTATAAGGGTTAAGGGTAAAGAGTGCACTAATACTCCACAATGGATAGTATCTATACTTGATCATGATAATGAATATATGATAGCACTTGTATGCAATGAGCATAGAGAAGTTATTGCAAGGATTATAGAAGGTACAATAGACCAATTACATAACAATAGCGATAGACCCATGTTAAGGTTTACAAAGCTAAAGAGTGTAGCAACAGCATGTAGCCTTTAAATAAAATGTTAAATTTTAAATCTTAGTAGTGCAAGAGTATTGCATGGCAAGTAGTAACTATAAAAAGGGCAATAGCCATAGTATAGATAACAACTATAGCATGGCAGATGATGCTGTAGTATTCTGTGACCTCTGCGGTAATCCTATAGACTCCTGCTCTTGTGTATGCCCTTACTGTGGTGAGCGTGAGGGCTGCACATGCTGCTTATTTGATGCAGCAACTGGAGGAGGTTAACAATAAGCAATTAACAATAAATAAGATCATGAGGATGATATATGTATGTACAAGGTTACAAATAGGCTTACATGGGTTACAGGTGGCCCACAGGGTAGTGGTGTTGATACAGTAGCAAATGTATTTGCTAAGGCATGTGCGTTAGGAGGTCTATATATATTTGGTAAGAGAGAGTACCACTCAAATATAAAAGGTGAGCATAGTTACTTTACAATACTTGCAAGTGAGAGACCAGTTAGAGCGCATGTAGATGATATAGATATGCTTGCTGTCTTTGATGCAGAGACTCTATTTAGGCATGGTGAGTATGTTGTTAACAATGGCATAATAGTATATGATGAATCTATACTTGATACTAGCATAGATTCCATACCTACCATGGATAAGAGCAGTAAGGCTAGGAGTATAGCACTACTTGAGCATTACTCACTAGGTAGAACCGCTAATGATATGTTAAAGGCTATAACTATGAAGAGTGGTGTAAAAGCATATGGTATACCATGCCATGAATTACTTGAGGATATAGCAAGGAAGAGGAATGAACCATCATTAAGTAAACTTACAAGAATGGTTAACATAATTATACTTGCAGCATCTTTAGCATTACTTGATTACGATCATAACATACTTGCAAATGCAATAAGGTACATATTCAGAGCAAAGAAGAGTGTAGCAGATACCAATGTAGATGCAGCAGTGTACACTTATAACTATACAAAGGCAAAGTATAACATTGATGATATCCCTTACAGGTTGGTTGCTAGAGAGTATGCGAATAACATGCTATTGATTCAAGGGAGTCAGTCTATAGCATTAGGTAAGATACTATCTGGATGCAGATACCAGAGTTACTATCCTATAACTCCAGCAAGTGATGAGTCTGAGTTCCTTGAGGCAAATGAAGTGTTAGATGGTAAAGGCTCAGTATTGGTTATTCAGACCGAGGATGAGATAGCTGCAATAACAAGTGCTATAGGCGCATCTCTAGCAGGGGCAAGGGCATCAACAAGCACATCAGGTCCAGGGTTCTCACTCATGGCAGAGGCATTAGGTTGGGCAGGTATGAATGAAGTGCCTGTAGTTGTAACACTTTACCAGAGGGCAGGTCCTAGCACTGGCTTGCCTACTAGGCATGAGCAAGGAGATCTCTTATTTGCTATACATGCAGGGCATGGGGAGTTCCCAAGGATAGTAATAGCATCAGGTGATGTTGAAGAGGCATTCTACGATACTATAAGGGCATTCAACTATGCTGAGCGTTATCAGATGCCTGTTATACACATAGTAGATAAGGCAATAGCAAACAGCGTTATAACATGCAATACCTTTGATACCTCTCTAGTTAAGATAGATAGAGGTATGCTTATGAGTCATGCTGATAGCAGTTATAAGAGATTTGATCTCTCAAGCATTGTATCCCCAAGGATAAGGCTTGGTACTCAAGATGTAGTATTCTGGAATACTGGTGATGAGCATGATGAGTATGGGCATATAACAGAGGATCCAGAGTTAAGGAATAGGATGATGGAGAAGCGCATGGGCAAGTTGGAGTTAGTACTTAAGGAGTTAAGTGATGATGAGAAGGCTATAATGCATAACAATGGCTCAGATGCAACTGTTATAACATGGGGCTCATGTAAGGGTGCAGTACTTGATGCTATAGATAGACTTAAAGATGAGGGTATGATGTTAAATTACTTACAGGTTAAACTATTACACC
>Ga0197142_1000930_pt1 | contig 27258 bp, 18 predicted proteins | sample GBS60_MetaG_FD_148614 | JGI IMG/M metagenome (GOLD analysis project Ga0197142, IMG submission 148614) | Sediment microbial communities from Great Boiling Springs, Gerlach, Nevada, United States - GBS 60_MetaG | ecosystem: Environmental > Aquatic > Thermal springs > Hot (42-90C) > Sediment... | reverse complement strand
ACATCACTTCTACGTACCTATCGGACGCACGCGGCGACATGACGGACCCTGAAGTCAACACACGTCCCTTTGCCCAAACCAGATCTCCTAACCTAGGCTGAATTATAACGACCGTTGATTCTGGCATGGACGGTTTTACTCCGAGTATTTCAGCCGGCAAGAAGTAAGTTGGTGCCCCCGAGGCCCCTGAGCACAAGCCGTTCGTAGGAATCGTGTTCTTTGTCCAAGAAGGGTTGAAGCTCTTCCACCAAGTACTCGCTCCACGTCGAAGCATCTCTCCCCAATAACGGCGGATAAGATCCAAGGCGTCTTTTGCCAAGTCGAGTCTCGCTAAAGCTTGAAGCAAATAGAAGTTGAGATAAGGGCTGGAAACAGCTCTCAAGTCGTGTACACCTTCTCGAATCAATCGGGATATCGAATCGTAGTGGCAAGAATCGGCAAGTCCGAAGACAACCGCCAACGCATTGATCAAAATATCGGCATCGGCTGATCCTGCCACATAACATCCTGAATTCTCCGAACAAAATCGTTTATTAAACGCTCGAAATACTTTCTCGGCGCAGTCATGCAGCTCGACGGCGTCGTCAACCTGGCCCACTGTAAAAGCAAGTTTGGAAGCATCTCGGAGAGCCTGATAATAAAACGCATTGCTGATTCTCGAAACCCCAGACAGCAGTCCATCTTCGCCTGCCATCTGGTTGGAATAATTATTAAACAGAGCCTTCAAATGTGGATACAATTCCTCAACTAGCAATATATCGCCTGTATGAAGGTAATAGTCGTGTAACGCAAGCACCCACGCAAGATCACTGCGAGGTTCATCGGTCACCTTATCGCAGGCGAACGAAAAATCGCCTTGCGATTGCAGCAGCACGAACTCTCTCAGCGACTTTGCAATCAGCTTGTGATCGAAGAAGCTGTAGTAGTTAATCAGCGCCTGAACGCGAGTGTGGCCGAAGTGCGGGCTCGATCGGTCTATAGGATCGTTTTCATAGGTGTCTTGCATGCAAAGGCTAAGGGTATACACGCCCGTGTGCCAGACTGCGTTTATGACATCGTTCGAGCATTCGAATGAGCACAGCTCTTCAACAGGATATCCAATCGAGTTCAAAGAAACGCTTTCTATGTAAAGTGGGGACTCCATATTGCGGAATATGAGCTCCATATATCTGAAAGCCCGACGTCCGAAGGTCTGCCATTCTTGTCTTCCTCCGTGCAAGATTAGCCTATCAGCTTGATGAACTGAGTCCGGCGTTTCAAGGTATCTTAGGTCTATCATGCCTTGCCCGCCGTCTCTTATGCGCAGCAGCGGAAACCCGACGACCTCCTTGCCGAAGTCTAACATTATATACGCAGCTCTACTGGCAGGTACTACAGCAGTCTCCGGTGTAGCATAAAGTAGATTGCTAGGATAACGTATGACCGAGGAATCTGGCAATCGCGCCTCAGTACATTCTGCGGTCTCATCGTAAGTCCCAAGCTCGTTAGAAGGGCTTATAATACCTATCGAATATATACTTTGCGGAAATAATTCTCGCTCACGCAAATGCGGAATCGGCCTCGGAACGAGATGATCGTGCCAATCACTTTCCGTTTCTATTACGGCTGCTTGCTCCCATTCCGAATCGTCGAATCCCACCACATTCCAACCGATCGGCTTGCGGCGAGAGTCGTAAACTTCACCAAAACCTAAAGCAGAGTCCTGATTCCAATCGTCAGCGCTTTTAACTTTCCAGTTTTCATCCGTGGTTATTGTCGCCTTCTTGCCGACATTCCGAGCCGCATCGAAAGATATCAACTCCAACTGCAGTAGGAATCCACCGGCCGGGTTCGAGTGATTAGGCGCGCTTATGTCGGCGTTGTAGCAAATCGCAGCAATCACGTTCTTTCCGGGTCGAAGCGCGTAGGCTATATCGTACTCATCGTAGTAGCGTAGCGGTTTGAAACATTGTCCGGACCCGCGACCTATGTACCGACCGTTGACGTAGAGTTTATACTCGGAAAAACAACCAACTATAGCTACAGCGCTTAACAATGGAGAGCTGATCTCTATCTCTCGCCTTATATAAACGTAGTCATTTTGTCCCGAGGACCATATAAGTTTTGCTTGACAATCGATCATTAGATATAAGCTGTTAATCTTGCGACGAGTCCTTAGTTTGCAGCCTTCTTAGAATATCCCAATAAGCTCCGCGGGCACCATTTTTGATTGCGTTAACTAGAACGGTGTTATCGTTATAGTTGTAGTTGGTTTCGACTTGTTCGTTGGAAGGCAAGAAAAACCTTTCGTCGTTCCCCACCAGTTTGCGAGTATACTCTACTATATCCGGTCCAAGATCAGGAGCGATGTAGAAAACGGGTTTGAGAAAATGCGGATTATCTTCCTTGGCTCCATAGAGGTTCGGATTTGTTGCGATTTCGCCTTCAGCTCGCACCATTTCCGCCGCAGCGGTGCCTTCGTATATGCGCATTCCCATCGCCAACCCGACACAGTCCGCCTCGATCTGGCGCATAAGTTCTATAGATTCTCTTACTGTTTCCTTTGTCTCTCCAGGTCCTCCCAACAAGAGATCATACATAAAAGTGATTCCATGTTGGCGACATAGCTTTGCCGTGCGTATTAGGTCCTCTGATCTGAAACTCTTCCCCAGTCTAGCTAGCATATAATCGCTGCCGCTATCTGCTCCGAAATTGATGCCTGCGCATCCCGCCCTCCTGAACAGTTCAGCCATTTCAGCGTCGAAGGGTGTTATAGAGCAGTATGCATACCATCTTATTTTCTCGCCAAGTCCTGCATCGATTATTGCTCTACATGTTTCCCTAGCGTGCTCGCCGGGGATATTGAACTCACAATCACAAGTATGAAAATGGTCTATCCCTTGAGACAACAAAGCCTCGAGCTCCTCGACAACGCCTCGAGGCGAACGCAATCTGATGAAGCGACCTTTCGAAACAGGGTCCGCACAATATATGCAGTTCATGTTACAACCGCGCTTAGTTTCGAAGCCTGCCTGTCCCCCCTCGCAGAAATAAGCAGGATTATCAACAAAAGTCCTGGTTCTCTTGGGCAGATCGTCTAGATCGATATAAAAGGTGGGATTCTGCCTAATACGCGGGCCCTCACGCCACAGCAAATTGGGGACTTTATCTATTCCCATGTCGTATTCTATAGCTTCCAGGAATTGGATGAGCGCCACTTCACCTTCGCCTGCAATTCCGTAGTCAGCATCGCAATAGTCCATTATAGCCATCGGCGTCACCGAAAAACCCACACCACCAAGAACAACGGGCGCACTTGACACAGATTTTACCTCTTGCACTATCTCGCGTATTTCCGGCAAAAAGAAGGCTCCTCCGCTGAAATAGCAATCGTCCGTGTTCCTCACAGTTATCCCTACCACGTCAGGAGCGAAGTAATCAATAGCTAGCCTTATACCCTCGGTCACATCAGAGACGAAGTATAGATCGAGCAGATAAGGCTCGTGACCGGCAGAGACGAGGCTCTCGGCGAGGTAGTCAAGCCCAATCGGAGCAATTGCAGGCTTCATTCGGTTTGTGTTGATAAGCAAGATTCTCATACCGCTATCTCATTCATTATATCTTTCAAGATCGACCATGTCACCTTCATTTGAAACTGGTAGTCTTAACAGGCTTCCTGTTTCTTCTACCGTGGATTAATTCCCCTGGATGACTTCGACGTCACCCCACAATCAGCCAACGGAGTCATCGAGTGAGCAATATGCGAGTTTTCTTCACTTTCTGGGGAGTCTTTTTGGTCTTTGCACTTGCTTGTCGCGTGTTGGGTGTAGGAGTGCCAGCCGGAACTACAATAGAACTGGTCGCACAAGGAACCTACACTAACTTGCTAAACCAACAAATGACGGCAGTACCGGCGACGGCCTCATTGATTGTTGCACAGGTTGCCGGAGTCGCTATCGACTACGATAGGTCGCCCGTAAAAGTCCAACCGGGCAAAGATGTGTATGTCCCGCTCAAAATAATCAATTTGGGCAATGGAAACGACGCGTTCAATCTGACTGCAACATCGGGACGAAATTGGAACGTGGGTATCGTCTATGACGATAACGCGGACGGTATACATCAAGACTCAGAACAGTGGGTAATAACTGTTGCCGGACTTATGATCGCTGACGGCTACACGGCATGTTTTGCCAAGATCTCTGTGCCGCCAGATGCCACCTCGGGCGACTTAATCAGAGTAAATGCACAGTCGCAGTTCGATCCGGTAGGCGCAACAGCCTCAGCAGAAATCGAACTGATTGTCCCCGACGGCCCCACAGTGCGGATCATCAATCCCACTGCTGAATCGAGCTTCCAGACCACCAGTCCTAAAATCAGCATAAGCGGGACCGCTTCGTGCGAACTGCCAATCAAGAGTGTGATGTGGTCCACCGATACGGGATCGGAGGGCACATGCGTCGGAGCCGAGTCGTGGGCTGCAAGCGACATACCGCTTCAACCCGGCGCAAACGTCATTACGGTAACCGCTACAGACGCATTAGGTCGAACTGCTACTGATTCGCTAAGCGTTGAGTTCACGGATGTTGGGGCTCCAACCGTAACCATCACCGGACCAACCGAAGAGCCGATCTACCACACAGAGTCTAATTCGATCATCCTTTCTGGTAACGCATCTGACGATGTTAGAGTAGCCTCTGTCGTCTGGTCCAACGACCGCGGTGGCTCTGGGATATGCACTGGCACCGATTCTTGGACTGCTAATGTAACTCTCCAGCCTGGCCGCAACGAAGTCACCGTTACAGCGACTGACGAATCAGGCAACTCAGGCAAGGATGTTCTGATTGTAAACTACTCTGCCGATAATGCTGTGCCGACGGTGCAGATAACGACGCCTACTAGCGAGCCAACATATACTACCAACAGTGGAACTATCGCCATTGGAGGCACAGCTTCTGACGATACAGGAATCGCCTCTGTCGTCTGGTCCAACGATCGCGGCGGTTCTGGGACATGTGCGGGCACAGCTAATTGGATCGCTTCCAATATAAGACTTTCTATCGGCCAAAACGTTATCACAGTAACCGCTACGGACTTTTTCGGAAAAACAAACACCGACGTTATCACGGTAACATATACCGGCATTCGTGCTCCTGAGATCGAAATCACCAGTCCGACCACAGACTCAACATACTCAACCGCTGATTTGACGGTGAGTATAAGCGGCACTGCCGCACACGATGCAGGCATCAGAAGAGTTTCCTGGTCTAATAACCGCGGCGGCTCGGGAGTATGCATCGGCACTACGGTATGGTCCGCAACGGTTTCGCTCAAGCCAGGCCAAAACGTAATTGTGGTAACGGCCGAATCCGCGGTCGGAACCACTAGTACGGATACTTTAGTAGTAACCCGCACATCGCCTGAGGTTACTATAACCGGACCAACAACAAGTAACACATATACTACAAATCGCTCGCCGCTCACAATCACCGGTACCGCCTCAGACGATGTGGGGATAATTTCTGTCAGCTGGTCCAACGACCGCGGCGAATCCGGCAAGTGTTCCGGAACAACTTCCTGGACTGCAACCGGCATCCCGCTGGCAAGTGGCCAAAATATAATTACCGTAACCGCCACGGATGCATCAGGAAACACCGGCACCGACGTTCTGGTTGTTATCTACACTCCAGTTGAGCAGACGCCGCCGGATACGACTCCACCTGCTCTGTTGATAACGTATCCGACCAGCGAACCGACCTGTGCGCGAAACTGCCCTAAGGCGACGGTAAGAGGAACAGTGATAGATTCAGGCGGAATCGAGGCGGTGACATGGATCAACGAGACAACCAACGCTACAGGCAACTGCACACTAGTCGGCAGTTCCTGGTCGACCGGCGAGATCGTGCTAGTCCAAGGAGAAAACAACATAAAGGTGACCGCTCGGGACACTGCCGGAAACGCTCAAACCGACACAATAACAATTACCTACATAGAAACCCTGCCCGGCAATGCATGGCTCGGTTTGGCGATGGTGTCGCTGCCTATAATTCCAGACAATACCGATCCGAAAGTAACGACTGGGTTTGCAGGCAACGGCTGGTGCGCCTTCATAACCCTTTCAAACGCCTACGCGGTGTATCCGGACAAGGCCACCTGGTTGGAACCTGCAGAGCAAACTCCAGGCAGAGGATTCTGGGCCTACTTCGAATCGTCATCGCTGCCATACGGAACAATCCCACCTCAGAATCAGCCCGCAACCATCCGGCTGCATCCCGGATGGAACCTCATCGGAACACCATTCATAAATGAGGTTACTTGGGATCTGTCCAAAATAACTGTCAGAGAACCCGGTTCCGAAGCCAAACCTCTCGGCGAGATGGGGACTGTCGCGGCTGGCTATCTGTGGGGGTGGCAACAAGACCCAATCGATCCGGGAAACGGTTCGTATTATCTGGTATATGACGCGGCGCTCGTACCGGGCGTGGAAAACAAGATGAAGCCATGGCGCGGCTACTGGATAAAAGCCTACAAAGAATGCGATCTGATATTGCCGCCGCCACAATAAAAGGAAAACATTAGGGCAACAGGCAACGGTAATAGTCGCATGCCTGTTGCCCATCCCCTACGATTCCCGTCGAAAACTATCCCTGAATCAAGCTAATCTTACAAGCTATCTATAAATCCCGATTACAAAAACCAGTGACTCAGGCTTCTTTTCACCAAACACTGGCAAAATGCACAGGCACAACGGCACGCATGTTGCCGCGATTAATTTACAGAAAACATCGCGGGTAAAAGGGAGGCTGATTTATATTATGCTCAAGCGAACAATTGGATTATTTGCTCTTTTGCTGTTGTGCGTTTCGGCCGGAGGAAGCGCTTTCGGTTACGAGTTTTGGGGAGTGACAATAGGGACCGCCTCGTACGATGGATCCACACATCTAACATTCGACGGGCTACAAGATTCTGGATTGCAATATGTGGTGGGTGGATACAAATATACCCGTGTCGATTCCACATGGTATGGACCGTTTGCCGCAGCTGCTCCTGGAGAGGGCTTTCTAGCTAGTAGAAAATCGGACGCCCAAGGTCTTTTCTTCAAGGCGGACGATGATGCTGCACGCTTTGCGATAGTAGCTGGCACTCCCCAGACCGGCTACGCAGCACCGGAATGCGGCACCGGTTCTCGCATATTCGGACCAGGCGACCTTAAGATCGATATGGGCGATAGAACTTTTGGTGTCGGTCTGCGTCTTGGCGGTCTTCTCTGGGCCATAGATCCTTACACCACGAATCCGGAACACCTAATCTATACAGCAGGTGGCGGAGTGGACAATATTTTTGCACGCGATGCCGGTACCCTTGGCAGCATCGAACTCAATCCGCGCTGGGCTAGAGTCGGACATAGCAGGCTCGATTCTAACTCCGATCAGGCTTATGCTTTCTTTGTTAGCGGGAGCGGTGTCGCTGTAGGCTCGGCATCAGTCTGCGTTGTCAACACCGGTATCAACCTCTACGGCGCTAGCGTATACGTATATGAAGTCTCGGTCCCGTGGTCGGTGCTGGGTCAGTCACCGAACAACTACGCTTTTCGTGCCTCCTGGCGACCCGACTGCGGCAACGACATTCTATCTGCCGATTTTGCCAACTGTTCCGAATTGGTTGCTGTGCCGGAACCGAGTTCTGCCGCTGCGCTTCTCGGAGGACTCGCCGCTCTGGCCGGTTCGCTAAGGAGATACACCAAATAGGAAACCTCCAACCTGTTACATAACAAAACAAAAACAAGGAATCCGCTTTTATCTAAATCGAAAGAGCGGATTCCTTGTTGCGTTCAAGCATCCCAAAACTTAAAGCACGGTGGCGGGTTCCTTAACCTCGAATTTGTAACCGACTCCCCATATTGTGGCGATTCTGCACGGGCTGCCTTCGACTTCGATCTTTCTGCGCAGCCGCTTAATGTGTTGGTCTACAGTTCGCTCGTCTCCGTAAAAGTCCTGATAAGCCCATACCTGCTCTAGTAGCTGTTCACGAGTGAACACTCGGTTGCGGTTGGATGCAAGATACCAAAGCAGGTCGAACTCTTTAGGAGTAAGATTCACACTCTGATTGCCGATAGTTACCTCTCTTGAAATCCTGCTAATAGATAGCCCCGGCAGGGTCAGAACTTGCTGCTCTTCAGGGACTGGCGCATAAGTCGATCTTCGCAGCACAGCCTTGACTCTTGCAAGAAGTTCTCTAGGAGAAAACGGCTTGGTTACATAGTCGTCTGCGCCGATTTCGAGGCCGAGCACCCGGTCCACCTCATCCACTCTCGCGCTGAGCATAATCAGCGGAATGTTAGAGACCTTGCGAATCTCCTTGCAAACATCAAGTCCATCAACGCCTGGAAGCATGAGGTCAAGAATAACCAGATCGGGTTTCTGCTCGCGTATCGTCTCCACAGCGTTGGTACCATCGCTAGTGCATACGACCTCATATCCGGCCTTCTCAAAGTACATAGTGATGAGTTCGCAAATGTTTTCTTCGTCGTCTATCACCAGTATTTTGGGTTTTCCGGTTCCGGTTTCTTCCTTTTTTAGCAGATTCTGTACATCCATGATTTGGAAGCCTACCTCAAAAAATTGTATTATTTATTTGCCCGTAAGCCAGGCTCATCAGCACCAGTATAAGGGCTTTTACTTTTCATGTCAATAGTAGAACAAAGAAAAAGCACAAAGAACATTCATCAACACAAAATCGAACCCAAAACTGCATTAAATATCCTGCGTCTCAAGTGCCCAAAAAGGATGCCATCATCTTTCCGACAAACCCTGTTTGTGAGCAATATACTGCACAATTGATATTCAGGATCGATAATAATTGCCGTACCCGTGAATCCGGAGTGCCCTATGGCATTTTTTGATACCAAATCTCCCGCCGGCAACATATCGTTCGGAAAGATGAACCAACCTATAGTCTGTCCACCAATTCGCTCAGGAATCGCATTTGTAAACATTTGCCTCACAGTCGCTGGACCAAACGGTGAACTGACGCTAAATGATTGCCCATTTGTGATAGTATGGCAAAATCGAGCCAAATCTTTGACCGTAGAAAATAAACCCGCGTTACCAGAAACACCACCAAGAGCATACGCGTTCCCGTCTTGAACCTCGCCCACAAGTAACCGATTCCTCAAAGGACAATTGTCAGTCGCCGCAATTGTATAGCCCGACCCAACAACAGGATTATACATCGTGGAATCCATACCAAGCGCAGAAAATAGCCGCCGATGGGCAAAAGAGTCTATCCCCTCGCCAGTTACCGACTCGACTACCAAAGATAACATAATGTAGCCCAAACAACTGTAAGCATAGCGTCTGCCAGGAGCACAATCTAGCGGTACTGCGAATAGCTCATCTATTACCCTGTCGCGCGTCTGACCGTTTGAGTAGAAGTCTCTCCACGACGGCAATCCGGATGTGTGAGTAAGCAGATGACGAAGAGTCACGCCTTCAAGATGCGGCAACTTCCGATCGGGAAAGAAGTCGGAAACAGGCATTCCCAGGTGGATCAGACCATCCTGACAAAGCAGCAATATGCTTGATGCCGTCGCAATAGGCTTAGTAAGCGAAGCAAGGTCATAAAGAGTATTCTCATCCACAGCGGTTTGTCGTGAAAAGTCGGTATGACCAACACAATGCAGAAGCGCAGACACTCCCTTCCGACCAACCCACAACACACCGCCAGGATACAAACCTTTCTCAGCTCCTTCGTCCAAAATCCTAGCAGCATTAGAAAGCCTCTCGGGGTCAAAACCGGCTCCTCTCGCGTCCGTCTGTCTGATATCCATATTATCCCTACCTTCCACTAGAGCGGCGGTGCACCATTTCGAACAGCCTCCAGATAGTCGGTCTTCTTGCCGCCATCGGTAATAGAATAAGAAAACAAACAAAAACCAACAGCGCCCAGCTTGCGCGCCTCCTTGATCTTCTCAACGGTCGATTCTGCGGGAATCTGCCAAGAACCTATACCTGCACAAATCGGTACGCCATTGCTAGACTCTAATGCGTCCTTGATGTCTTTGATAAACATATCGGTGGATTTCGAGTAGGCCATCGGGCACAGCAGATCGATCCGACGATCTCTCATCCATCGCTTCCAGTCTTGAAAACGATTATTGTAAGCGTCCGCAAAACTCGGAAACACAGCCGCAGAGACCACCAAATTTGGCTTTAACTTCTTTACAGCCTCGTAGATAGTGTAAACAAGCCGGGTAATTTGGGATCGCCTGAACTCGTCCCACGCTCCAGGAAACATCAACGTATAAGCGTTCCGTTCCGGCAGGTTCGACACCGCAACGCGTTCTTCGGGAGCAAGCTTCGGGTCCATCTCCGAGCGGAACTTCTCAAGACAGCGATCGCAATAGCAGAACCGAGGGCTGGGATAGCGGATGAAATCGAAATGCACTCCGTCGACATCGTACTTTGTCGCAACGTCCAGGTAGACATTTTTTAAGTGTTCCCTAAACTCTTCGCTCGACGGGCAAGTATATACGCCCTCCACGTCATCGCCACTGGACATATTGACCACGTTATCTTTGGTACGCATAAGCCAGTCCGGGTGTTTGTTTACAATATGATCGGGCGACTTGGGTAAATCAGATGCGCTCCAGGTGAAGTTGGCGTTTATCCACGCGTGAATCTGCAATCCCGCCTTGTGGCCTTCCTCCAGAATCAATCCCAACGGATCGAAGTCCTCTCTTTGCCCCTCGAGCAGTTCGGACCTGGGCTCATAGCTTGACTTGTAGAGAGCATCCCCCCGTCCTCTCACTTGCACAAACAACGTATTAAACCCGTAGTCCTTGGAAAGCTTTACGAGAGTGCGGCACGCTTTGGGGCTAGTTATATCCCAGCGCGCAACCCACATTGCCCTGATTTCACCTGGCATTTTAGGATCCCCCTTACACGATGTTGCACTCAGAAAAGAGGCGATTGAGGCAAAAATAAGCCCAGTGATGAATACCAGCATTTCTCCCCCTCTTTTTTGCTTTATGAAGCTCAGTCGATTGTAATTCCCGTCGACGAATGCGTCAAGCCGCCGGCCCGACTTCGAGAATATCGATTACAAAAAAAGTTTATCAAGCGTTATAGGCGGGTACACTTTTTGGTGAGAGGTACCAGAGATTCCCTGGCGCTGAAGCCATGGTTCTCACTGACGGTCTGTGCGGTTAAGCCGCATAAGACAAGAGAAGTGAGTAAAACCCAAGGTTACAGCGCCGGGGGTCTTTTGATACCTCTAATTTTGCTTATCTACAGACTGCGTGAATAAAATCCAAAATACCCCACTTGTTAGCCGCAAAACTACCGATTTGTTTTTAAAAATTACGTAGCACTTTTTTGCAGCGCGTTGTTGGTTGGCAAGCGATATCTAGGTTCTGCGGCGGGTACCGAGATTAACGAAATCTGGAAACTATTATTTGGCAGATTAGTCGTGTGGCGGCAGTAGCACCAAAAGACCTTGTTGCGAAACTTTTTATAAAAACGGAAAAAATATAGAGCGGTTTAAAAAACCGCGTTTTAGTGCCACTGTCGCCACAATCAAGATGGCCCTTTGTCTTTATACCCTACAGACCGCCTCGGCTCCTCGCATCTGACGTATCTTCCTAACCAAAGCAGGAATAATCTCGAACAGATCGCCCACGAAGCCATAGTCGGCGATGCTGAATATAGGCGCGTTCGGATCTTTGTTGATCGCTATGATAATGTCCGATGATCGCATGCCAACCTGATGTTGCACCGCTCCACTAATCCCGCAGGCAATGTAAATCTTCGGGCAAACTGTCTTGCCTGTCTGGCCAACTTGATGGGCATAAGAGATCCAACCCGCATCGACAGCGGCTCGGCTGGCTCCTACCGCAGCTCCTAGCTCGTCGGCAAGCTCTCGGATTACTTCGAATCCCTCAGGCCCGCCGACTCCACGCCCTCCGGAGACTATTATGTTCGCATCCGTCAGGTTCACCTTTTCGCCAACTGTCTCGATAAACTCCAAGAACTTGCTTCGAGAACTGAACAGGTTTGGCTTAGGGGTGAGGTTAATGATCTCTGCTTTCCCTTGTGCTCTCTTAGGTGACATTGGGAAAACCTTGTGGCGCACGGTGGCCATCTGCGGGCGCGTATACGGACAAAGAATGGTGGCCATAATGTTGCCGCCGTATGCAGGTCGGGTCTGGTGCAGTAGGCCGTCTTCACCAATTTCCAAGCCGGTGCAGTCTGCGGTAAGTCCCGTGTATAGATTGATGGCTACCCCAGACATGAAACTTCGGCCCGTAGTTGTTGCTCCTGCGAGAAAAATTTCCGGTTTGAACTCGCGAACAACGTCCGTTAGAACTCGGCAGTAACGTTCGGCGTCATAGACTTCCAGCTCCGGTGCTTCGTAGACGTATACTTTATCAACCGGATACTCAGCTAGCTCGTTTGCGGCGTCCGATATGTTATTCCCGAGTATGATCACCGCAAGCTCGCTTCCCCTGGCATCTGCCAAGTTGCGACCGACTCCTATCAACTCGAAAACAACCGGTGCCACACGACCGCCGCGCTGTTCACCGAATACCCACACGCCCTTATATTTGTCGAGATCCTCGCGTGGCTGCTTTTCGATATCTATTGATATAGCATTAAACCTACACGCCGCGACGCACGCTCCGCACATCGTGCATCCCTCGACGGTTATGGTGGCAAGCTTGCCCTTTATTTCAATCGCATTTGTGCCGCAGCTTTTCACGCACAAGCCGCATCCGTTGCATTTTGTCTCGTCAACTCTGATGGACATGCTATACCACCTCCAAACATTTCAAGACATCGTAAAGCTTGTCGGCAAGTTCGGCAGGTTCGCCTTCGTATTTGTCGCCTCCCGAACGACACGGCGGAGTCATCACCTTGACAACTTGTGTTGGTGATCCCAATAAGCCGATCTTGTCCTCCGGCAGGTTCAAGTCATCCGCGTTCCACACCGTGATTTGAGCCTTCTTGGCGGCCATTTTGCCTCGTAAGCTAGGGGTGCGAGGCTCATTGATCTCCTTAACGACCGTCAACACGGCAGGTAGCCTCAGCTCGACAACCTCGTAGCCCTCTTCGATGAGGCGTTTGACCACCATCTTTTTGCCCTCGATCGAGATTATCTCCGCTACGTATGCAGCCTGGGCATAATTAAGATGGACCGCTATCCCAGGGCCGACCTGACCGGTATCTCCGTCTATGGCCTGCATTCCACAGAACACGATGTCCGGCTCAAATCGCTTTATTGCCGCAGCCAATTCGTAGGACGTACACCAAGTGTCAGCACCAGCCATCCTACGATCGGTCAAAAGAACGGCCTCGTCAGCTCCAAGAGAAATCGCTTCTCTAAGCTGTTCCTCCGCATGCGGAGCACCTTTACAGATGGCAATCACGGTGGAAGGCTCGCCAGCAGCCTCCATCTTTTCCTTTGTGCGGACCGCTTCTTCTAATGCGTAAAGGTCAAAAGGGTTAATCTGGTTTTCTATGCCTTCGCGAACCAGCGTTTTGGTTTCCGGGTCTATCTTTACCTCAGTGGTCGCAGGCACTTGTTTGATACAACAGCAAATCTTCAAGCCTGGTCACCTGCATTTTATTCTTTTCTTGCTAGCATATTGTAACCTGAGCATGCCAATTCTGGCAAATCGACCTTAATGCAGCGTTGACTACTCTCGTTTAATGACAATATACTTTAGTGTTAATAATGGGGGGTAGCAACTGTTGAACGAACAGCAAAATCGTTTGCAAAACGAAGAGCTTATGAAATCGCCAAACAGGCGACGTCTTATCCTCATACCGATAATCCTATTGCTGGTTATAGGCGCTGTCGTTTATTGGCTCCTGAGCCGCGGCAAGGAATCTACAGAAGATGCGCAAATACAAGGAGATCTGGTTCCGATAAGCCCCCGAGTAAGCGGTTATGTAGACCGTATATTGGTGCAAGACAACCAGCATGTTGAGGCTGGCCAGATCTTAGTGCAGATGGACACGCGAGACTTACGGGCGGTGTTGAAAAGAGCCGAAGCCGATCTGGCGGCAGCGCGTGCGCAAGCTGCTGCTGCGTCTAGCCAGACTGCTCTAACCGAGCGTACTGCTCCAGCAAATAAAAGTCAAGCCGGGGCTGGTGTAGCGATTGCTAGAAGCGGCGTTGCGGTGACAGAAAGACAATTGAGTGCCGCCAAGGCGCAGTATGACTCAGCTTTGGCAGGTGTGGAGGCGGCTCGGGATGCGGTGGATAGTGCTGCAGCCGAAGTTCGTGCGGCGGAAGCTCAAGTAGGAGCGGCGGAGGGCGCTCTGAAACAGGCCAAAGCAGGTGTAGAAGCGACCCAGGCTCAAGCCCGACGGGCATCGGCCGACTTAAATAGGGCACGTGAGCTGTTTCAAGGAGGAGCTATACCAAAGCAGCAGTTAGACGCTGCTGAAGAAGCAAACACATCGGCGCAGGCTGCTCTAGAAGCGGCACGGAGCAATGTCGAAAGTGCAGAAGCGGTTGTCAAACAAGCACGAGCGAGGAAATCCTCAGCGGCAGCTGCGCTTCAGCAAGCGGAGGCGCGGCTAAGATCAGCGCAGGCTGCAGCGGTTCAAGCAAAAGCCGGGGTTAGTGTGGCACAGGCAGCTAATTCTCAGGCTAGGGGTCAGCTTGCACAAGCGGAAGCATTGCTTTCGGGCGCGAGTACTGTTCCAGAGCAGATATCTTTGAGCAAGTCTCAGCAAGCGGCTGCTCTCGCACGGATTCGCCAGGCGGAAGCACAAGTTAGTGCGACCAAACTTCAACTATCTTATACAGAGATTAGGGCGCCCGTGGAAGGAATAGTCAGCCAAAAAACTGTGCAAAAAGGTCAGTTTGTGCAACCAGGCCAAATGTTAATGGCTCTGGTGCCGCTTAGCAACGTTTGGGTAGTGGCGAACTTCAAAGAGACTCAGCTTAGAAACATTCGAAAAGGCCAGCGAGTAATAGTCGAAGTTGATACATATCCCGGACGCAAGCTTCGCGCGAGGGTTCAGAGTATTGGAGCAGCAACTCAGGCTAAGTTTAGCTTGTTGCCGCCCGAGAATGCGACCGGAAACTTTATCAAAGTTGTGCAACGCATACCTGTAAAGATAGTCTTCGATCAGCCAATACCTAGGGATATGGTGCTAAGGCCAGGCCAGAATGTGATAGCAACAGTGATTTTCTAATAAGAGAGGTTGCCAGTTGGCTGATACACAAAACGAGTTGATGTACGAAGAGGGATGGTGTCCAGTAGGGACGCCGGGAATCGTAGCGTTAGCCGTAATGCTGGCGACTTTCATGGAAGTATTGGATACCACTGTGGTTAACGTGTCGCTTCCGCACATCGCTGGCAACCTTTCCGCAACTACTAACGAAGCCACGTGGGTTGTCACGAGCTATCTCGTCTCAAACGCGATAGTATTGCCTGCAACGGGGTGGCTGAGTCGGTTATTTGGCCGAAAACGATTCTACATGGCTTGCTTGGCGGGGTTCAGCCTTTCTTCTGTATTGTGCGGATTGGCGCCTTCACTGATGTGGTTGGTTGTTTTCCGAACAATACAAGGGTTGAGCGGCGGAGCTCTACAGCCGATTTCTCAAGCCATACTTTTGGAATGCTTTCCCGCCAGGCGTAGAGGACTCGGAATGGCGATATTTGGCATTGGTGTAGTGTTTGCACCGATCATAGGTCCCACTCTTGGCGGATGGATAACCGACAACTATACTTGGCGATGGATATTTTACATAAACGTGCCAGTAGGTCTGTTATCGCTTGCGATGAGCGAAGTTTATGTAATGGATCCGCCTTATCTGCGGAGAGGTGTAGAGAAGGTGGATTATATCGGCTTGGGTTTACTGGCTGTAGGAATCGGTACGCTCCAAATAGTGCTAGATACAGGCGAGAGAAACGACTGGTTCGAAACTTCATGGATTACACAGCTTACAGTTATATCAGCCGTTTGCATAGTTGCGTTAATATTGTGGGAACTTAAGGTATCGCACCCGATCGTCGATCTATCAGTGCTGCGATTTCGTAACTTCGCACCAGGACTCGCTCTTATGTTCATATTGGGAGTAGCGCTATACGGTAGCTTAGTGCTGCTTCCGATTTTTCTGCAAAACCTGCTGGGCTATTCAGCACTTCAAAGTGGGCTTGCAATGTCGCCGGGCGGGATTGGTACACTAGTTTTCATGCCGTTTGTAGGATTTCTCGTGGGTAGAAAAGACCCACGGTATCTGATAGTCTTTGGCATGGCAATGCTTGCGGCATCTATGCTTATGATGTCGCACTATAACTTGAACATAAGTTTTTGGGATGCCGTATACCCGCGCATTGTTATGGGGATTGGTCTGGCGTTCTTGTTTGTTCCGATAGCCACAGCGGCATTTGCTTTCGTGCCGAAAGAACAGATGGGAGCAAGCACGGGGCTTTTCAACTTGGTGCGCAATATTGGTGGCAGCTTTGGCATAGCAATAGTTACAACGTTACTTTCCCAGAGGGCAAAGTTTCATCAAGTCAGGCTGGTGGATTACGTCACGCCATATAACCCGATCTTACAGGATGTAATGCAAAGAGCAATAAAAGGTCTTATTGGTGCCGGACAGAGCGCGATAAACGCACAGCAGATGTTTCTTGGAATAACCTACGGGCAAGTAATGCGACAGGCAACGGCCATGGCGTTCATCGACTGCTTCTGGTTGATGGGAATAGGAATTATATTACTGATTCCTTTGGTCTTTATTATGCGCAGACCGCCGAGGCAAGCGAAACCAGGACCTATAGGTCATTGAGTCCGAAACACCCTGACAAAACGGTTGAATCGGCGGCAGATTCGGGAGCGTCATAAATCGGCGGGAAAGGCGGATATGATGAGTCAAGAAAAACAGGTTCAGACGGGAGAAGTAACGTTCGAGATGGATGTGGAGGCTATGCCTCCTCTGGAAATTGCGCGCATCCTCGAATCTGGCGGGCCGGCGGTTGATGGATACCTTGGTGAGCAGATTTACGCCAACAATAGACCGGACTACTTAGCCGAGCAGAGGGAAAGGCTTGCGAATGTTTGTAGACTACATGCCGAACGCGTGGGCAATAAGCCGACGTATCTCCTTCGCGCTCCGGGTCGTCTGAATGCTTTCCTGGAATATCTGGACATGTGCGCGGGAGATCATATGTCTACCACCATCGACGGCGATATTCCTGTGGCGGTATCTCCTCGAGATGACGACGTAATTAGCGCGACAAACGTCAACTCGCTGTTTCCGCCGGAAGATATTTCGCTGACGACGGAGTTTCGAAGGTTCGCTGACGAGCCGTGGGAAAAACACTCCAAAAACCTTCCGGATAATTGGGACAACCGCACCAAGCTCCTGCCTCATTTCGGTAGGCCGCAGGGCAACTGGCTGAACTACGTTTTGAGCTCGTATTTTCGCGTGATGTGGGATCATCCAGATATAACGCTGAGGGGGGCCGACCTTACGTTTGGAAGGGCAACGGCGCCTTTTAGGGCGGGGACGAGTTCTTCATCGGCAGTGGTTGTGCTGTCGTTCTTGGCAATGTACCTTTCTAACAAGGATAGGCTGCCGAAGTGGAGCGTTTCCGAAGTTTGTAGGTTGCTTGGAGAAGCGGAGTGGTATGTTGGGACGCACGGTGGTGCAAATGATCAGACTACGATCCTGTGCAACGGCCCGAACACTGTGCTTTATAATAGACACTCCAGGCCAAGACTCGAATCGACCCCGCTGCCGTTCTTACGCGGTGTGCATGTGGTGTTGGCCAACTCGCTCTGGGAAGTCAACAAGTCGCTGACTGGCAATCAGAGCTTCAATATGCGCAAAGGATGGATGGAAATCGGCGACGAGCTGATGAAGGTGATAATATCATCGGTTAGGGAGGCAAGAACACAGGGTAAAGCGCACGGTAAGGGATGGCTCCGATCGCTGGTTTGTGAGAAAATCGGCATCGAGCCGGGTGGAGATACTCCGTTGTTGGAATCTGATCTATCTTTGTGGGATAAAATAGAGGCGCGCTACAACAAGTTCGGCAGTCTGGACGAGTCTATCTTGGGTATCCCGGCTGCCGCTATAGAAGAATTAATCCTACTCCTGCCTTCGAAGATTACTCCGGAAGAAGCTGGTCGTGTTCTAGGAATGGACGCAGAGACAATCGAGCGGCTCTACACCAAGCCGAAACGGTCCATTGGAGGCTATCACACGCGAACAACGGCCAGGTTCTTCTACAAAGAAAACGTGATTGGTCGAACTCTGGAAAGGATATTTTTGGAAGCGGAAGGGCGCGTGTCATCGGGCGAGTTGTCGCCTGAATCGGAGGAATATGACCAATATAGGCAGCAAGTGGGCAACCTGGTAGATCAACTCCAATATGCGCTGTGTTTCGACTTTCGAGTATCGAACGCCCAACTGGACAGGCTGCTATATATAGCACGGCGAGGGCCAGGATACTTGGGCGGCAAACTTACCGGCGCAGGGAAAGGCGGATGTGTGTCGATACTGGTTCGTGAGAAAGATTCTCAGGCTATGTGTGAATATCTCGACCGCGAATATTATGGCAAGCGCGAGAACTTCGATGATTATCGCCAGATCCTTCAAGATGCAATCAGATACTACCGCAACGAGACTTTCGAGCGCGAATCTGCACAAGAAATGTTAGAAAACTTAGAAAAAGCCCTCAAGTCGTTCCAAGAACAGCGCCGAGTAATCACGTTTAGCCGAGGAGCATGCGCACTCGACCTAAAGCCTCTGATTTAACTATTTAACTCCAGCGTAACAATCTCGAAACATCTCTCCACTAGAATGATGCTAGGTAGTATCGAGCGGGAGGCTCGAATAGCGCGATTGATGCCTGATGTTAGGTTGCCGCGAACGCTCGGAAAGATTAGACATCAGTATGCGGCCAATGTATGTATAATAATTTCAAAGTTAACCCAACACTTGGCGACAAACTATGTCTAGGATTCTTGTATTATCTAAAACAGAGCGTGACACGGCCCCCATCGCAGCATCAATCGCTGGGCTGAGCCATTTCGTGCGATCCGCCTGGGACGTCGAGTCACTTTCTGAAGCCGTTGCAGATGGTAGTCCAGAAGTAGTGGTAATCGACCTGCGAACTGGAGAAGATGCGCTTATTCATGCCAAGAACCTAATCGCAAGCTATGACTTGGTCGCTGAGGCGCCGAGGCTGGCAATCTGCAAGTCAACCGATATTGCAGAATTGCAATCGAAGTTCATAACTGACTTCGTGCTCGTTCCTTATGAATTGGACGAGCTTGCGGCACGGATAAATCGGTTGCTTAGCAAGAACCTGACGGTGAAAGGCAGATTGATAAGCGCAAAGGGGCTTGAGATAGACCCGGAAAGTTTCGAGGTCACGGTAGACGGACGAGTGTTGGCGCTTACGCTTAAGGAGTTTGAATTGCTACGCTTTTTGGCGGCAAACCCGGGCCGCGTGCACACTCGCGAAGCGTTGCTTTATCACGTGTGGGGCTATGAATACTTCGGAGGACTTCGGACGGTAGATGTGCACGTGAGGCGCGTGCGCGCAAAGCTTGGACCGAAACACCAAGATCTTATACAGACTGTTCACGGTGTCGGCTATAAGTTCGTGACTTGACGCGCAATCTAGTAAGCGAACTATGCTGGGAGGTATTCTTAATGGTTGACAGAAGCAAAGAATGGGTGCTAAAGGAATGTGCGGACAAGGGAGTCGAGTTTGTAAGGCTGTGGTTCACTGATATTCTCGGCCAGTTGAAGAGCTTTGCCATAACTGTCGAGCAACTCGAAGAGGCGCTAGAGGAAGGAATGGGATTCGATGGCTCTTCGATCACCGGTTATCAGGACATTCAGGAAAGCGATATGGTCGCTATGCCTGATCCTTCTACTTTCACTTTGTTGCCGTGGCGGCCTGCCGACAAGCGCGTTGCCAAAATGTTCTGCGATATTTTGACTCCTGACGGCGAGCCCTACGTTGGTGACCCACGGTATATACTCAAGAGACAACTCAAGAAGGCGGCCGAGCGAGGTTTTACGTTCTATGTCGGACCTGAGTTGGAATACTTCTACTTCAAGAGCAGCTCCGGGACCGAGATTCTCGACTCGGGCGGGTATTTTGATCTAACGCCGCTCGACGTTGCTACTCCGCTTCGACGCGACACCATTCTCGTGCTCAAAGAGATGGGAATACCGGTCGAATACAGCCATCACGAGGTGGCTCCCAGTCAACACGAAATCGACCTCCGATATGCGGACGCGCTTACAATGGCTGATTCGGCAATGACATATCGCTTGGTAGTCAAGGAGATCGCCAATCAGCACGGTGTTTATGCTACGTTTATGCCCAAGCCGATATTTGGTGCAAACGGAAGCGGCATGCACACGCATCAGTCGTTGTTTACAGGTGCGAAGAATGCCTTCTTTGACGCCAACGATCCTACGCATCTCTCGAAAGTCGGTAAGTGCTATATTGCCGGACTGTTGAAGCATGCCAAAGAGATATCCTCGATTCTAGCGCAGTGGGTCAATTCTTATAAGAGACTTGTACCGGGGTACGAAGCGCCCGTTTATATAGCCTGGTCTCAGCGCAACAGATCGGCTTTGGTACGCGTGCCATTGTATAAACCCGGTAAGGAGTTGGCCACGCGAGCCGAATTGCGCTGTCCGGATCCGGCATGCAATCCGTATCTTGCGTTTGCGGTTATGTTGGCCGCCGGATTAAAAGGCATCGATGAGTGCTATGAGCTTCCGCCTGAGATGACAGAGAATCTATACGAGCTTACGGAAGAGGAACGCAAGGCAAGAGGCATTGAGAGCTTGCCGGGTAGTCTTGGCGAGGCCATAGCCGAAACCGAAAAGAGCGAGCTTGTCCGCGAAGTTCTCGGTGATCACGCGTTCGAGAGATTCATTTGGCTGAAGAAGAACGAGTGGAACGAATTTAGAATCCAGGTCACCCAATACGAGCTGGAGAAGCTTCTGCCGATTCTATAAAGAACTCAACAAAATACCCCCGTCCTGTTCGAGAGCGGGGGTATTTTTTATTTTGTCAGAACAATACGGTGTTCGTGTCAGTAGGCGTAGAGTTTTTTATACGGTCGCACGCTCAGTGGGACTAGCTTTGTGAACTCGGCGGGATCGACGAACGATACATCCACCCCGAATAGCGCGCTGTATTTTTCTACGTATCTTATTAACATCGATTGATCTTCGGGTGTTAAATCGACTGCTCCGATTGTCTTACTAAGTTGATGTTCCTCGATATTTCCTCTGATGAATATCGCTCCGCCGTGCATGCCTGTGCCGACGTAACGACAATGATGGGATTCGCCTTTTTTGAGGGTTAAGCCGAGTATGATTATGACTCCGCCCGCCATATACTCTCCCAAGAAATCCTGTACCGTTCCGCCGATTACCATCACGGGCTTCATCGTCATATATTCTTTCATATGAATGCCAGTCCTATAGCCCGCGTTGTCTTTGATGAAAATCTCGCCCCCACGAGCGGAAAAGCCCGCGATGTCTCCAGCTCTACCGTGAACTGCAATCAGGCCGCGGTTCATAGTGTTGCCAATACCGTCCATCGCGTTGCCGAAGACAGTAATGGTGGGTCCATCGAGAAACGCTCCCAAGTCGTTCCCCGGAGTGCCATATATTGTTATGTTTACCTGGTCCAAGCTCTCGGCTGCATTGTAGAGGTTAGTGCCGATATAGCGCTGGCCGGCCACGTTTCGTAGAACTATATCGCGTTTTCCGCTGCTTACTGCTGACCTCACTATGCTATTCAGTTCACTAAAATGCAGACCAGAAGCATCTATCTCAACGCAACCTGGATTCATCAAACCGCACTCTATCATAACGCTAACCCTCCGCTTTAATATATGCTCAGCCTCCTGCCGGACGAACTCCCAAAATCTCCAGTTCTTCCTTGCTCAACCCAATGCCGCGCAGTTGATTTCTATTGCCGCGCAGACTTTCTATAGAATTGACGCCCATACCGCCAAGCATTTCCTTGATTTCGTGCGACCAGCCGGTAACTAAGTTCACCAATCGCTGCCGGGCTATATCCGGGTTGACACGTTTGGCCAAATACGGATTCTGAGTAGCAATCCCCCAGTTGCACTTTCCAGAGTAGCACTTCTGACAAAGCGTACACCCAACAGCTATTAGCGCAGCAGTTCCGATGTATACAGCATCTGCCCCTAGTGCGATTGCTTTAACTATATCGCCGGAGTTTCTGATACCTCCACCGGCAATAATAGAGACCCTGTTGCGAATACCTTCATCCCTGAGCCGCTTGTCCACAGCTGCCAGCGCAAACTCTATCGGCAGACCGACGTTATCCCTGATCACTTTGGGTGCCGCTCCCGTGCCTCCTCTGAAGCCGTCAATTGCCACCACGTCAGCCCCCGCACGCACTATACCGCTAGCTATTGCAGGAGCGTTGTGGACCGCGGCAATCTTTACCGATATTGGCACGCGATAGTTGGTTGCTTCCTTAAGCGCGAATATCAGCATTCGCAGATCTTCGATAGAGTAAATATCATGCTGAGGCGCCGGCGAAATTGCATCGGTTCCGGGTGGGATCATACGCGTTATGGAGACCTGCTCACTCACCTTTTCGCCGGCAAGGTGCCCACCTATTCCGGGTTTCGCACCCTGGCCGATTTTGATTTCTACCATACTTGCGGAATTCAAATAGTCCGGATGGACCCCAAATCTTCCGGAAGCGACCTGTACTATAGTGTTGTCTTTATACTCGTAGAAATCGGGATGCAGGCCTCCCTCGCCAGTATTGTATAGAGTGCCGAGTTCTCTCGCTGCCTGCGCAAGCGCTTTTTGCACTTGATAGCTGATAGCGCCATAAGAGAGCGCCGAGAATATGATCGGCGTATCAAGCTTAACCCGAGGCGGCATCTTGGCAGCGAGCTTTTCACCGTCTAACTCGACCACGTCAGGCTTGGAACCAATATATGTGCGCAGTTCCATAGGTTCGCGAAGTGGGTCAATAGACGGATTGGTTACCTGACTAGCGTTGATAAGCAGACGATCCCAATATACCGGAGCTTGTTTGTCGTTCCCGGAGCCAGTCAACACTACGCCGCCGGTCTCGGCCTGAATATTGATGTCTTTGATGTGTTCGCCCGACCAACTTCCGTGAGCGCGATAGCCCGCAGGATTTTGTCTGATCACCAGAGCGTTTGTCGGACACAAAACCGCACACCTCTGGCAACCGACGCACAGTTCAGGATGTTGCCTGATCACATCGTCCTCAGTATCGCGATAGTGCACGTCGAACGAACACTGCCTGATGCACACCTCGCACTTTATGCATCGGTCGTAGTCTCTATCTACACTGAATTCAGAAAGGCGATTTGATCGAATCCCGAAGTCGCTTGCTTTCCGCGGTTTCATTGTAGTCTCCTCGTCACAGACCGTTCTGGTTCTGGCAGAGATCCCAATTTGCCCACCACCGGCACTCCGCCCATAGGCGTCCAAACGTTGTCCAATTCGGGTGATACTAGCCTAATAGCTGCCTCCTCGGACGATAAGTATAGTATGTTGCCCCTTGTAGCAGCGGTTAGTGGGCGAAGGCGAATCCTGTCTGTCAGAGCAATCATTTGGTCCTGATTAGCTATGACTACCGCGAAAGGTCCGTTCATCAACAGCCCACCATACACATATCGCAAAGCGGTATATAGTTCTCGGTGATCTTCGTCCATCCTGTCGATCTCCTCCCAAAGCGGCGGCGCTACTACATTTGCAAAAATCTCCGGAGAGTAGCCATGCCGTCGCATAAGAAGATCGACCGCATATGCCATCACTTCCGTATCCGTGTAGAGCACACATCGATAGCCCAAAGTTTCCAGAAACGCCCGATTTGCTCCATACGAACTGATCTCGCCGTTGTGAACTACGCTCCAATTCAACAAACAAAACGGATGTGCTCCGCCCCACCAGGCGTGGCTATTAGTCGGGAATCTACTGTGCGCCGTCCAGATGTAGCCTTCATAATCCTCAAGTCTGAAAAAATCCGCAATCTGCTCAGGAAAGCCAACGCCTTTGAAAACGCCCATATTCCTACCGCAGGAGAAGACAAACGCATCTTCTATCTCGCTGTTTATCTTCAGGACCTTCTCAACTATGTAGTCTTCCTCTGTAGACCCATTCTCTTCGGCGACAACATTCGGTTTAACGAAATAGCGCCAAACCAGCGGCTCATTATGCAATCCCTCGATCTTTCGGGTAGGTATTTCTTCCGAATGCTCGACTTTGAAGAAGGGTTTCAAAAACTCTTCTGTAGACATTCGCCCTCGCTCAGTGGTGAACATAATGTGCATGGCGTAGCAATCTTCGAACTCCGGGTATATTCCATAAGCGGCAAATCCTGCGCCGAGGCCGTTCCCTCGTTCGCGCATGTTCTTCATCGCCTCGAATACGGGTTCTCCCGAAAACGGCTTGCCGGTTATGTCCATCATGCCGAATATCGCGCACGCGGAAATCAGCTTGTCATCTCCGTATGGGTTGTTGATTAGCTCGAGGTCCTTCATATCCAGTTCCTCCCTGTCCCGTGGATGCGTTCTCTAACTACATCACGCGGCAAGTCGATCAGCCCTATATTTCCGTTTAGGAGCCTTTCCTCAAGGCCGGTTACTTCGATCCCTGCACGCATTATTCCGGTCATCAATCCGGCGCCGTTTATGTTTCCAGTGAGTATAAAACCTACCAACTTCCCGTCCCTAATTACTATCTTGCGATAGTTTGAGCCATCAAGCCTTGTGAGCACTCGGAAATCATCGCCTTCTTCCTGAGCAGCAAATCCTGCCGACATTACAGGCAGCCCGAAGAAGTTTACCGAGTTCACACTCATTCCCAGATTGTATTCAGCATTCACCCCCGACATATTCAAACCGGCAACTCGACCGCCGATGTAGGCGTTCGGCAGTATAGGTACTAATCTGGTTCCTCCGATCAACGGATCGTAGGCCTCAGCTATATCACCGGCAGCGTAAACATTTTCTACGTTTGTGCGCATATGACGATCCACCAGAATGCCTATAGCCGTCTTTATCGGCGTATCGCGAACCAATTCCGTTCTCGGCCTAATGCCGATGGTGACGAATGCTGTATCACAAGCTATGCTTTCGCCAGTGCTGATCGTTACTGTCCAAAGGTCGTTCGATTCCTCATAGCCGTTGAAGCTGAGTACTTGCGCCTCCGTGATTACATCAACCCCGTGATCTATGAACACTCGCCTCACGATCTTGGATGCCACACGATCGAGAGTTGTCGCCAACACGCGATCGGCCAGCTCAACCACCATAACTTCTTGCCCCATTTCTACAAGCGCTTCTGCCGTTTTAAGTCCGGTCAAACCAGCTCCAACCACAACAGCACGCTTCATGTGGGAAAGCCATCCCTTCGCACGACGCGCATCTTCTAGAGTATTCATGAAAAATACTCCCGGACGCTCGATACCCGGTATTGGAGGAGCGATTGGCGCGCCACCTGCCGCGAGCAGAAGCTTGTCGTAGCCGATCATTTCGCCTGTAGAGAGCGAAACGGTTTGATCCTGAGTGGATACAGACTCAGCCTTGACGCCGAGCATGCATTTGACGTTCGCTTCTTTATAGAAATCTGCCGGCCGATAGAACACGTTGTTCTCAGCGACTTTGCCGCACATATAATAAGTAATCAGAGGACGAGAGTATGCGTGTTCGGTCTCCGCCGCGACGATGCCTATCGAAGATGCTAGGTCTCTACTCCGAATCGCCTCTATAGCGCCGATTGCCGCCGTCGAATTTCCTATAATCAAATGATCGAACCTATAGTTAGCCATCACTCCGCATCCTCCAGAATGAGCGCGTCGTTTGGGCAGTGTTCAACGCAAGATGGGAACCCTCTTTCTCGACACAAGTCGCACTTGGTCACAGCTCTACCGTGGCGCGTATCGGGCTTTACCGCGCCGTTCGGACACATCAGCACACACGTCCAGCATCCTACACACCGCGACCTATCCACACTAACTATGCCCGTAGTGGGATCCTTGGTCATAGCTCCGGTAATGCAGCCATATACGCACAATGGCTCTTCGCAGTGTCTGCACTGCAAAGCAAACGACTCGCATCCTGCCTCTTCGAGCTCGACGCATGACACGGTCTCAGGTGCATTAGGCTTGAAAGCCTTGTAGATGTTTTTGGACTCTGAATGCTCGACCTTGCACCAAACCCTGCAAAGACCACATCCAATACAAACTTCAGGAACGGCTCGGATTCGCACCATTTACCAACTCCCACAATAATGAAAAAAGGCGCCACAAACGCAAACTCTGCGTTCATGGCGCCAACAACGGCTTAAATCTCAACTCATCGAGGCAATGAAGGCAATCTCCGCCTTTATCTGTATTTTATCATAGAGCGGTCGAGCAGTCAACGCATGTAGACGTAGAATGGTGTAGGCTTACAATCTTGGTAGGTATATGATAGGTCAGATGTTTGACAGTATGCCGTGCAGGTGGTAAACTCATAATTGATAAATCGGTATGCAAACCCGCTAGGGGTGCCCTTACGGGCTGAGAAGCGATAGCTAACCCTTTGAACCTGAGATCGGGTAGTGCCGACGTAGGGAAGCGGAGATGGAACAGCCGGTCGTGAGTCCCGTCTCCTGCGGGAAACACGACCTTTTTTGTCGATAGTTGATAATGGTGGATAATGAACACCAAAACGACCTTGCTACGTGGACTTTATGTGATCACCGATTCCGAGTTGTGGCCTGGGAGGTCGCATGCTGATATCGCTTCTGCTGCTGTCGCGGGTGGAGCGAGAATTGTGCAGATTCGCGACAAAACCGCTTCGGATCGGGCGTTTTATGAAGCTGCACTTGAGGTAAGACGAATAACGGCAGAGGCGAAAGCTCTTATGTTCGTAAACGACCGCGTACACATCGCCGCGGCAGTTGGTGCTGATGGAGTCAACGTTGGCCAGAGCGATATGCCGGCTTACGCAGCACGCAAGGTGCTTGGACCAGAAGCGATTATAGGGGTCTCGGCGGATAATCTGGAAGAAGCGTTGCGCGCGGTCGAAGAAGGCGCGGATTATGTGGGGTTTGGTCCAGTGTTTCCTACCACCACCAAGCTCGACGCTGGGCCGGTGTCGGGAATTGAGACGTTGAGAATGGTATGTGAACGGGTAAGCGTGCCGGTGGTCGCTATCGGCGGAATAAGCGCATCTAACATAGCTCAGGTATGCACAGCGG
>Ga0197142_1000929_pt1 | contig 27258 bp, 20 predicted proteins | sample GBS60_MetaG_FD_148614 | JGI IMG/M metagenome (GOLD analysis project Ga0197142, IMG submission 148614) | Sediment microbial communities from Great Boiling Springs, Gerlach, Nevada, United States - GBS 60_MetaG | ecosystem: Environmental > Aquatic > Thermal springs > Hot (42-90C) > Sediment... | reverse complement strand
TTGCACTTCGGGTGTTGAAATATCAACCTTTCTACCTAAAATATTAGAGAGTGCAGTAGCACCTGCACCAAGAATTATATTCCCCACTTCTCCAACCATGTCTTTTTCAATGTCTGTCAGAGATTCCGATTGTGTTTCGCTCCCTATTTGACCGAGTAGTGCGTCAAGTTCTTCTTGAGATAAGAAACCATCTGCCATCATCATTCTTCACCTTCCTTGATCACATCGGTGACCTTCACGGCGTAGTTACCCTTGTACTGACCAGGCTTTCCAAGAAATTTAGTTCTACCGTTTACTTCAATCTTAATAGGTTCATCGTAATGTTCTTTTAATCTTATTACATCGCCCGCTTCTAAGGTGAGTATTTCGCCAAGTGTTAAGACGGTTTGACCAATTATGGCGATGACATCTATTTCTGTTCTTTGCAAGTTTTCCTTTAAATTCTCAAGATGCTCTTCTGTTATCTCACGTTGCTTTACTTTAAACCAACTCTGTGTTGTAAGTTTCTCACCTATGGGCTCTATAACTGAGGATGGCCAACATAGACTCATATAACCTTCAACTTTACCGAAACTTACAAAGAAAGTTATCGCCAAAACCATTTCACTACTCGGAACTATCTGAACAAATTGTGGGTTTGTCTCAGTTGACTCAACAACAGGGATAAAAGGATGAATTGAAATCCACGCTTGAGAAAGTGAAGTTAGTATATTTACAACCTCTTTCTTGATAATCCCTATCTCTATTTCTGTCGGAATTCGTTTTACATCTCCAGTTTCACCGGGTCCTCCAAGCAGAACATCAAGTATACCATAGAATATTTCAAGGCTGGTATTAAGTATAGCACTACCGACAAATTCGCGTGCAGTGAATATTGTTATGAATGAAGGATTTCCTATCGATTTCATGTATTCGTCATATGTAAGTTGGTCTATTCCAACGACGTTTACTGACGTGAATGACCTCAATTTACCCGAGAGATATGTAGATACACTTCTTGCAAAGTTTTCATGTATCATCTGTACTGTTCTTATCTGTTCCTTAGAAAACTTTTGAGGACGTAAAAAGTCATACGTGCGAATTTTCTTTTCTTCGCCCTCTTTTTTTACCTCTTCGATATTTACTTCTCCTTGAGATAACGCAGATAATAATCGGTCTATTTCCTCTTGGCTGAGTACATCGGACAAGGTCTATACCTCCCGATAATCATTAAGTTATTGAACCGTACTAATAGCTCTTATGTATATATAGACGTTCAAAACACCGAACTTTTCCTTCTCACCAGTGAAACCTGTAATCTGATTGACAGCTTCTCTTATCTGTTTTTTCAACAAATCAAGTCCTGCTGGTGTTACTAAATCGAATCTCTCTTTGCTTAAAAATATCGTACTCAGTGCATCCATTATCTCATCGTTTTTTTCACCCGCCGCCGCTCTACATTGTTCACTTCCAACAAGCAACGTAAGTGAATCAACAACCACCACGTCTCTACCACCTTTGAGCATGAAGGTCTGATATTTTCCAGCCTGAATAACAACTGCCTTTATTTGCGTTGGTGCTGCACTTGCTTGTCCTTGTTTTTCTTGTTGAGGTTGTTTGTTGGAGCCCAGCATAAAAAATACTGCAAGGCTGACGACTAAGGATATAACAAGCGGTATAGCAAACATTTTTGCTATATCCATTATTCCACCCAGACCTTTTTTCCTCCCACCTTGCTCTTGCTGTTCAAGTTCTTCAGGCATTTTCAGACCTCCTTTTTCAATTGCTAACTAAAAGCCTTTCATTTCCCTTTTGATTATTATCTCTATTTTCCTGTACTTTGCGCGTACTTTCTCGATGTCTTGGTTATACTTTGTCTCTAATTCTCTGTTTCTTCTTTGATAGTCTTCTAAGGATATTCTACCACTCTCATAATCTTTTTGAAGTTGTGAAGTGTCGTAATCAAGATTTGCCTTTATAGATCTAAGTTCTTTATTTACATCTACATCTCCTTTGCCAATGGGAATGAATCTGTCAGGTGAATAGAAATAATCAATATCGAAAAGTCCTGAGCGGATTTCTGAGTACCTAAGAGCGAATCTTTTTTGTTTCAGTTCAGTCAACATAAAATTTACCACCGAAGATGCACGTGCACTGCTAAGATGCCAATTTGACGGATATATGGAATCTTTTGTCGTTGGTCTATCATCTGCATAACCTCTTACTTCTATGATATTGGATGTATGTTCCAGTATAACAGCACCCAACTTTTCTATTATTTCTTTTGCTTCCGCTGTGAGCCTTGCGCTACCAGGGTCGAATATTTTAAAATTCGTTAGCGTAATGAACGTACCTTCGTCTCTGTCCTCTATTGTAACCTTTCCTTTATACTCTTCTGAAACTCTAAGTAATTCTTGATAAATTCCAGGTTTTTCAGAAATTAATGCTTCTTCACTCATAGTCTGCCCACCTGTTAGAACACTCGGTGGGTTTCCACTTAGAGCTAAGGTTAACCCAACAACTACCTGTTGAAATTTACCTGGACTTATGCTTGACATTGCAAAGAGCAAAACAAAGAATGTCAGAAGCAACGTCACCATGTCAGCGTATGTGTTGAGCCACTCAGGAACAGATTTGCATACGCATTTTTCTTTCTTAGCCATTAAGCACCAGCTCCCTGAGCCTGGGCTTCATATTTCACTTTTTCAGCACTTGGGAGATAAGATTTTAATTTTTCTTCAAGTACTCTCGGGTTTTCTCCAGCTTGAATCGATAACACTCCTTCAAGTATCATTCGCTTTGATAATTCCAAATCTCCTGCACGTTTTGAAATCTTTTCAGCAATTGGTATTCCAACGATGTTTGCCAAAATAGAACCGTAAAGTGTTGTAATCAAAGCAACCGCCATTGATGGTCCAAGTGATGATGGGTCATTCAAACTCTTCAACATTTGAATCAATCCAACAAGAGTTCCTATCATTCCAAATGCAGGACCAAATGTACCAAGAGAATCAAAGAATCCCTTTTGGTCCATCATTTCAGCTGTTGCCATATCGATTTCTATCTCCATCATCGTTCTCAGCACTTCAGGTTCGGTACCGTCAACAACAAGTTGGACAGCTTTTTTGAAAAAAGGATCCTGAATCTCTTCAATGCTCGACTCAAGCGAGAGAAGTCCTTCTCTTCTCGCCTTTTCAGAGAAAGAAACTAATGTACGCAAGTTACCTACATAATCTATCTTTGGTTCTTTGATAGCCCCCATTATAACTTTGACAATTCCAAAGACAACATTCTTTTTGTTGGCTGTAATGGCCGCCGAAAGTGCACCACCAACGGTTATAACAACAGATGGTATGTTTATAAATGTTGCAAAGTCTCCTTGACCACTAATAATACCATAGACCATCATACCAAAACCAACGACGACACCTATTAAAACGGTAATGTCCACTATTCATCACCTGCCAACGGTGGTAAGAATATCTTCTTTTTGTAATCTAAGATTCGATTAACAACCTCCTGGACTGGTTCTAAAACGATGTATTTTCTACCGTTGTAAAGTGTTATGGTAGTATCTGGATTTGCTTCTATCTTCTCGATATACTCTGCGTTTAAATAAAATTCCTTTCCATTCATTCCAGTTAATTTAATCAACATTATCCCTCCATCGGGATTCTAATATAGACTGTCTATTATCTTCTCAAGTTGACAACTTCTTGTAGTATCTGGTCCGCTGTTGTTATCGTTCTTGCATTTGCTTGGAATCCTCTTTGGGAGATTATTAATTTTGTGAATTCTTCAGAGAGGTCAACGTTCGACATTTCAAGTGCGCCGGCGACAAGAGAGCCAAATCCTCCTTTGCCAGGTTGACCAATTCTTGCCGTTCCGCTGTTTGCACTTTCACCATACAACGAATTGCCAACTTCAAGTAAACCTGCTGGGTTATTGAATGTTGCAAGTGCAACTTTTCCAAGTGTGTCAACTAATCCGTTTGTAAATGAACCAATTATGTCTCCGTTTTCGGAAATTGAGAATGATTCGAGCACACCTTGGGCGTTACCGTCTTGTGATTTTACAAATGCATCAGCGAGAGCTGCGAATTGTGTCATGCTATTTAAATCAAGTTTTATTTTGACTATTCCATCTCCATTTTCACCTGCGTTGAAAAGTATTGCGTCAATATTCTCACCTTCAGCAATTCTTCCTGTGTTTGGATCAAAGGAATTAACTCCAAGCAGTCTTCCTGTTTTGTCAAATCTCAGAACACCGAAGCTTCCACCAGTTATTTCAGTAGCTGTATCATAGTTTGAAAGGTACTTAATGTTCTCACCAGTTGCACTTCTAACTCTGAATGCCCAGACATTGCTATTTTCTCCATATACGGATGCTAACTTAACAAAATCCATGTACAGAGTGTATGGATTTCCAAGTGAATCATATACTTGAGTCGATGTCGTGTAAAATGGCGATTTGAATGAGACAACCGAGAAATTTGTGGGGTTATCGGCTTCGTAGAATCTTGGTTCACCCGCACCAGGTATTGTGAGCATATCAACTTTCGCTGGTTGATAAATAACATCTTGGTACGAATTTCCATTTACGAGGTTCGCATCATAAATTGTGTTATCTCCGTTAAGTAGTAGAACGTTATATGTACCAAGTGAGTCACCAGTCACGGAATCTCTGAGTACTCTAACAACACCGTATTTACCTTGTGTGTATTCGAATGAAATTTTCCCATTTGCTCCATCTGCTATAGCCGTAACAATTTCCGAACCGAGAGTCTTTCCGTTGACTTCAATTCGCACTCTGTATTGTCTTCCTGCCTCCAAAGTTGCATCTGTTAAGCTTTGTGTACCTGCACTTGTTATATCAGCAGACAAACCTGTTGGTGTGCCATCCAACTTTTCAACATGGTATTTCACAGTGTAATTTCTTGTCAGCTGACCATTAACCGTTGAAGCAACGTTTGCACTGTCAAGCTCTAAGTCAAGCGGTGCAACTTCCTGCGTCGATGCTGCGATTTCAACTGAATAAGTCTGACCATCGATTAATTTTTCAGAAGTAATTGCTTCCGTTACCGCACCGTTTAGAACATTTCTCGAAAGTGTATCGACAATCTTCCCATCGCTATCTCTAATTATGAAAAGATAATTACCATCCTGCTGTTGTATTGGTTCGGTCAATGTAAGTGATGCACTTGCCGCAGTTCCTGTAAGTTTTTGTTTGATGGCACCTGCATTTACAACATTACCAAATTTGTCGAACTTGATATAAAACTTACCATCAATTTTATCGTCTAAGTTTGCATCAATCTTACCCATGTAGATTTGATAATCACTGAATGTATCCTGCAACCCACCAAAGTCTCTTTCAAATGTCACTTTCGTATTTATCGTTCTTCCGCCGTAGCCATTAACCGCTATCACAAACTTTTCTGGTCCAACTCGTGCATCGAGGTTACCCGCCATTACCATCCTTGATGTCTGTTTTGCAGCCATGCTAAGTCCTGAAGAGATTTGAATATTTCCAATAGGTTTATTTGTATCGACAAATCTTTTTCCACTCATTGGATCAACTTCTGCAACCCATCCTTGTAATTTCAACCCCGTTGTGGGTTGAACTACAGTACCATTGAGGTCAAGGTCAAAGTTTCCAGCTCTTGTGTAGAAGTATCTTTGACCATTAGAAAGAACGAAGAAACCTTCACCTTGAATTGCAAGGTCGGTCTTTTTACCTGTATTCTGGAAACTACCCTGATTCATTATTTTATCGATAGATGCAACACGAATACCGTAACCTATTTGCTTTGGGTTGGTTCCTCCTGTGTTTTCTGTTGCTCTTCTGGACATATCAAGAATCTGCGAGAAGTTCGTCGCATAAGTAACCCTCGCACCTTTGAAACCTATTGTGTTAACATTTGCGATATTGTTACTAACAACGTCAATTTCTTGCTGGAATCCCTGAAGACCGGAAACACCACTGTAAAGTGACCTCATCATATATAATCACCCCTATGCATAGATTTCTGATATTTCGGAGATTTCGTAAATCTTACTGTTTACAACAAGGTTTATCTTGTTACCATCGAATTGCACACCGGATATTGTACCACTTTCAACACTTGGTATCTCCACGAAATCCCCATTCTCTGTTGCCATTAAGATTTTAAATGTATACTTACCGTCCTTTACCTTGACACCGTTTTCATCTTTTCCATCCCAAGCAAGCAACTGCATTCCAGCATCGATATTTCCAAGTTTTTGTTCCTTTACAAAATTTCCATTCTCATCATAAATCTTCACCACAATATTGGCTGGAGCATCTAATTTGAAAGTCTTTACTTCCGGTACACCGTTAGAAACATTTATTGTATTTGACTTGACAACCGCAGTTTTTCCTATCATTGATACTGCCTGCGTGCGATATAGTTGAGCTGCTGTGTCAACAAAAGACTGGACAGACTTGCTCATGTTCATTATCTGTTCAAGGGACGATAGCTGGGTCATTTGAGCTATGAAGTCTCTATCTTTCATCGGCTCGAGTGGGTCTTGGTTCTTGAGCTGGGTTGTTAATAATCTGAGAAACGCCTCTTTGTCTAAATCTTTTTTCGTTGTCCTCTGTGTTACACTGGAAAAGAGGTTAGACGTTGCGTTTACGTTCATCATCATCTTTCATCACCTCTTCCTTAAATGCTTTTCTTCTATGTTCTTGATTATTCTGCTCGTTTGGTTCTTGACCATGTCTTTGTTGCCTTCCGTCTTCGTAGTTGTTGTTTTCTTCCTTCATTCTTACTTCGACAGCTCTTACTTCAAAATCCAAGTTTGATAATCTATCTCTCAGATAACTTGCGTTTTTCTCAAGCAGTTCCCTACTCTTTTCGTTCTCAGCTACAAAGACAACACTTATAAATCTACCTTCTTTCTTGAGTTCCACATCGAGATTTCCGAGATTTTCTGGATAAAGCCTCATTCTGACATTTTCTTCCAATCTATTCGAAAAACCAAACTCACGTATCCTTTGATATATCTCTTCAAGATTCTGTGCGTGTTGTAATCTTTCAGCAAGTTCAAAACGATTAACACTTTGATATGTTTGTTCGAGTTTTGCTTCAGATGGCTTGTATGTCATTTCTGCAAGTCGCTCAATGAATTTATTAGAAATATTGGGGCGTTCATTAGAATGTTCCAGTTTTCTTTCCTCTGTTTCTTCTTTTGTTTTATATTCAACCTCAAAAGATTTTATCTCTATCTTATTTTTCGATGGTTGCTCTGGACTATTCCTAAATTCTTCCATATGATTCTTAGTCTGAGTTGAGTTATCGTTAGTTCTTTGAGTGTCAGTTGCACTTGGTACATTTTGACTTTGAACTTGTTCTTTTGAAGAAGATTCGATATCTTGTGCATCAAAAGTCTTAACATCCTCTACAACTTGACTGACAAATCGATTATGAACTTCTACTGGTGACATAGCTTGGCTTGTTAAATTACTTGGGTTATCTTGATTCTTCACCGTCAATTCCGTCTTATTTACACTTTCCTTATCTTTCGTGAAAATATTTTGACGTGACATTTCTTTAAGTTCCATACTTTCGTCTTTCTTCCAATTTCTTATTGTCAACCCAGATTGTTCATTTGCGACATCTTTTAACGAAGTAAGAAGCATCTTTACACTGTCTGGTTCTTTTAATTCGTTTACGGCTGACTGGTTAATTGCATCATTTATAATTACATGTACAGGTTGTAAACTTCTCGTTGTAATTGAATTTGATGTAATAGTATTTATATTCGGTGAAATCATCAGGTTAATTTTCTGAACAATCTCCAAGAATTCTTTATCACCAATAAATACTTCTGTTTTTGATTTATCCATATCCTCTTGCTTGTAGATAATTTTTCTCGTGGTGTTAGAGTTTGTTTCGATTATTTCATACGGTACTACTCTTATGCCAGATAGCTTTTCAAGTGAATCCGAAGACCGATTGAGTACATAAGCATTGTTATTATTCAAAAGCTCTTTACTGATAATATCGTTATGTTCACTCGCTTTTTGATATATAATCTTTTCCGATTTTTCAGCATTTTTTACAACATTCTGAGCAACATTCTGAGATGAGATAGTGTATCCATTCGATGGATTGTGCTCTTTTTGATTTGTTTGAATATTAGTATGGTAAGATGTTAATTTGTCAAATTTTTCCGTTTTGTCATTGTTAGATTTGTCAGCTCTTTCAATTAGCTGAGAATCTTCGGTTTTAGTCAATTCTGACTTGACAAGCCGTGAAGTATCATTCTTCTTTGTCACAGTATGATTGTTTTCTACTGCAAAATCAAGTTTCGATGCTTGAGTATTTTCAGTTAACTTATCCTTTTGCACGTTATTCTTTAACAGATTATCTCTTCCAAGTACTTCACTATTCTTATTTGGTGTTACATTCGTAGTGTTTTGACTTGTCAATCGCATGTCTTGATACACAGGTACCTTCAACTGCGTATTTTGAATATTTTGCATTTGATTGTTTGAAACTTGTGTGTTGATTTGCTTGGTTATTTGACCTTGAGTTGTAGGTCTTGCGTTTTGACTTATTGTCGTTTCCGACAGAACATTTTGTATTTTAGTATTTGATACTTGCGTGTTAATTTGCTTGGTTGTATTGCCTTGGATTGTTGGGCGTGCTTCTTGATTTGCTGTTGTTTTTAGCTGGACATTTTGTGTTTGATTGTTTGATACTTGTGTGTTGATTTGCTTGGTTATTTGACCTTGAGTTGTAGGTCTTGCGCTTTGACTTATTGTCGTTTCCGACAGAACATTTTGTATTTTAGTATTTGATACTTGCGTGTTAATTTGCTTGGTTGTATTGCCTTGGATTTCGGGGCGTGTCTCCTGATTTGCTGTTGCTTTTAGCTGGACATTTTTCGTTTGATTGTTTGAAACTTGTGTGTTGATTTGCTTGGTTATTTGACCATGAGTTGTAGGTCTTGCGTTTTGACTTATTGTCGTTTCCGGCAGAACATTTTGTATTTTAGTATTTGATACTTGCGTGTTAATTTGCTTGGTTGTATTGCCTTGGATTGTTGGGCGTGCTTCTTGATTTGCTGCTGTTTTTAACTGTGTATTTTGCGTTTCATCGCTCGACACTTGTGTGTTGACTTGCTTGGTTATTTGACCTTGAGTTGTAGGTCTTGCGTTTTGACTTATTGTCGTTTCCGACAGAACATTTTGTATTTTAGTATTTGATACTTGTGTGTTAACTTGCTTGGGTGTATCACCTTGGGTTGTGGAGCGTGCTTCTTGATTTGCTGTTGCTTTTAGCTGGACATTTTGTGTTTGATTGTTCACTAACTGAGTATCAACTGTAGTATTTATATTTCCCCGGTTAGTGTAAATCTCTTCTTTTAGATAATCTCCAAGCTGCTCTTTAGAAGAAATATTGGCACCAGTTTTGTTTAAATGTTCTGGATTTGTGTAGTCTCTTTCGAAATATCTCTCAGCGTTGGCATAAATCTTGCCGTTTTTTTGTTCTGGTAGATTCTCTGGTTTGAATTTTTCCATGAATTCCTTGCGGATTTCCGTTTGTTCTTTTGTTCCATTTACATCTTCATCTCGATGCTCCTGCTCTTCTAATTGACTTGATTGGTTGGAAATAGTATCAGGAACAGATTCTTCAGTTTTTGCCATTTCAAAAACCTTTGAATCTGTAAATTCACGTTCTTTTTCTATCACTTTAGAGTCACTGTTTTGCGATTCTTCGATTTGTTTAGAATAATCTTCAACTCTCTCCAAAGTTTCATCTTCAAAGTAAAGGACTTTTAATTCATCTGTGTTATTTGAATCGTCTTCTGCACTTAAAACTTCTTCTCCACCTTTCAAATTAGTTGGAGTTTTATTAAATCCTTGAATAACTTTTTCACTCTTTTCGCTATCTTCAACTTTTTCACTCTCTTGACCATCAAATATATCATTTGCATTCACTTTAGATTGCAGGTTATTAGAACTTTGTAAAGATTTCTTTGATGCAACCAAATCCATATTAACGGGTTCTTCTTTATTCTTAGAAAGTTCATTAATAATACTCTGGAGAACCTTTTCAAAAGATTCTCCTCTCTCAACGCGCCTGTTAATTTCGGCTAATGCATTCTGAACCTTTTCAGCATTTCCGAGGAGTTTTGATAAATTAACTATATCTATCAAAAGTTCACCCCCAAATTTAGAATGTCGATGAACAACTTTTCGTTTTTATCTTTTATATCTTTCAGTAATCTGATTCTCGTCGAAGCATCAACGTTCGAAAGTATGTAAAACACAAGATCAGGACTTTTACTAAGTTTTTCTGTCATATGCCATATCTCTTCGTAGTTCAATTCGGGAAGATATGCCGAGAGTCCTTTTTTGAAACCGTCTACATTTATTATTTGTGCTTCGATATTGACAAGTTCGCGTATTTTTGTCTCCAAATCTTGTATTTTGTTCTCTATATCGCTTATAATCTGGTCAACACCCCCGAGCTTTTCAACAACATCTGCCGCTTTTTGTGGATTTACCGCAGTCAGTTCTTGGAGTATTTCAGCACGTGTATCGGCTGGAAGTTTTGAAAAGACAATGGCAAGTGTATCAACCGACATATTCTCGGCATTCATTAGCCTTCTCAGCTGTGCAGCATCTGAATTCAAGAATGTATCAACTATATCATTTAATCTCCTCAAAGTAGTTGTGTCCTCAACTTTGTTGATTTCTTCTTTTAATCTTTGTTCTCTCCAGTTTTTTTGAACCGTATTAAGTACTTCAATTAATTTATCAATTTCTGCTTCCTTTTGTAATATTTTATTTTCTCGATCTTCTATTTCCTTCAGCCTTTTGTCCAATTCTGCCGTATATTCCTGATAAGCGGTTTCAAAATACTCCCTTGCTGTAAGTATTTCTATGGGTTCATACTGCACAAAATTGCTTATTAATGGCACTTTTGAAAAGATAAGTCCAAAATAATTCCGCCATGCTTGAAATGTTGAAGCATCTTCACCATAAATTTGTTTGATTAAAAATGAAGAGTAACCGTAGAAGAATAATAGTGCTATTATGATGATTCCTATTAGTATTCCAAGTGCAACCAAGATTATTTTTTTTGACTTCATTACTCCACCTCCAGTTTAATATTCTTCCCCAAAAGTTTCTTTTCCTATTTTGAAAAATAGAAAAAGGGCCGGTTTCCCGACCCTTTGAAATTTTGTTTTGTACAACTTCAGTGTTAAAATTACTCTTCTTCTTGTTGTTCGAGGTATTTCTTTCTTTCTGCAATTATCTTCTCTTGTATGTTTGGTGGAACTACATCGTATTTTGCAAATCTCATAGTGAAAAATCCTCTACCACTTGTGATTGAAGAGAGTCTTCCCTGGAAGTCAAGCATTTCTGCAAGAGGTACTTCAGCCTTGACAACTGTTGTGCCCTTTCCGGCTGGTTCCATTCCCATAGGTCTACCTCTTCTTGAGCTAATATCTCCCATTACGTCTCCAGCGTTTTCATCTGGTGTAAATACTTCCACGTGCATAACAGGTTCAAGGAGCACGGGTCTTGCTTGCTGCATACCTTTCTTGAATGCTTGAATTGCTGCTATCTGGAATGATATGTCTGAGGAGTCAACTTCGTGGTACGAGCCATCAAAGAGTGTAACTCTTACGTCAACAACAGGATAAGCTGCAAGAACACCTTTTTTCATAGCTTCTCTAATACCTTTTTCAACTGATGGTATGAAGTTCCTTGGTATCACACCACCGACAATCTTGTCAACAAATTCAAATCCTGTACCTCGCTCGGCTGGTTCTATTTCAATCTTAACGTGTCCGTACTGACCGTGTCCACCACTCTGCTTTTTGTGTTTGTGTTCGGACACCGCTTTACTCATTACGGTTTCTCTGTAAGCAATCTTTGGCTTTCCAACTTCTACATCAACACCAAATATGTGTTTCAACCTTTCCACCATGACATCGAGGTGCATTCCACCAATGCCAGAGATAATCGTTTCCGACGTTTCTGGGTCAAATTCCCATGCAAATGTTGGATCAGAATCGGCCAATCTGCCGAGTCCGTTACTGATTTTATCAATGTCAGATTTTGATTTTGGATTTACGCTCTTTGAAATCATTGGTTCCGGATATTCTGGAGAAACTATTGTGAGCTTTCTATCTTTGTGTGTGACCGTATCCTTCACTGCACTTTCTTTAAGTTTTGGTAATACAACAATGTCACCACAGGAGACTTCTTCTACTTCGTATGTGTCTTTACCCTTAGCAAAATAGAGATGTCCTGCCTTTTCTTGTGTTCCTCTTGAGATATTATTGAAGCTGTCTCCTGGTTTAAGACTTCCGGAGATAACTTTAATAAAGCTTAGCTTTCCAACAAATGGGTCAACAACAGCCTTAAATGTGTATCCAACGAATGCTTCGCTCTCAGATGGTATAACTTCGACCTCATCGCCACTCTCAAGCTGTGCCTTGTACGGTTTTCCTTCGAGCGGTGATGCGCCTATCGCAATTAGAGTTTTGAGAAGAATATCAACGCCTATGTTTTTCTCAGCTGAACCTGCAAGTACTGGAACTATCTGCCTTTCAACAAATCCCTTCCTTAAAGCCGACAATAACTCTTCGTAAGTGATTGGCTCCTCAGCAAAATATTTTTCCATCAACGCATCATCGAGAGAGACAATGTCTTCCATTATAGACATCTTAACTTCTTCTACTTTATCTTTTACTTCTGCAGGGATATCTGTTTCTTTCGCCTTTCCGTTTTCATAGATATACGCTTTTCCGGATAGCAAATTAACTATACCCTTGAAATTCGCCTCTTCACCTACTGGGTATACTATTGGAACTATCTTTGCTTCGAATCTTTCTTTTAACGAAGAGATGGAATTTTCAAAGCTTGCTCTTTCTTTGTCGAGCTGGTTTACAAAGACTATTATCGGCTTTTCCATCTCTGTTGCAATAGCCCACGTTCTCTCCGTTTGGATCTCCACCCCAGCCGTTGCATTGACTACGCTAAGGACATTTTCAGAAACGAATATAGCACTTATAACTTCGCCTATGAAATCACTAAATCCTGGAGTATCTAAAAAAGTTATTTGCTTACCATCGTACTTGAATGTCCCAACATGAGAGTTAATACTCGCACCACGCTGGACCTCTATTGGGTCAAAATCCACTTCTTTTTTCGTTACGTTCATACCTCCAAGGTTTAAAGCAGCAACCATCAATGCGGATTTTCCAGAACCGTTGTGACCTACCAAAGCAACTGTACGTTTGTCCTTCGCAACCATTTCCCCACCTCCAAATCTAATAAAAATATCGCTGATGTATATTTTACCAGAATATTTCAGATTTTCAAACCAGATATTTTGCTTCCAAATCCCTTGGCTCTATAATGTATGTGAATACTTCCTTTGTCATTAATCAAACGTACATTTTCAAGTTTTAGCTCATAAAGTTTATCTATTTTCTCAAATAAATTGAACTGAGAAGGTAAAATGATTGGTTCGATAGTGAGGTATATATCTGTCACGAGCCCAGAATTAACGAATTGTGAAAATACCGACTGACCACCAATCACGCAAATATCTTTGTAGCCTCTCTTTTCAAGGAAATCCACCACCTCTCTTGCTGATTTATTTAAGATAAAATCTGGAGAGCCACAACTTAACGATGAACGAGAACTTATGACAACGTTGACCCTCTCTGGAAGGTTCCGTCCAATCGATTCATAGGTCTTTCTGCCCATTACTACTACACCAGAATCTGTCGTTATGTTTCTGAATAATTTCTTATCTTCCGAACTTCCCCACTCTGTTCTGTCAGTTTCTTTAATAGCAATCGTTCCTCTTATGTCTGTAACTGCCAAGAGTCTTACCCTCAATTTAATCACTTCCCATTATTATTATCTATCCATCGCATTTAATATTTTAACATAATGCAAAATACATGAATATAAGAAACTAAAAGGGCACCCTTGACGGGTGCCACATTGAATTTTTGATATTTCAAGACTTATTAATATTCAGGCATTTCAGGGGCTGCTGGTTTCTTTTCCTCTGGTTTTTCTACTACAAGAACTTCTGTTGTAAGGAGCATACCGGCTATGGAAGCAGCATTCTGCAATGCGCTTCTTGTAACCTTTGCTGGGTCTATTATACCACGTTCGTACATGTTGCAGTATTCACCTTTAAGTGCATCAAATCCATACGAGACTTCATCTTTGCCAAGAACGTTGTGGATAATTATTGCACCATCGTAGCCAGCATTAAGAGCAATCTGTCTAATTGGGGCTTCGAGTGCATTGTAGACAATTTGTGCACCAAGTTTTTCATCACCAGCGAGTTCGTTGAAGAGTGGTTCAATAACCTTTCTTGCTCTCAAGAGTGTAATTCCACCGCCAGGAACGATACCTTCTTCAACAGCTGCCCTTGTTGCGCTAAGTGCGTCTTCAATTCTATGTTTCTTTTCTTTGAGTTCGGTTTCTGTTGCGGCACCGACTTTGATAACTGCTACGCCACCAGCAAGTTTTGCCATTCTTTCCTGTAGTGTTTCTTTTTCGTATTCGCTTGTTGTCTGCTCAATTTGCGCTTTAATCTGAGCAATTCTCTTTTTGATTTCTTCTGGTTTACCCTTTCCACCAACGATTATCGTTTCATCTTTCTTCACTCTTACAACGTCAGCTCTTCCAAGGTCCTGGAGTGTGAGGTCTTCGAGGTTGATTCCAACTTCTTCGCTTGCAACGATACCACCTGTCAAGATAGCGATGTCTTGGAGCATTGCTTTCCTTCTGTCACCGAAACCAGGAGCCTTAACTGCAACTGTGTTGAGTGTTCCTTTGAGTTTGTTGAGAACCAACGTTGTAAGCACTTCACCTTCAACATCTTCTGCAATGATTACGAGTGGTTTACCTGTTTGAGCAACTTTTTCAAGAATTGGGATAAGTGGTTTTACGTTTGAAAGTTTTCTGTCTGTGATGAGTATGAATGGTTCATTGTAAACAACTTCCATCTTTTCCGGGTCTGTTACAAAGTATGGTGAAATGTAACCTCTGTCGAACTGCATACCTTCTGTGAATTCAACGTATGTGTCAATTGTCTTGCTGTCTTCAACTGTGATGACACCGTCTTCTCCGACTTTTTCCATCGCTTCTGCGATGAGTTTACCTATTTCTTCGCTATTTGCACTGATAGCAGCAACATGTGCAATGTCTTCTGTGCTAGAAAGTTTCTTGGAAATCTTTTTGATTTCGTCTACAACTTTTGCCACAGCCTTGTCAATTCCGCGTTTTACAAGGATTGGGTTTGCACCCGCTGCAACCATCTTGAGACCTTCTTTTATCATTGCCTGAGCAAGAACAGTAGCTGTGGTTGTACCATCACCAGCAACATCGTTTGTCTTGCTTGCAACTTCTTTAACAAGCTGAGCTCCAAGATTTGCAAATTTGTCTTCGAGTTCTATCTCTTTTGCAATTGACACACCGTCGTTTGTAATTGTTGGGCTTCCCCAAGATTTTTCGATGACAACATTTCTACCTTTTGGTCCAAGCGTAATCTTAACTGCATTAGCAACTGCGTCAACACCTGCTTCGAGTGACCTTCTCGCCTCTTCACTGTATCTCAATAACTTTGCCATATCTCACACCTCCTCAATTCTTTACTCTTCAATTTTTGCAAGAATGTCATTTACATCAATGATGATGTAATCTTCTTCATCAATCTTAATCTCTGTTCCGGAGTATTTGTTGTAAATCACCTTGTCTCCAACTTTAAGCGTGCAATCTTCTGAAAGTTTTCCAACTTCGACTATCTCAGCCTTCATAGGTTTTTCCTTTGCCGCATCTGGAAGAACTATTCCACCTGCAGTTTTCTTTTCTTCAATGATAGGCTTTATCAAAAGTCTTTCACCAAGTGGTTTTACCTTCATACTCTTACCCCCTCCTGTCACGTTTTGGATTTTGCATCTCGACTAATTATCACTCTAACATCGCGTGTGCTAATTTTAGTATAACAGAAAAATTCAAGATGTGAATATCCATTTGTGGCAGTTACAGTCGAATTATGGCAATAAAATTATTTTATATGCACTTTTCTATTTTTTTCTCACTTAAGCTCTTGCACACAAGAATTGATTGCAAGATTTGGATGCAAGAAACAAAAAGTAAAAAAGAAAAAACCTTGGGCTACTTTTACCCAAGGCTTTTATCCTTTTTATTTTTGGTGGAGCCGATGGGACTTGAACCCACGACCTCTACCGTGCCATGGTAGCGCTCTCCCAAGCTGAGCTACGGCCCCAATAAAAATTAGTCTGTTGATATTATTATCAGTCAGCAAATTAAATTATACCACGATAAGTTGAAAAATCAAGCAGGATTTTCTATACAGCAGTTCTTAATAAAATTTTAAACGAAATGGAAACTCGAATGGTCTAAATATATAGAGCAATGAATTTTAAGAATATAGGAAGAAGCACACCTCAAAGAGAATAAAATATGTGTAAATTTTCATGTATCCGGTGATGTTTTTCGAGAGGGAATTTAATTTAAATGATAAACTGTCTTGGAGGTGTGCAAGTATGATGGATTTATTGAAAGTTCGGTCGCTTTTGCTTAAAAGGTCACATTTGTTCTTAAAAATCAAAGCACTTTCCTCAAGCATTCTGATCGTTTTATCGCTTTTGATATTATTCTCATGTACCTCGAATCAAACTTCGTCAGATAGCAGAAAGTTTAGTATAGTTTATCCTCAGAAAACATTTGTCAATAACAGAGTCACAATGTCGATCCAACCACTTGAGCCGGGATTAACAAATATACGCATTAAATTGAAGAATTTTGATAGTAGTGTCTACGAAGAAGCAATTCCAGTTTCTAAGTACCCCTATGAAATCGAATGGCGCTTTCAAAGACCTGGCATTTATTCTCTGATTGTAGAGGGATATTCCATCACAGATAATCGCTGGTACACAGCTAACGGAACGATAACGGTATACGATATTGTTCCACCTATCGTAGAAGAAGTTCGCATTTTGCCAGAACGCCCTTACGTTGGCGATGAAGTAATGTTGCAGTTTAAAGTTAAAAGTGAGAATCCAATTGTTACTTATAACCTTGAGGGTAAGACTACGGAAGGAACATGGATAAGACACACGTTAACTGATAAAGCTGGATATGTCTATCAGAAACTATCTCCGATTACTATGCCCGGTAAAGTCGAGCTTTTTGTGAAATCGACTGCGTATAATATGGAAGATGCGACCAAGGTCACTTTCGAGGTTAATCAAGTAGATAGAGTAAAACCCGTTATTAATGTCTTTACAAAGACGTTCTATCCTGAAACTTCTGACATCAGCTTCGAAGTGAAATTCTTCGACGACCAAGAGCTGAGCAGTTACCAGATAGAGTTCAACGGTGAAATAATTGAGGAAGGTTCAATAAACGGCAAGACATTTGAAAAAGCTGTGAGAATAGGAAAAAGAGAGCTTGGGACTCATACGTTAAATATAAATGTGAGAGATAAAGAAGGTAACCCTGCTTACTATTCAAAGAGAATATACGTTGGTTCAACTGCGCTTAGCTTTGATGTTGAAGTTAGTCCGGCAAATCTTACCGCAGGTGGGACGGCTGTTATAGCACTTGTGTCCCAGGAAACAAACGTGAATTATACAAAGATTGTCTTTTTCGTAGACGGTAAAGCGATTGATACAAGCATTGCGTCTGAAGGGAAAGAAGCAAAGCGATTTACACTTTGGGATGTAGAAGAGGGGTCACATATCATTACAGTTTACGCGGAATCGGACGATAATAGAGGTGGAATAGCTGAAACGATTGCGAGTGTTCCAGATTACAATGGTCCAAAGTTTATATATTTAACAGCAAACGATGTTGAACTAAAAAAAGATAAGCCCGGTTATGTCTTCCCAGGACTTGTGACGTTCAAGATAAAAGTATACGACCCAGGTGGGATTAACATAGGCGTGAAACCGCGGTTGTTAATCAAAGAAGATGAGTTTGAAAATTACTACAGAGATTTGTTGATGGAAGCAGAAGAGATTTCTTCAGATGGAAAAACGGTTGTATTCTCCGTTACTACGACTATGGCTCTTGGATATTATTACATAACGGTTATTAACATTCAGGATTTATCGGGAAATCTTATGAGAGACATAGGTCAATTCCTTTTGTATGTGCAATAGTTGTTCTCCTGTGTCATGTATATAAGAACGCTCCAGAGGGGGTGGTAAGGAAAAGACTTTTGCACGGATGTATACTTGGCTGCTTGGCTTTTTACAAAAGTCGGTTTTCGCAAAAGCAACGGTTGGGTAAGAGGTTCTTAGGTTTCTTGGGTTCTTAAGCATTTTAGGGACACAGTACGACTGCATGAAAGTTATTTTGGGATTTTCACAAAGGAGGTGTTCTTATGAAGCGTCGGTTTATATTATTGTGGATTTTAATTACAGCTCTGATTGTCTTGCCTGAAATCGCTTTCTCATCACTCAATCTCTCAGGACTGTGGAATGATACAACTTTTTCAAAATCGGTTCCAGACAAGCAAGGACCAGCTATAATAGCTAAGAACGGTGGGAATTTGCTCTACCTTGCGAAAGATGGTGCTTTGTATGAACTTACAATGGCGGGAGCAACTATTCAGAAAGGTCAGCCAAGTGGCATTACAAATATTGTTGCACCACCAACATATCTCGAATACACTGGCGGAAACAACTACATTATCTACACAACCGCTCAGGGAACAGCGGGAAATAGGATCGTTGTGCACCACTTTACATCTTCAACTGGTGGAAACATAGCTGTTACAGGTATAGACAATGCATCTTACGGTGTAACTGCGTACATTGATACTAATAATATAATTATATTCGCAGGCACTATGAATGGGACGTTGGTAAGAGTTCCAGTCGATATTTCAACCCCAGGTAACCCAACTTTCCCAGCCTCTGATACAGTTTCTCTTGCTGGACCAATTAAAGCGCCTCCTGTTTTGAATCCAGGACGTACTGAAGTTTATGTGATTACACAAAATGGAAGGTTCTATGTACGCAATGCAGCTAACCTTAATCCTGTGAGGGATTTCACACTTGGTGGTGAATTCACAACACCAATGGCGATGGATGAGTCAAGTTATCTTTATGCATTAAGTAACGATGGTACTATTTACAAAATTGATACAGCCGGAAGCGAAAACCACGCAAGATTTCTGTCTTCGGCAAATTCATCAGGACCACTTATCGACGGCGATGGTATTATATATATCTTCGGAGACAACGGTAGGGTTGTTGCTCTGAACAGCAATTTATTAAAACTTGGTGAGTACACTTTGGGACAAAGGGTAACGACAACTCCTGCTATTGTAAAAGGACTGGATGGAGTTACTTACTTGATTATCCCAACATCAGATACAACAGGTGTTGGAAAGATAACAATCCTATCGTTCAATCCAACATCTGGTCAGTTTACAGAAGTCTGGACTTACAACGTTTCTGATACTTTCCCAATTAGTGCAGCGGTCAACGTTGGACCGCTTGGTGCACTGTATGGCGATAACTATTATTTCGTGACAGCTACAAACAACGGCACAGTTTACGCTTGGCAGATGAATGCAAGAGGTCCTTACGGTATTTGGGCAAAGTATGGACAAAACATAAACAACACCGGTTTTATCGATTCAAATGCAATCGCGTTTAGAACAAGAATCTTCTTGATAGCAAAAGAAGGTTACAACGGAAGAGAACTCTCTGGCTCGCTGCTTGGTTCAACAACTAATTATGGTCTGCTCTACGATGCAACAGTTGTCGATGCGGATAATACCGTCGTAGCCACCTACAGAAATTATAGAACAAATGAAACAAATCTTGCTAGCGTTGTTGAGGGTGTACCAGGTTCACACAGGCTTGTAGTAGAGTTCGCAACTCCGACTGATGGTACACTTTTGATTGGAAGATATGTCACTCCTAATGGTGGCACACCACCTTCAACAGATTCGAGGTTCAGATTCAGATTCTGGAAGACCGGTCCAGGAGCTTACGAAGGCACGGAGTCTGACAATCCAGCTACCATAACTTTCCGATATAGTGATAGAACGCTTGAGTTATTTACCGATGCAACTTATACGTTCTATGTCTACCACAGATATCCACTTGGCTCAAATAACGAAGGAACTCAAACTATATTTGGATTCTTTGATTACAACACATTTAGAAATGACCCAGACGCCGCTATTCAGACAATTAACGCAAGTCCTGTGCAATCTGGAAGGGTTTTCTTCTCATACAAGTGGGAAATCTATCAATGGGATCCCGGACAATCAACTGGATATACAAGAAGGACACTCTATGACCAAGATAGTGTAACGTTGCCACTTTCCGGACCTGCTTATCTCGAAGTCTTCTACGCTGAACTTAACGCTACAATCACACTTTTACTACCAGAATTTGCATACGGGAAGACAAGAGCCTACTTGTTCCTTGATGCTGCGACGAATTCGGTGGCAGAAACGTTAAGATTGACAACGTTACAAGGTATAACTATAAGCGAAATTGTCAGTGAAGAATATGAACCGAATGTTACAAAAATAGATAGTTTGAGTACTCTAACCGATACTTCAATGCAGATAGTTTTGAATAATTTTGAATTACCATTAGCTGGTACAACAAGGGTTGCAACTGTAGCACTCAATCTTGTGTTCCCAGAAAGAACACGATTCACAGGTGTCGATAGTGATTACTATTTGCAGTTCTTTGATCTGTATGGTTATGCACAAACACAAGGTCAGAACGTCGAACCTGAACTGCTCCGAGCAAAGAGAGCCTTTAGAACTAATAAATTCCTTTACGTAGTTGGTGATTTTAATGGTGATTTCGTTGTTGATCTAAATGACTGGAATCTCTTCGTCGGTAAGCTTGGAACTACAGTTAGCGGTGCTGAAATTATTTACAATATCGGTCCAAGAGACGAGTTTACTCCACCGTACCCCAATTATACAAGTTACAGAGCGGGTTTCTTGACAGATACATCAGATGTTGTTGATGTTGATGATTTCTACTATTTTGCCAGTATGTTCGGCTTTGCTGTTCCAGCTTCTGAACGTGTGCAATAATTGCTCACGAGTAAAGAGAGGTGATTAGTATGAAGAAAACGATAATTTTGATAGGCGTGCTTTCTTTGCTGGTTGTGATTTCAAGTTGTAATATGTTCAGTCCGAGTTCGAACAATAACTCAGCACCAAAGGTGAGAACGGATGTTAATATAGTTGATCCTTACGGAAATAAGCTCTTCGTTGAGGGTACGATAAACAATTCACCGATAAGAGCGGATAAGAACGGGGTATATATTGAAGCAAAGATAAATGCTGTTGAAAAATATTCCTTCTCAGAGCCAATACTCGATCTTTTCAGCGTCTCTTCTGTGGATTTCGATGGTAAGAGCGTTAACATAACACTGAGAAAGAAGGATGTAAAGGCTGTTGGGCTTTTTAGAAGTGCTGATGGCAATTTAATGTTCTATGCTTACGGTTATGGCGATACTCCTTATTTCCAAATTTGGCTCAAAGATAGGCTTTCATGGAGTGCACAGGTCGGTTTGAACAATGAACAGATTCTTCTTGCAGGTGGATGGTTGATAGGCGTTGGTAAGAATTCAGATAAGATAAGATTAAGCACCACATTAAATAGGTCACCAAACGAGATTTACGCAAAGTTAAATATTCCAACTTCTGTAGTACCAAGGATTGAGAAAGTAGAAGTATTCAGCACAAAGTAATTAGCTAAACTAAATAACGCAGACCCCGGGTAAATTCCCCGGGGTTTTTTCTATTTACCTTACTTTCCCAGTTTTCAAGCTTATATATTCCATCGCACTCATTATTGTTAATGGCACTAACATTGCAATGATTAAACTTTTACTCACCGTTATACCCATTATCGTGCTTGCGATGTTTCCTCCGAGTGATGTGAACGCATACGTTGCCCCATTGAATAGCGTGAGGTGTTCTTTTTTTACATTTAACACGCCGTTTTTCTGCATGTACGGAAATAGTGGACCCAGAAAAAGTCCAGAGATAACAAAGAATAGAGGGTTTTTAAGTAGGAATAAACCAATAACAATAAAAATCAAAATCGTAGCGTTCGTTCTAAGCAAGGATTTAAGAGTCTTTTCGAGAAACCCTGTCGCAAATCTGCTTACTGTGAAGACTAACCAGAAAAGTGTGTAAGATAGGTATACATCGAGAATTCCTACTTTTATAACCGTCCCAGCCCACGTTATGATGCCAATTTCAGCCGATGAGTAAAGAATTAGTAATGATAAAAACGTTGAAAAGTTCTTATCTTTGAATGCATTCTTGATGCCTTTGAACGAGAGCTTTTCGACGATTCCTTGCAACTGAGGAATTTTTCTGAAAAGTGTATACGTGCCAAGTGCAATAAACAGGAGTACATAAAGTAAGTACACTTTTCTGAAATCATTAAATAATTTCGTCGAGAGCGATATACACATAGGTGCAATTATGCCACCAAGTCCATAAGCCCCATGGTAAAATCCAAAATTCGCGTTCTTGCTCTGTGCAAGTAACGTTGTCGAGCCTGTAAATCCAAAACCTGAAGATAATCCAAAGATGAATAAACCAAGCATTGCCATGTAGTAATTGTTGGAAAATGCTACGATTATCGAACCGATTATTGTAAGTGCATAACCTATTACCAGTGCGCGTTTGAGACCCAATTTGTTTAGATAAACGCCCGTAAATATGTTAGACAATACTGTGCCTGTTAATGAGAAGAATGGGAGTAAAGTCGAAAGTGCTATTGAAATTTGGTAGAGTTCTCTGAACGAATTTAAAAGTGGTGCCATAGAGTTCAAAACGAGTGAGTAAGAAAAGATAATCATCATTGGAAAGAGTGTCTCCACATTATCGCCTCCGTGTGTTTATTCAAAGTTATTCTTCAATCCCGTATCTTTCCATCTTGTAGTATAGCGTTCGAATGCTTATGTCAAGTAGTTTCGCAGCTTCTGATTTATCGCCATTTGTTTGTTTTAATGCATTGAGTATAATCTTTTTTTCATATTCTTCAACAAGGTCTTTGAGAGTTTTTCCTCCCAGTGATGGAAATTCAATTTCTTCCTTTTCCATTCTAAATCCACTCTCCTCAGGAAGGTGTTTAATTTCTATGTACCTTTCCTCAGGACTCATGTTTATCATAACTCTACCGAAGAAGTTTTCCAATTCTCTAACATTTCCTTGCCATTCTTTTGAGACAATGTATTTTAATACAGCAGGGCTTATGCCTTCGACCATTCTTCCATACTGTTGGTTGAGCTTTTTGATTATGTGCAGTGATATCTTCGGAATATCTTCTTTTCTTTCTTTCAATGGGGGTAAGTATATGGGGAATACGTTGAGTCTGAAATAAAGATCCGGTAAGAAACTACCGTTTCTCACCATTTTTTCAAGTTCCATATTTGTCGCCGCTATGATTCTTACGTCAACTTTCTTTACATTCCTACCGCCTACCGGAACAAATTCCTTAGATTCGATGAACCTCAGTAGTTTTGGCTGGAGTGATAACGGTAATTTACCAACTTCATCGAGAAATAGTGTTCCACCATCAGCTTCTTCAACGAGCCCTCTTTTACCCCCCTGAATTGCACCTGTGAATGAACCTTCTTCATAACCAAAAAGTTCTGATTCGAGTATGCTTTCAGGTATTGCAGCACAGTTTACACTAACAAATGGTTTGTTTTTCCTTGGGCTTGAATTGTGAATTGCGTGTGCAAATAGTTCTTTACCAGTACCACTTTCTCCACGCAAGAGTACAGTTGCAGGTGTCTGCGCTACTTTTCTTGCTTGTTCTTTCGCAATCTGAATTAATCTGCTTTCACCAATAATATCATCAAATGTGTATTGAGCTCGCATGTGTCTGATAAGTCTTTTGACTTCTTCAAGTTCAGCTGTTAGTTTGAATATCTCGGATACATCATGAACGACTGCGACACTACCTTTGAATTTACCTTTTACAAAAAGTGGTGTGGCGTTGACAATAACTTCTTTCTTAGCAGGTCCTACTTTTAATCTTGCATTGTATATCGGTTGGCGTAGTTTTGCAATGAGTATGTGTATGCTCTCACCTTCAGCTATGTCTATTGTAGCTGGTTTGCCGATAACATCTTCCGGAGAGTATCCTGTTATCTTTGTGTATGCCTTGTTAACCATTCTCACAATTCCGTTTTCATCAGCAACACTGATTGCATCGTTTGTTGAATCTATAATCGCTTTCAGCTGTGCCTCTATTTCCTTGAGGTTTGTAATCTCTTCAGCAAGTTTTCTAACACTTGTGATATCTCTGAATACAGCAACCGCTCCTATTATTTTGCCATTTTCGTCTTTTATTGGAATTCGCGATGTAATAATAACAGCATTTTCAGTATGCTGGACTTGATCAATCTCTGGAATACCTGTTTGAACAACAATGTGAAGTCGCGTGTTTTTAACAACTTCATTAACTTTCTTACCAACAATATCAGACGGTAAGTTAAGTAGTTTTTGTGCGTTTTTGTTTAAATAGATAACCTTAGATTCACTATCAACTATTATGATACCTTCAATTATAGAATCGAGGACTATCCTGAGTATTTTTTCCATCTAATCATCTCCGAGTGTTAAAAAACTATTCACCAATGACTTTAACAACTACTCTCTTTCTTCTTTGCCCATCGTATTCGGCATAAAATATCTCTTCCCATGGTCCGAGGTCGAGTTTTCCATTAGTTACGGGCAATAATACCTGATGGTGAGTGAGTATGCGTTTTAAATGTGCATCTCCATTTGTTTCTCCAGTCCAGTGATGTTTGTAATTCCCCGCTGGTGCCAATTTTTCAAGCCATTCCCAGATATCTTGGTGTAGCCCCGATTCATTATCGTTGACTATTATACCTGCAGTTATGTGCATCGCTGAGACCAAACAAAAACCTTCCTGTATACCGCTCTTTTTCACAATCTCTTCTATCTTTTCAGTTATATGCACAAGTTCTCGCTTTTTTGAGGTATTAAACCACAGATATTCTGTATAGCTCTTCATGTATACGCCTCCTTTATTTTGTTATTTTGTAATTTTTAAGAATGGCATTCAACGATTTTGAATACTGGTTGGTCTAATTAAATAGCGGACAATTAAAATTATACAGTATTTTATATTTTTTTGAACTATCTTTGCGTTTGTTAACATATCTGTTGTATAATATGTATGGCAAAAGTGGGAGGAGATATGAAAAAAGTCCATCTTTTGAATATAGTACTTACTATCTTTATGTTGTGGGCAATCATGTACAGATTTGAACTAACAGATGTGCTCGATTTAAAGATATTAGATCTCTTTTACAGAGTTAGAGGAGAGCTGATTTCTAATTCTGATGTTGTCGTAGTTGGTATCGATGAGTATTCTCTTAGCACACTTGAAGTAGAAGGCGATACGTGGCCATGGAAGAGGGATTTGTACGGGAAATTGTTGGAAAAGGTCTTTGAAGATGGTGCAAAGGTTGTCGCATTCGATGTCTCGTTTACAGAACCAGGAGATGAAGATAGTGATAATTATTTTGCAAGTACACTTCTAATGTATGGAAATGTCGTACTCGGTACATATTTAATAAACGAAAAAAGTACCTATTCGCTATATAACGAGAAACTAAGAAAGATGATTGAAGAGAATCGAAGTTATCTCGATTACGCATACAAGATGAAGAATTTCAAAGAGTTAGCTCTATTAAAGCCGTTCACAGTCTACAAGATTAGACCTATATACGAGCCATTTGCCGTTTCAGCTTATAGCGCAACGTATGAGATAGGTTCACTTGATGCAGACGGTATCGTCAGAAGGGTACCTTTGTTAATAGTTGAAGAGTGGGCAAACGAAAGTGGGATTTCATCTGGAATACTCCCACATATGAACGTGATTGCAGCAGCGCTTTTTCTTGGCGCTTCACCAGATGAGATGATGCTTGATTTTTCAAGGAAGGTAGTTGAGTTAAATGGTAAGTCGGTACCGTTTGATAGTTCAGGATATATGCATCTGTGGTATTATGGAAAAGGACCAAATGTATTCAAGGAAGTGCCTTTTTACGATGTACTGATAGATAAATTCAAGAAAGGGACTTTTAAAGATAAAGTTGTCTTAGTGGGATATACGGCGACCGCAAAAGGTCTGTATGATTTGCGAATCACCCCTTTTTCAAATGAAGAAGCCGGAGTTTATGTACATGCAAATGCGATCGAAAACATGATAAAAGGAGACTTTCTAAAACCTATACCCCCATTTTACAATGCACTCCTCCTGATAGCTTTGATGACACTACTCTCTTTGCTCTCATCAGCTAAGAACAAGATGATTAACACCGTAATTCTTGCAATTCCTGTTATATATATATTAGTGTCTTACGTTCTCTTTTTACAACGCGTGTATGTTACAACGTTTTACCCACTTTTAGGGTTTGTAGTTGTAGGTTCTGTTAAGATACTCTCGGATTTCTTATCGGAAAGTGCGGAAAAGAAGAGAATGAAAGAGTTCTTGTACCGGTACGTTCCTGACAAGGTAGCTGAGGAGTTAATTAGCAAAGGTGAATTAAAACTTGGCGGAGAGACAAAGAATATTGTTGTGCTTTTTTCTGACATTAAAGGGTTTACGAGCAGGTCAGAAAAGTTGACACCAGAAGAAGTTGTTTCGTTTTTAAATGTTTATTTAACAAAAATGAGTGAGATTATACGTTACAAATACGATGGTACGATAGATAAGTTCATCGGTGATGCGATAATGGCTATCTTCGGTGCCCCAGTATCGTATGAAAATGATGTTGAAAGAGCACTGAGGTGCGCATTAGAAATGAGGAAAGGGTTGAAGGAACTGAATAAAGAGTACGGTTTAGATCTCGATAGTGGAATAGGAATTCATTATGGTCCTGCAATCGTTGGTAACATAGGTGCTCCGTTCAGAATGGATTACACATGCATCGGTGATACAGTAAATACGGCTTCAAGGATTGAACATCTCACAAGAGAGCTCGATGCAGAAGTTATCGTTTCCGAAGAGGTTATGAAAAGAGCAAATAGCTTTACGTTCGAGTATCTTGGCGATTTCGCAGTTAAGGGAAAAAGTGAAAAGTTGAGGTTGTATAAGCTCGTGGGTGAGAAACTCAGCGAAGAAAATGAAGAAGTTAGCAATGTGCAAAAGGGGGGAAGGTAATTGAATAACAACAAAAACGACA
>Ga0197142_1000928_pt1 | contig 27342 bp, 30 predicted proteins | sample GBS60_MetaG_FD_148614 | JGI IMG/M metagenome (GOLD analysis project Ga0197142, IMG submission 148614) | Sediment microbial communities from Great Boiling Springs, Gerlach, Nevada, United States - GBS 60_MetaG | ecosystem: Environmental > Aquatic > Thermal springs > Hot (42-90C) > Sediment... | reverse complement strand
TGACCGTAGAAACCCAGTTTGCGGGTTTCTAAAAAACGATTTTGTCGCAATCCCCTCGAAGCGGGGCAGTCTTTCTGACTCCACTAATTTAGGTTTTATTAGAATATTGATTGAAGTGTCGCAATCCCCTCGAAGCGGGGCAGTCTTTCTGACGAGGATGACCATGTATTGAATCAAGAAGTAACCCCAAAGTCGCAATCCCCTCGAAGCGGGGCAGTCTTTCTGACCCATGGTTATTTTCTTTGTAGATCGATTTATTGTTCGTGTCGCAATCCCCTCGAAGCGGGGCAGTCTTTCTGACTTCAGGTGGGAGGTGTGCCATGCAAGCTAGAAGAGCTTTGTCGCAATCCCCTCGAAGCGGGGCAGTCTTTCTGACAGCATGCTTTAAATTTAAAGTTTTGTCAAGAGTTTATTGAGCCATTTCTTACCATCCCCCCACTTTTGTTGAATTAGCTACCCCTAACTTAATTTTTTCACGACACAAACTGGCATTAAGTTGTTGAAATTAATAGATATTACGGTTTCCTTCCTTCGTTTTTGCTCACTTCTAGGAATTTCGACAACTTAGATCTGGTGCACAAAATTGTTAAGAGATGGGAGGAAAAATAGATCTAAGTGTCCGAAAGTATTATGATTTACCGACAATTTTGCCTTAAAACTACGGTTAAAACAAACAACAAGATCATCTCGACTTTCAGAAAATTACCCAAAGATAATACGTGAGCTTTGGCTATAATCTAGCCGCATCTATTCTTATTCGAATATCTCAATACTACTAATCAACTCCCTAAGATTAGACACCACAAAATCAGGACCAGAAAGTTCACCCCTAAGGATTTTTACCAAAACTTCCCGTTCTCTCTCAGGCCTTAGAAGAAACCACACCGTTCTGAAATTCTCAACCTTTGCAGGCATAACGTCCATCTCGTATGTATCACCAACCATCCAATATTCATCCGCCTGAACTCTAGTTCTAGCCAGACGATAAATCCTAGGATCAGGCTTTTTTACACCTTCTCGATAGCTCAAAACCTCATATCTAAAATAATGCCATATGTGAGCACCCCTTTTCCTGACACCTTCGTAAAACGGATGCCATATATTGGATATTACCCCAAGCTCGTAACCTCTTTCAGCCAAAGCCTTGATAACATCCTCCACCCCAGGCATAAGTTCCACACAGGATTTCTGTTCTTCCCATACATCATCAATTGCCGCCTTCAAAACCGAAGCATCGATATGCCTCAAAAAAGGTTCAACAGCAGCAAACAATTCCTCCTTTGTCTCTATACGGGTGGTCATAATAAATTTTCCAATAGCCCGCATATCCGCTTCAGAAAGCCCAAGACGATATCCGATAAGACGCCGCGGTGACATTTCTCCTCCCGTCACCAGCGTATGGCCTATATCAAAAAATATAACCTTTTTCATGTTCCCATCACCACAGGATAAGATTCCACTTCAATCCCATGTTCCGTAGAACTCAGGGTAAAAAGGAGTTTTGATAAATTAATCCTGAACGAACTCTCTGCCTTCCCTAAGACACCGTTCAGCCCGTTCAAGCTGTCTCCCCAGATATATCGCATGGCTTATTTCCGATACGATCCCGTCTCTTGCTATTTCATGCTGAAGTCTGGCGGCCTTATCCGAGCGATAAGTCTTAAGCACCACATCTTCATGGCAGTATTCCACAAGAATGGCATCTCCATCCAGCGATATCCTGAAATATCCCATAGGATCAAGGCGATATCTGAATTCCTTTTCTGAAGCAATTCGAGAGGCTCTATCCAGTTCTCCTTCATCAAGACTTATGGAATGGCTGATAATCGTTATAGCTCCAGGAGACATCTCCACAGCTTCAGCCACATAACGCTGAAGAGCCATAAGCCCATGAAGGTTTACCAACCATGCGTCCAGGGCGTTATGAGTGCGAAAGGTTGCCGTTAGAGTCAACTTGCCCCCGTATCTGCGAAAGAATACCGATACAAGACATGGAGCGCTTTCTTCTGCAAGAAGGTCTCGGCTAGGATCCCAAAGCACAATATAACTTCGGCGATCTTCAGGGTCGTCTCGAAGGCGAGTTATTACATCCTGAATTTGATCTCTTCCAAAGTAACGTCGCATTCTGTGTCCATAAGCATATGATGTGTCATCCGGAAGTTCACCTGAAAGGAATTCCCTTTCATACCCACGCACATAAAGCGGGTCGAATCCATAACGTTCTAAATCAGAATCCGGAACAGGCGTAGGCTTCTCAACAACAACCTTAACATTCTGAAGTTCCCGACGCCTACCTTTACGAAGTTCCACAGGATTACCAAAGAAAAACAGACAGTGGATAAGATCCTTCCAAGCCGTAAGTGGATCGTCCGCCCAGATTGTATGCGTCCTAGGATTGCTGGGGTAATGACTAACAGAAAAAACCGGAAGCGGAACCACTATTCTTTCAATGGTTCGTGGATGACCATCGGAACGATATTCTTCTATAAAACTGCGAACTTTCTCAATAGCTTCCCTGTTCTGGGGTTCTCCGGCAAAGAAAATCCTAAGCCTGTTATGAAACATCTCCGGGGTGACTAAACCATCAATAATGCGCTTTCTTCCCTTAATAATTACCGGTTCTGCTCCCTGAAAGGAGTAAGCACCGGCTTGTGGCGTCAACAACGGCTCAATACCATTCTCAAAAAAGGCAATAAGATCTTCGGCAGAACCGGATCGGTTGCGACCAAAGAGGATGAGAGAATCTATCTGCGGATTGTAAAGAAGATTCCTGAGAAGTTCTCGAAGACCGTTACCGTAAAGAGTGCCGATAACGGCAATAGGAGAAGTATCGGGATCAAAGTTTACTCCAGCGTTTCTCAAAAGTCGTTCGATATAATCGATTCCAGACCATAGAGTAATAATTCCTATCGTGCCGTATGGATTCACAATTCTAAGCTTATCGGCACAATAGAGAGGTTCAAATTTAAATCTTGTCATTTCCGAACAGTTCATGGCTCATCTCATTTGGATTAAGACTCATCGGCGTGGGAGGTAGTCTCCTCCTGGACGTGAGTTCTCTTATGTCTGATAGAATGTAATCGTAAGTCTCCGGCGATATGGTTAGTTGCTCGAAAACTTCAATTCCCGCCTCTGTTACAGCCTTGCGCCAGAAAGCATCACGCTCTGGTGAAGACGACTCATAGGGATGTTCGTAATAAATCTTTTTTATACGAGCCATAGCAATAAGCTTAAGGCAAACATAGCAGGGTGCGAGAGTAACATAAAGGGTGGCACCTTCCACAGAAATACCATAACGAGCCGCCTGAGCAATGGCATTTGCTTCGGCATGGGAAGCTCTACAAAAGTTGTATTTATCTATGTCAGGCACATTGAGCGCTCGCCTGTAACAGAAAGGTTCACCGTTTATGTCGGGTTCGTCTATACACTGGGGGGCTCCGGGCATAGCACCATTATAGCCCGTAGCCAGAATATGATTTTCCTTAACAATAACCGCCCCCACACGCCTTGAATTGCATGTTGATCTGGTGCTGACAATTTTCGCAATAAGCATGAAGTATTCGTGCCAGTTTGGTCGCCTATTCATAGAGCCTTCCTACTTTTCAACCGATGATGGAAAAGCGCTTTTGGGAAGCAAAGCGGCCACCGGACAAACTTCCACACAGGCTTTACAATTTGAGCAGATATCGGCATCGCCATCTCCCCCATCAAAATAGGCAACCATTGTCATGATACCACGTCTGGCGAAAGTCAAAAGAGGCTTTTGGTTTATGCTTCTACAGGTGTGAATACATTTAGCGCATAGCACGCATCGGTTTGGTACATAGTAAAGCGGACCAAAATCCACCAGATCTGGTAAACCTCTGTCGATATATTCCAAAGGCTTTGAATTGAGCCCTACGCCGATATGTTTAGCAATACGCATAAGAAGGCAGGGTTTCTCGGTGGGACAGATTTTGGCATGACAGGGATGAAGAGACATAAGAAGCTTAAAAGCGGATTTCTGCAAAGATCGCACTTCTGGAGTATCAGTCCTAACAACCATTCCGTCGCGAACCTTTTCCGTGCAGGATGTAACAGGCCTGTCGTAACCTTCAATACTTACAAAACAAAGCCTGCAGGAGGCATGGGGATGAGGACGGGTTTTAAGAAAACATAGATTAGGGACAAATATGCCATTTTTAAGGCAAGCTTCCAGAACAGTGAGGTGTTCTTCAACCTCCAGCTCCTTACCATCTACCGTAATCTTCACCATGGCTACTATGCTCCCTCTTTGATTTTTTCCTCAGGGGGACGTTCAATAACAGGCGCAAGGCTCGGTGGCGAAACCTTCCGCACCGCATCGTATTCTTTTGGACATACCACCATACACTCGCCACACTTGACACATTTGGCTTGATCGATGGCTTTCTTCCTTCCCTTAGTAGTAAAGATTGCTTCCACAGGGCAGGATCCGACACAAACTTCACAACCTCGGGCGCACCTGTCCAGATCAATATAGTAAGCAATAAGAGCACGGCATTTAAGAGCAGGACAGCGTTTTTCTCTTACATGAGCAACATACTCATCGAAAAAGTATCTAAGCGAAGTTATCACGGGATTGGGAGCCGTCTTGCCAAGCCCGCAGAGAGAACCCTGTTTAATGTCTTTAGCAAGCGATTCAAGAATTGTTAGATCCTCCTCCCGCCCTTCGCCTTTTGTAATTCGGTCAAGGATATCGAGAAGATGTTTTGTGCCAATACGACAAAAAGTGCACTTACCGCAGGATTCCTTCTGAGTAAAATCAAGAAAGTATCTTGCCACATCGACCATACAACTGTCCTCGTCCATTACAACCATACCACCGGATCCCATCATGGCACCGGCTTGAGTCAGAGAATCGAAGTCAATGGGCGTATCCAGGAAGGCATCAGACAGACATCCGCCAGATGGTCCACCAATTTGAACCGCCTTAAAGGCTTTTTTATTGGCAATACCGCCGCAAATGTCGAAGATGAGGGTTCTCAGAGTCGTCCCCATGGCAATCTCAACAAGCCCAGGATGTTTTACATTGCCTACAATGGAAAATATTGCAGTGCCAGAGCTTTTTTCGGTGCCTATAGACCTGAACCAATCAGCCCCTTTATTCACAATAGAAGGCACGTAAGATAGGGTTTTAACGTTGTTCACGATAGTAGGACGACCCCAAACCCCTCTTTCAACCGGATAGGGCGGACGGTGTTGTGGCATCCCGCGTCTTCCTTCTATGGACTGTATGAGAGCAGTTTCTTCGCCACAGACAAAGGCTCCAGACCCCTGGAAAATCCTTACACTTAGTGAAAAATCTCTTCCCAGTATATTTTCCCCAAGCAGTCCGTAAGCTTCTGCTTCCCGGATCGCATGTCCTATTGTCTTTACCGCCAGAGGATATTCAGCTCGCACGTATATAATTGCCGTATCAGCCCCCACAGCGTAGGCACAAATAGCGATTCCTTCAAGAAGCTGATGGGGATTGCTTTCAATAATGGTGCGATCCATGTATGCGCCAGGATCCCCTTCATCGGCGTTGCAAATCACCACCTTTTGTTCAGCCTTTTGAGCTCTCCCAAGACGCCATTTCCGCCCTGCAGGAAAGCCCGCACCACCACGACCTCGCAAGCCAGACCGCTCCACTTCGTCAATGATGACTTCAGGTGCAAGACTCAGAGCCTTGGTTAAGGCGCTGTAACCTCCAAGGGCGATATATTCTCTGATGTCCCAGGGGTTAATACGCCCACAGTGAGCCATTACGATGCGTTCTTCAAGCCCGAATCGAGGAAAGATAGTGACGGGCGGTATCAGTTCGTTATCTTCCATTGCACCCATCACGTATTCAAAAGCCGGGTCGGCATCCTTGAGATAGGACTGGACAATAAGCCGAGCCTTCCCAGCATTAACACTATGATAACATATAGGTGGAAAGCCAGTTTGAGGATGTTCAACGATAATGAGAGGTTCGGCATAGCAATGACCGAGACATCCTACTGGAAGTATACGAGCAGAAATGCCAAGAGAATTTAAGGTATCTTCTATAACTTTCTGTGTTTCTTCCGCTCCAGCCGCTTTCGCGCATGTGGACATTGTGATGCGAACTGTGGGGATCCCGTCCCCTTTTTCTTTTTCAAGCTCTTCTTGAACCTTTTTCTTCAGCGCTTCATAGCGCTCTTCAATCTCTTTCCTGCCTTCCCCCACCTTGTTACTCCTTCTCATTTCAGGAAGTTTTCGCCTTAAGCTGACCTTCCCTTATCTTTCGCTGAATTTCAAACTGCACAAACAGCCCTTCAACTTTGCTAGGCTGCATGTAACCCATCACCTTATCATCCACTACAACCACCGGCGCCAGAGCGCAACAACCAACGCAGGCAACTCTTTCAATGCTGTATTCACGATCTGGGGTCGTCTCCCCTTCTTTGATACCAAGTTTTCGCTCAAAATTTTCAAGAATAACATCTCCACCCTTAACATGACAGGCCGTTCCCAGACAGACCTTTATCTCGTGCCTCCCCGGAGGATGAAACCTAAACTGGTTGTAAAAGGTAGCCACACCATAGACTTCACTTGTTGACATTCCCAGGTATTTGGCTACAGCCCGCATAGCTCCAGGTGAAAGAAATTTAAAGGTCTCCTGAATGCGCTGAAGGATGGGAAGAAGATTTGTTCTCTCCTGGGAAAATTCCCTAAAAATTTCGGGAAGTTTCTCAGCAATCGCCTGCTCTTCTTCCTCCGTAACTACTTGGCTTACATAACGCATTCCCGCTTCCATTGCTCATCACTCCAAATTGTCAAGTTATTTAACATATAATTTGTTATGAAAGTTGACTATCTATCATTAATGATACCCACCATCAAACCTAAGTCAACCATTTGCATTAAGTCTTCATTCTTGTTATCGAGAAACTTGTTCCCGGTTAGTTTGCAGCGGCAATCCACCATTAGATCCGTTATTAAAAACGAAAAAAGACATTATTTGTGGAATCAGTATCAGGCCTACCAGCATAATGAACACACCTGAAAACACAAAAGCCCCTGGAATCCCAATTTTTGCAGCGGTAAATCCTGTTAGTATATTTCCAGAAAAGGTGCCAAGAGTTCTAACCGTGTAAACAACAGCCGAATTTCCCCCCATACGTTCTCCGGGAAATAGTAAAGCTGTGAGCAATCCGAAGGATAGTATAACATAGGTATCACCCAGAGTATGCAGAAGTCTTACAATAACCATCTGGGAAAAGCTTGTAACGTAAGCCGTAAGAATGTGAAATACTGCCGAAAGGACAATACCACCGATAAGAAAAGGGGCAATTCGTTGACTGACATCAATCCATCTGCCGACAAAAGGAGCCAAAACTCCCATCCATACTCCTATCGCCATATACACAAGCCCTATCTGGTTGGACGAAAAGAAAAGATCGTCCATTAACACAGAAAACCCTGACTGTTCCACTCCAAAATGAAGGCCGTAAACAAAGTATAGCAGTAGGAAAAGCAGGGGAGGCTTACGAACAATGTCTTTATAATAATCGAACCATTTAAATACAGAAAGTCTAGTAGAAGGTAGCAGATAAAAACACGCCGCAAGGAACACGGCAACAAACGCCGAGACTTTTAACAACAGCCCGTATCCACTCTTTTGAATGAGTAACCCTCCAAGAAGAGGCCCAACTCCAAATCCCACAAAAAGTCCCGCCTGATATAAAGCTATATTTAGTCCTTTGCCCTCTTCTGGAATGACTTTAAGAAATAGTGCGTAAAGGACGGTTTGAAAAAGTGACCATCCTATACCTCCCATGAAGGTCACACCAAGCAACGGAATAAATTCTGAGACGTAGTAAAGCCCACAGATGTGGAGGAGCACCAAAACCGTTCCAGTTATCAGCATGGTCTTTGCGTTAAGACGATCTGATAACACTCCAAGCGGGATCATAAAAATAAGCGCTGCAATGGAATAAATACCCATTACAACGCCTGATTTTTCCGGGCTAAGCCCAATAGATCGGAGATGCAAAGGAAGGAAGGCAACAATCATCCAGAAAAGGAGCGTAAAGGTAAAACTGCAGATAGGGAAAAGAGCTATACGGTAACGGCTAAGAGACTTTAACATTCAGACCACTTTATTTCTGCGAAAGCTTGGCTTTTACAAGCTCGTTCACGAGTTTCCCATCAGCTCTTCCTGCCACCTTCGGCATGACCGCTTTCATAACCTTACCCATATCCTTTACCGTTGTCGCTCCGGTTTCCTGGATACACTCAGCGATAATAGCTTCGAGTTCTTCCTGAGAAAGTTGCTTTGGAAGAAACTTTTCCAGCACGGCAATTTCCTGAGCTTCCTTTTCCGCTAGATCTTCTCTTCCACCGCTTTTGAACTGATCAATTGACTCCTTGCGCTGTTTAATCTGGGAAGAAATAATCTGCATAATCTCTGTATCGTTAGGAGCTCTCTTAAGATCCTTCTCTTTGTTTTTAAGAGCGGTAAGGAGTCCCCTAAGAGCATTCTTTGCTACTTCATTTTGATTGCGAATGGCTTCTTTTAATGCTTCCTCAATTTGATTTTTTAAGCTCATTTCTCTGCTGCTCCCCTTTTGTATTCTTCAACTAAACGAAGAACTTCTCCAAGCCTTATCCTTTGATCATAGAGTGCTCGTCCTATGATGACCCCGTTTAGGCCCTTTTTTGCAAGAGGAAGAAGTTTTACAACATCTTCAGCAGATGAAACACCTCCAGAAGCTATAACTGGATGATGTGTCATTTCAAGCAGTATCTCTGTAGCAGTAATGTTGACACCAGTATGAGTTCCATCCCTTGATATATCGGTGTAAATTATGGCACCAAGAGGGATCTGACTAAATTGCGCCATCACATCGAGCACTCCAACTTTTGTGGTCTCTTTCCATCCTTTAACGGCAACAAATCCATCGCGAGCATCCAACCCCAGGGCGATGCGATAAGGGTATTTATTGCAGAGCGATCCGAACCAATCAATGTCTTCAAAAGCTCTGGTGCCGACAATAACTCGGCTAATTCCCGCGTTAAGATAAAACATCACATCTTCTTCGGTTCTTATTCCTCCTCCCACCTGAACAGGGATATTCGCTTCACGAGCTATAGAAACCACAAGATCTCGATTTACCGGTGTGCCTGCGAAAGCTCCATCCAGATCAACGACATGAAGCCATGTAGCTCCTTCATCCTTCCATTTCTTAGCCACTTCCACAGGATCATCGGCATAAACCGTTTCTTTGTCCGGATCGCCCTGAAAAAGTCTCACACATTTACCTTTACGGATATCGATTGCAGGGTAGATAATCATTTGAACTTACTCGGCTCCTTCCTTTTCAATAAGCTCTTTAAGAAATGCCGGAGGACGTGTTGGTTTTTTGGAATTATTCAGAAAAGCGTGAACCGTGTAGCCTTCGGCAATTATTTCTTCCGAACCTTCTTTGTAAATTCGGTAGGTAAATTTTAGCCGTGCCGGAGATGGAAGCGAAGCAGATGTAACAATATAGAGCATATCGTCATAATAAGCTGGCTTTAAGTATTTGCAGTAAGCTTCTATAACCGGAAGATAGTATCCCTGTTCTTCCAACACACGGTAGCTCATACCTTTCCGACGAAACCATTCACCTCTTCCAGCTTCAAACCATTTCAAGTAATTGCCGTAATAAGCCTGTCCCATTTGATCGGTATCGGCGTAAAGGACTCTAATGCGTCCATTAGCGCTCATGGAACCTATCTCCCCCGGGTATCACACCCGGTAAATTTATCGAAAAGCTCCCAACCAAAAGGTATTGGAGCACTGCCCTGCTCGGACATTGCAACTCTTTCGCAGAATTTTCTAGAGCTTACGCTCCTGCTTGATAAAACACCATTAACATTTATCTCAAGGTAAGGAACAGGATCTGCCACATGCGTGCGGACCTTTATGGGAGTCAGGTGATCTGTCACAACAAGGATCTTAACCATCCAGTCTTCTCTTCTTTCCAGATAATCAAGAATAGGCGCAACAATTCGAGAATCGAGCTGTTCTATAGCGGTAATTTTTTTCTGAAGATTTCCTTCGTGGCTTGTTTCATCTGGGGCTTCGATATGAACATAAACGAGATCGAATCGTTCAAGCCCCTCTATAGCCGATTGAACTTTACCTTCGTAGTTTGTATCGAGATACCCCGTTACTCCGGGTATTGTCGGCACATCGAATCCTATGCAAACACCAATCCCTTTAAGGAGATCCACAGCACTGATCATTCTTCCCTGAAGCCCACATCGATCCTTAAGGGAGACCACATTGGGAGCCTTCCCCTGCCCCCATGGCCATACTGATGTAGCAGGAAGTTTCCCTTCACTTCGTCTCCTATTGTTAACAGGGTGATTCTTGAGGATAGCTTCTGCCCGTTCAATGAAGGTTTTAAGCACTGGAGCCTCATCGTAAACGGTTACATAGGATGCTATGGGCTGACCGATAATGTCGTGGGGAGGAGTTGTCTGAAGTTTATCATCTCCACCTTCCCATACAAGCACATGACGATAACTAACACCAGGATAGAGTCTTAAAGGCAAACCTTCAACCGCCTTTTGAAGATCTCGGATGATCTCATGAGCTTCGGCAGTAGAAATATGCCCCGACGAATAATCAGCCATAAACAAGCTACCATGTTCCCTATCTTCCAGGGTAACCAAATTACAGCGGAAGGCGACTTCTCTCTCGGCAAGCATTATACCCATGGCAGCGGCTTCAAGCGGACCTCGCCCCGATAGAACCCCTCTAGGGTCATATCCTAGAAGACTCATGTTTGCCACATCACTTCCAGGAGGCATACCGTCAGGGATGGTTCGCACAAGTCCTATTTTTCCTGCGCTAACGAGACGATCTATAGCTGGAGTATGAGCTACTTCTAAAGGTGTCCGTCCATTAAGTTCTTCAAGAGGATAATCCCCCATTCCATCCCCAACAATTATAAGGTATTTAGCCGCTACAGACATATCCAATGTCTCCTTTTAGAACCGTGTAATAGCAGTTTCAGCCGGGAGTGCTCCAATTTAAGCATTACCTCTACAGAGCCTCAATTCTTATCACCTGGGTTGGTGCGCGAACCACATCGAGTTGATCGATTTCTTTTATGGCTTCCCTCACAGCAACTTCCTTAGCTTCGTGAGTCAGCATAACTATGGGAACCGCCTCCTCAACACTGCTTGCAGACCGTCCTTTTTGAATAACAGCAGAAATACTTATATTGCGCTTTCCAAGCACGCCAGAAATTTTAGAAAGCACTCCGGGGCGGTCAACTGCACTGAAGCGGAAATAGTAACTCGACACAATGTCTTCAATAGGAACAACCTTTAAACTGCCGGTTTCTTCAATATTTGGCATAGTATTAAGTGGGTTCATACCTTTTATTAGGCTTTTTGAAATGTCAATAATATCTGCAACAACGGCACTTCCTGTGGGCATCATTCCTGCCCCAAGTCCGTAAAACATGGTTTCTCCAACAGCATCTCCGTGAACAAAAACGGCATTAAAAGCTCCACGAACGCTTGCCAGCACGTGTCCGGAAGGGACAAAGGATGGATGGACTCGAAGTTCTACCCCCTCTTCTCTATGTTTTGCAATAGCTAGAAGCTTAAGCTGGTATCCGAATTCTTCCCCATACTGAATGTCAAGTGGGTCGATATGGCGGATACCCTCGACGAATATACGGTCAAAGACTATCGGCATATTGAAGGCTAGAGATGCCGCAATAGCCAATTTGTGAGCCGTATCGATACCGTCAACATCAAGGGAAGGATCGGCTTCAGCATATCCAAGTCTCTGAGCTTCCTTAAGAGCCGCTTGGAAGGACAAACCCTCTTCCCTCATACGGGTCAAAATAAAGTTACAGGTTCCGTTAAGAATCCCAACAAGCGTAGTAATACGATTAGCGGCAAGTCCTTCTCGAAGGATCTTAATGAAGGGGATTCCTCCTGCAACAGAAGCTTCGTAGGCGATAACTCGATTATTACGGGCGGCAAGGGCGAAGAGTTCATTGCCGTGATGAGCCAGAAGTGCCTTATTAGCCGTGACAACATGCTTTCCCCGTTCCAGAGCCTTTATTATGAAACTTCTGGCCGGCTCAATTCCCCCAATGAGTTCAACGACAATATCCACCTCAGGATCATCCAAAACCTTATTGGCATCTCGGGTTAATATTTCAGGGGGAACCGATCTTGGCCTTGGGCGTTCAAGATCCTTATCGGCAACCCATTTAAGCTTCAAAGAAGCTCCAAGACGTTTTCGTATAACATCTTGACTATCTTGAAGGATTGCCACAACACCAGATCCCACAGTTCCCCAGCCGATCAATCCGACGCAAATATCTTTCATCCGATACTACCTCCGTTCATCCCTTTGCCGCCTAAGGATAAACATTATCACAGGTTGATGCCCTCACAAGTTACTATACGCTGTTGTTCAATGCCTTCTTAATACCCCTAATCGCCTGATTTATACGATGTTCGTTTTCAACAAGTGCAAACCTTACATATTCATCGCCGTATTCCCCAAAGCCTAACCCTGGCGATACCGCAACTTTAGCTTTTTCTATGAGAAACTTGGAAAACTCAACCGATCCCATGGATCTAAAAGGCTCGGGAATACGTGCCCAAACAAACATGGTTCCTTTAGGAGGTTCGACTTCCCATCCTACACGGTTTAAACCTCGTATGAGCGTATCTCGGCGAGAGCGATAAACATCGACAATTTCCTGAACACAGGACTGATCACCATTAAGTGCCACTATAGCCGCTATCTGCACAGGCTGGAATATGCCGTAATCTAGATAACTCTTGATTCTGGTCAGGGCATACACAATATGGCGGTTGCCTACGCAAAATCCTACTCTCCACCCTGCCATACTGTAGCTCTTGGACATCGAGAAAAATTCAACTCCCACATCCTTTGCTCCCTTTGCCTGAAGGAAGCTAGGCGCCCTATAACCGTCAAAGGTTAGATCTGCGTAGGCGAAGTCATGGATCACAATGATGCGATTCTCTTTGGCGAAGGCAACAATTTTATCAAAGAAGTCGGAATCTACGACAGCAGTTGTGGGGTTATGAGGATAAGATATGATAAGAATTTTAGGTCTTGGCCAGGTTTGACGAAAGGCATGCTCAAGATCTTCCAGGAAATTTCTATCAGGGCCTATGGGAATAGACCTAACATCACCCCCTGCAATAATGACCGAATAAGGATGGATGGGATATGTTGGATTAGGCACCAACACAACATCACCAGGGGATATTAATGAAAGTATCAGATGAGAGAGCCCCTCCTTGGCTCCAATGGTAACCACAGCTTCAGTTTCAGGATCTATTTCAACGCCGTAGCGGCGAGCATACCAGTTAGCTATGGCTTCTCTTAGCTTTGTAATGCCACGAGAGGCAGAATAACGGTGGTTGTGAGGCTTTTGAGCTGCATCCAGTAGTTTTTCGACAATATGCCTTGGAGTCGGTAGGTCGGGATTTCCCATTCCCAGGTCAACAATGTCTTCTCCGGCTCGTCTGAGTTTCATTTTAAGTTCGTTAACCTGAGCAAAAACATAAGGCGGAAGGCGCCTCATGCGCCCCTGTTGCGTTATTTCCTCAACACTCCAGTCCATCATAAAATACTCCTCGCAAGTCTAGGCAAAATTTTTGGAACTGAAAACCTCTCAGGAGAAAATAAATTGAGCCTGACAGTGGGGGAAAGTCAAACAAAAAAAAAAACCATTGCTTAGTTTAAGAGTTACCTATTCGAGTGGCTCAGAATTTTGTTGGCGATTTACTTCCACTCCAGTATTTTCAGCATCTTTCTGGCGACTTCCTTCCACCTTTCCAAACACGAACTTACTGACCAGCTCTTCCACATCAAGGGGTGGAAGGGTTTCGGTAATTTCCCCTCCAGGTTGAAGATATGAATCAAGTCCTCCCTGTGAAATGGCTATATATTTATCTCCAATGATGCCCATGGTTTTTATAGAAGCTATAGCATCCTCCGAAAGCTTTACATCCTTTTTTATGCGCATAACCACACGTGCTCGCCCGTTACTGTTAAGGGTTATCTTTTCCACTCGTCCGATTTCAACCCCGGACATAGTTACCGGAGCTTTATTTTTAAGACCGGATACATTGGAAAAAACAGCATACAGGGTGTACTCATTGTGATTAAACAACCCTATGTTACCAAGCTTTAGAGAAATGTAGCCCATAGCCAGAATTCCCAGAAAAATGAAAAACCCAACCATAATTTCAACGGTTCTATAACTTCGTTCTCCAGATGTCATTTTCCCATAACCTCACCATTAAGATTGTGGTTTCCAACGACTGTTACAACCCATTTTACATCATAATCGACGTTATCACGTAGTCAGAAACCAGCACGGTAACGGACGACGTTACTACAGCACTTGTCGTAGCTTCTCCTACGTCTTCGGCTCCCATGGAGCCCCTGTCAACTCCCGCATAGTAGCCTTTATAGGTCGATATGGTAATAGTCAGGACGGCAAATGCAAGAGACTTTACAATTCCCATCCAAATATCCAGCCATTCAAGACTACGATATATCCCATCCCAGTAAGCTCCGGGGTTAACTCCCAAAAGTCCAACTCCCACAGCATATCCACCCCAAACTCCTACAACATCGAATATGTGAGTAAGTAGGGGGAAAGAAATCAGAGCGGCAATAAGACGAGGAAGCACCAGATATCCGTGAGGATCTATAGACATACAGCGCAAAGCATCAATCTGTTCATCTATCCGCATAATACCTATTTCAGCGCACATAGCCGAGCCGGCCCGCCCGACAATCATAAGAGCTGTAAGAACCGGTCCCAATTCTCTTACCAGACTCAAAACAACACCACTTCCGAGAAACCCTTCGGAACCGTACCTAGATAGAGCATAATAGCCTTGGAGTCCCAGCACCATGCCAGAAAAAGCCCCTGTAAAAATGATAACGAACAAAGACTTATGTCCGATGAAGTAAATATTCTTAATCACCAAAGGGGTTTTCCCTGGCGGATAGATAATTCCTCTAAGAGTGCACAGGAAGAAAATCCCCATTCGCCCCAGACCAAAAAGGACACCAAGCCACCATCTTCCAATTGCTGCAAAAAAGTTCATCAAGCTGTTCATCTTCGCTTCACCTTGCACAGTCTTGAAATATAAGAATCGTAATCACGCTGTTCTTCGTCAGGACGTCTATTAAGGAACTGCTGAACCCTGGAATCCGGCATCTGCCGAATTTCTTCCGGGGTTCCGGAAGCTATAATTCTGCCCCTGTCCATAACAATCATGTAGTCGCCTATTTTGAAGGCACTCTCAAGTTCGTGAGTCACCACCACAAGGGTCATGCTAAATACTTCTTTAAGAGTGATAAGCAGCTCGTCCAGCGCAGCAGCAGTAATAGGATCAAGACCGGAAGAGGGCTCGTCCACAAATAGAATTTCCGGATCCATGGCGAGAGCCCTTGCAAGCCCCGCTCGCTTTCTCATACCGCCACTGAGCTGAGACGGCATGAGATGAGCTGTTCCGGAAAGCCCTACCATATGAAGCTTCATCTCTACCATAATTTCAATGATATCTTGTGGAAGATTAGTGTGAACCGTTAGCGGAAGAGCTATGTTTTGACCAACTGTCATAGAATTAAAGAGTGCCCCATTTTGAAATAGCACTCCGATCCTAAGCCAGTAGTCATTCCACTCTCTGTGTCCCCATTTTGATACATCTTCCCCGTTAATCCAGACAGTATCCGGCGGACTTTTCTTCAGTCCTATAAGGTGCTTAAGCAGAGTGCTTTTGCCACAGCCGCTCATTCCCATGATGACAAAAATCCTGCGGGCTTCAATGTCGAAAGAAACGTCGCAGAGCGCCTGTTTGCGGCCATAAAAGCTGTTAAGATGCCTTACAGAAATAAGAGCTTTACTGTCATTACTGCCTGTTTCCATTTTCAACGGTCAAAAACTCCTCAAGCTGAGCAAGTTTAAACACTCGCCTTACTCTATCCTGGGGATGAACAACTCTAAATGTCCCCCCCTTTGATTTTACATGCTGGCAAAGCAAGACAAGTAGAGCAACTCCTGCGGTGTCAATCAGGTTAACATCAGAAAGATCCACTGTTACATTTTCAACGTAGCGGCTGGATCTAATAACCCCTACAATTTTATCCCTTATGTCTCTGACCACTTTTTTGTTAAGTTCTCCCGACAGAGACACAATCAGATAACCGCTATCTCCTTGGGACTTCTTTATGTCCACCGTGCACATTTCTTATGCCTCTTCATTGCTTGGCTAGCTACTAAACGCCAGTATCTTCCTGGCTCAGCATCTGCTGGAAGAGCCCAAACACAAGATAAAAATTTTCTCTTACTGCACCTCGCCCTTTAATTACAGGACCATGTCCTGGAGCAAGGATCTCCACGTCGAATTCCAGCAATCGTTCAATACTCTTAAGAAGCTGAACAGGATCACTTCCGGGCAGGTCGAATCTGCCGAAGCTTCTCGCAAATATAACGTCTCCAGAAAAGAGCACCTTTTCGTTTTCAAGGTAGAGGCATATTGATCCCGGAGCGTGCCCCGGAGTTTCAATCACTCTAAAGGTATGTTCACCAACCTGCAAGGTTCCAGGTTTCAAGAAAAAGTCGATATTAAAATTAGGCAAAGTTCTTCCTGTAGTTTCCTGCCACAGCCTTGCAAATTCGTCTAGAAAGATCTTAGCATCCCTGTGAGCTGCCACAAGAGTTGAGGTGCCTGCCCATCGGGTTATGGCTTCAAAATGATCTGGGTGAGGATGAGTTACAACAACAAGATCGATATCATTGAGAGACAGTCCATCGGCAGCCATAGACTTCGCCAGTTTATCCAACAAGTGAAGATGTCCTGGATCTATCAAAACTTTTCTTTTACCGTTAACAACATAGCTGTTACAGTTGTTTTCAGTAAGACTTTCCCATGGGTAATAAAAGAGACGATCTGTGAGCTTCATTCATACCTCCTACATTCGCAAAAAAGTGTTGAAAACACCTTCGAAGATTAGCACTTATGCTTTTCTTCGTGTTGATAATATAGACGTTACCCTCCATCAAAAACAGTTCTTTCACCATCCGTCTGACTTCCTTACCGGTAGCTTCCTGAAACAACACCACAATCTTGTCACTCATTCTGAGTTCGGTATCCACAAGAAACATAGCCAGGTCTGGTGAAAGATCCTCAAGTCTCTTCAGAAAAGCTTCCACAGATGGCTTTTCCACTCCTCGTGGAGGGCTGGATTTCACTTCGATATAAACGAGGTGTCCCTGCAATATGGAAAGCACATCGTAATCTCCCCCATGGGGAGTTTCGGAAAACTTCACTCCAAAAAGCGTTGGCGCAAGAAATTCTCTCCGCATAATTTCAGCCACATACCATTCCAGTGTAGCACCAAAGCTTCTTACCGAAGGACCGATGTAACGGTAAGATAAGGTACTATCGTCAGCATTCACCAATCTGGCCTGTCGAAGAAACCTGATAAAACTTTTTGCTACTCTTGGAGAACAGTAACGGCTTATGGTTCGCCAATCCTCTCCAGCCCCCTTATGGATAAGGTCTCTCAAAAAAAGCCTGAAAGAATACCTACCAAGGTGCTTGTAGTAAAGGAGCCGGATTGAGGGATCATTAGAGACCGGAAGTATCACCTCTCCAAAAGGATTAAACGATGTTATCTGTAGCCCTCTCTGCCGCACAACCAGTTCAACAGGATGAAGAAACCCTGCAGGAAAAGAGATTTCAGCCCACTCCTTCATCAGTTCGGTCAGCATGGCGACCTGACTCTCAAGCTTTTCAATACGACTAATGAGGTCTTTTTCAATTTCAGAACAACTCATCGATCCAGCACACATACAACCGTTGGCTGATCCAGATATAGCTTAATTTCGTAAACTCCATTTGTTGCCGTAACGTGAAGCACGTATCCAAGCACCGAGAAAACTCCGAAGACTCCCTCCTGTCCTCGATTAACGTAAGCCACAAAACTTTTAACGCCTCTTTTCCTGGCAAGTTCTGCGAGGCGCTGTAGCAGGAAACTACCTATTCCTCGACGTCCGTAGTCAGGATGGACTGCAAAATCAACTTCAGCAACCATAGACTCTTCGTCGAGCACATATCCTCCCATACCTACAACTTTTTCCTTGCCTTTGGAACCCTCCGTAGCGAGAATTACCATCTTCTGTCGGTAATCTATAGAGAGAATCTCTTGAACATTGTATTTCGGATATACCTTCATAAGCGACAGGAACCGTACATAAGGTTCCACTCTGGGGAGAGAGGATAAAAAGTTGCGGACTATAACTTCATCCGAAGGTTTAATGACTCTGAAGGTAAGCCAGAGTCCATCTTCGAATTCCTGCTTGATTTCGACTTCATCGGGATAAAGTGGAACAGCAGTGGGGAAGATTTCCCGCCTGAGGTAATTGAGCCTGTAAGCCTCTCGCATAAGATCTTCCCGCATATCAGGGTGAGCAATGCCTATAAGCTCGAGAGCTCGTTCTCTCAAGCTTTTACCGGTAAGACATGCAATCCCGAATTCCGTAACCACATATTCAACTCCTCCTCGAGTAATAACAACGCCGCTTCCTTCTTTAAGCGAAGGAACAATACGAGAACTACCGTTAGCATAATCCAGGGACGGAAGAACCACGATATTTTTGCCGCCGGGAGCGTGGCGGGTTCCCCGAAGGAAGTCTACAGCACCCCCAACACCGCTGTAAATTTCATATCCAACCGAATCAGCGCATACCTGTCCCGACAGATCTATGCTCAAAGCCAAATAAATACTCGTCATTTTTGAGTTTTTAGCGATGATTTTATAATCATTTGTATATTCGACGGGATGGAGTTCCACCAGTGGGTTGTTATGAACGAACCTGAAAAGCTTTTCTGTCCCAATACAAAAACTGGCGATAATTTTCCCTGGATGAAGGCTTTTTCTAGCGTTGGTGATGGCACCTGCTTCGATTAGCGAAAGGTATGCATCGGTCAGCATGTCGGTATGGACGCCAAGATCTCGCTTGCCTTTTAAAGCGTAAAGGCTGGCATTGGAAAGGCTTCCCACTCCCACACGTATAGTAGCACCATCTTCTACCAGTTCAGCCACGTAGTTTCCGACGGCTCTAGCTACTTCGTTGATTTCAGGAGGTTTCAGCTCAAGGAGAGGTTCTTCGTGCTCTACAATCGCATCGATCTGGCTCACATGAATAAAGGAATCCCCCAGAGTTCGGGGCATACGTGGATTAACTTGAGCAATAACGTATTTAGCACTCTCCGCTGCAGCTTTGACGATATCCACGGCAACTCCGTAGCTACAAAAACCGTGTTCATCCGGAGGAGATACCTGAATAAGAGCCACGTCTATAGGAAGAACCTGTTCTTTGAAAAGCCTTGGAACATCCGCCAAATTTATAGGGGTGTAGTCAGCGCGACCCTCTGTAACTGCTTCACGAGTGGACGCAGCAACAAAGAAAGACTTAAGTCTGCATTTTTCCTGGAAACAGACGTCGGTGTAGCGACTCTTTCCCAAACTCAAAATATGAAGAATCTCCACATCAGCAAGAAGTGCCATGCATTCCACAAGCTTATCGACAAGATGCTGGGGCTCTCCACAGGCAGAACCTATGAACACTCTGTTTCCTCTCTTAATAACCTTAAGAGCCTTCTCGGCTGTCTTTATTTTGGATTCATAAAGAGAAGGCCAATTAGGAGAATAAAGCGGAGGAGCAGAACTATTGTTTTTCATAGTAATGTCCCTTTCACGATCGGCGAAACTTTGAAAAATACACTAACAGCCCACATCCTGCAAAGATCATAGCCGCACAGAGAATCTGACCCATTGTAAACACACCCAGGATAAAGCCTATTTGCGGGTCAGGTTCTCTGAAAAATTCCAGAACAAACCTGATGATACCATATCCAGCGATAAAGGACGCCGTTACTATCCCAGGTGGGGGATTTCTTTTCTGTAACGTCCAGAGCAAGACAAAAAGTAAGACTCCTTCCCCAAAGGCTTCATACAGTTGGGAAGGATGACGTGGAATAGGTCCTCCATACGGGAAGATCATAGCCCAGGGAACGTTGGTTGGACGGCCAAAAAGTTCACCGTTTATAAAGTTACCAATCCTTCCGAGTCCCAAACCTATGGGTACGACGGGCATGACCGAATCTGCAAGTTCAAGGAAGGATATTTTTTTTCTGCGAGAAAACCAGTATCCTGCAAGCACAGATCCGATGAAGCCACCGTGAAAAGACATACCCCCATGCCATATAGCTATAATCTCTAAAGGATGCTCAAGATAAAAGTCAATATCGCCGTACTGATAGAACAGGACATACCCCAGTCTTCCACCAACTATTACACCAATAGCGAGCCAGAAAATGAGATCCTGCAAAGTTTCTCCCTTAAGACCTAACTTTGAAGCTCTCTCCTGGCGCGGAATAAGCAGGTAGGCGGCGAGAAATCCGAACAGATACATTAAGCCATACCACCGAACAGCAAAGGGACCAATTCTCAAGATTTCTGGATTAATCTGCGGATAGGGTATCATCTGCCCTTCTCTCCTGAGTTCTTAAAATAGCTTCCCAGTACAAACGCATCTTAGACTTCAAAAGTTTACTACTTTACTCTGGTAAAAGAAAGACAAAAAGGTAGGGGAAAAGCCCCTACCTTTTCAGTTTGAGGATTAAGAGCTTATGTTAAGCGGTTTTTATTTCGATTTTCTTGGGTTTGGACTTTTCGGCCTTGGGAATGGTAAGCTTCAGAACTCCGTCTTTGTAAACCGCTTCGACAGCATCAGGATTCACTTCCGCAGGTAGCGAAATTGACCTGCTGAAACTACCGTAGCTTCTTTCAATCCTATGATAGGATTCGTTCTTCTCTTCCTTTTCCTGTTTCTTCTCGCCCCTCACCGTCAGCACATTGCCGACAATGGAGATATCTAGATCTTTAACATCCACTCCCGGCAGATCAGCTTTAACTATGATATGATCATCGGTCTCGGATACATCAAACGCCGGCACTATAAATCGTTCACCTTCAAATTCAGGAAGCTTCAATTCTTCAAACCACCTATCAAGAGCATCCCAAACACCCATTCTCATAATATCGAAGAGCCTGCTAGGTCTTGGAATAATCCCTGCCATAGCTACTCCCCTCCTTTCTTAAAAAATTCCTTTTTATTTCAACATCTTATGTGGTCTTTCCAAGCAAGAAATTAAACATTATTTATCACCTGTCAATAGCCTGATTTATAATAAAAAACTGCTAAAACATCTGAATCTCTACTGAAACCCTTCCCTGATAGGTCAAGACTCTGATAGGATATTTAGCTCTAGGACAGAATAAATATCCTTCAACTGATTGTCCTGGACTCAAAACAGTTTTAGCCAACTTTTTAGGCCACTTGATTTTTTCTGACAGGGCTTCGTCTACGGTAGTAGCATTACTAACCGTGTCCACACAAGAAAAGTCGGAGGAAGAAATAGATAGATCATCGTTAGAGTTGTTTTCAACATGAATGTAGAAAATATCTACTTTCATAGAAACATTCTCACCTGGAACAAGGGAGGAAAAGGAAGAAGAGCCATGAAAGGATGCACAAATTTTTATCCCTTTTTTTTCAACGCATGACGATTGTTCTCCTAAACCTAGACTAATACACCATAAAAACAAAAATGCGAGCAAATTTGTAAAAAACGCCAAGCGAAATGTTCGCAAACAAGTCATTTCTTAACAATCAATCGCTAATCCATTTACCCTTGGAATATCGAAATATTTCGGTCATGGTTACCTGTTTGGTTTTATAAAAAGGACCCTTTTTGGCTTCGTCTGGGGAAGACCCCTCGGATTCATAAACAAAAACCTCGTACTTCAAGATACCGATATAAGGTGTTGTGGAATTTCCGGTTAGCTTAACTTCTTTGCTAATAACTTTTATGAATTCCTGATACTGAGCAATAACAACACCAGGGTTATGCTGATCCTGCACCAAGCAAGGTGACTTTCGGCTTGAGCACCCTTTTTCGGTAAAAAGCTGGAGCCAATTATCTGAAAAGGTGTCAAACCCTGTCTTTACAACAAGATCTTCTTCACTCCAAACAGGCAGAGCAAAACACACCAGCAACAAAATTCCGGTAATCAGGCTTCTAAATTTCATTTTCCGATATCCACTTAACATAGAAAGCCGGAACCGTGAAAAATTTTTTACGGTTCCGGCTTAAAATAGTTAAGGGTTATTTTTCAACTTTTAACTCAACTCTACGGTTAATTGCACGTCCCTGCGCCGTTTTATTATCTGCTTTAGGACGAAGCTCGCCATACCCCACGGTTTTCATTCTGCTAGCATCAATTCCCTTGCTGATAAAGTAGTCATACACGGCTTTGGCTCTTCTTTCAGAAAGCTTCTGATTGTATGGTATAGTTCCTATAGAGTCCGTATGTCCTTCGATAACCATCTTAATTTCAGGATGTTTCTTAAGAATGTTCACCGCTTCATCTAAAACAGGAACCCACTCCGGTTTGATGTTGTACTTATCAAAATCAAAGTGAATACCTCTAAGGACAATCACTTCTTCCTTATCAGGGACTTCGTCATAGAAAACGTCCTTAACAAACTGTTCAAGTGCTGCCCAGTTGTATAAAAGAACGGTACCATCAGCCATGACGCACTTACCAAGTTTATTTATATTCTCTAGAATTTTCTTCCCTTTGGGAGAATCTGCAAAAGAAACTACATGGAAGCATAATCCTGGATATTTATTAACAAGAGCTTTCGCTTCTCCTACAGGATCAGGTCCAAGATTAGCTTCTCCATCAGAAAAGATTATCACAGCCTTTCTTCCCTGCATCCTTGAAAGAAGTGGATCTAGCCCCTTAATTCCTGGACCCATAGGAGTCATTCTGCCGTAAATTTCAAGATCTTCTCTGATTTTAGCAATAGCATTACCGAAGACTACCCTCTTGAAAACAGTAGGAGCAAGAAGTTCCTGGAGAGGGGCAAAAAGCTCCACCGCTCCCTGATACCCAAGTTCGGGAATAACGCGATTCATATCCGACAAAACTCTTTTTGCAAGCCTAATCTTGAGATCCTCTACGGTCTTGTGTCTCATATACATCGAACCGGATTGATCGACGAACAGAACAAAGCTATCAACTTTGGGAACAAGCTTTGCATCCGAAAATCCCACAATTCCCAACAACGCAAAGGCAATAACCACTAAGCTTAAAACCAGTTTTTTTCCATGTCTTAACATACCTATCCTCCTTGATATAGTTAACCAATCCAATTGACCGCAATCCTTTCAAACCTCAAGCAGGATTGCGGTCCTCTCACCCTTCAAACCACTCTTTTAACCCAGACTAAACTAAGCTTTTCAGTACCATCGTATTTGCAAAATTTACTTCCTGTAACATCACTTAACTGTTTCAAACTAAGGAAAGTATCAAATTCTTTCTCCACTACCACATTGCAAACATCTATAGGAACTCTTTGAACAAAATCAAGTTCCTCGTCAGTCCACAATTCCCAGGCAATATCCTGCACGCTTTTTTCCAGCATCCTTTGAGAACACACCTTATAAAAAGCACCACATTCACAGCGATGAATAGAATCAAAGTCTAAAGACAAGGGAAGCGAAGCTTGGCAAAAAGGGCATATAATTACATGGTAAGTGTTCAGCCCCATAGGAAAGAATGTCCTTCCTAACAGCTTGTATATTTCCATGGACGATTTCCCTAACTCTCTTCGATGATTATGTCGGCTTCACTACCGCAAATCGAACACTGTCTGTGTTCCTTTTTAACCTTACCCTCTGGGCGATCCGGAACATCAACATACGAACAGGTTATAATCATTTCCGCTTCATTCCCACAGTTTTCACAGTGGCAAACTTCCCGGCGAACTTCCATAAAAACTTCCTCCTTTTCTAAATTTGGCCTACATGCACTATTAAAGCTTCAGAAATGTTAAACACAAAAAAAGGAAAAGTCAAAAAGAAGTGTTAATCTTTTCGTGGCAAAATCAAACTATTCTTAACATCAAACTAAAAACTCAAATGTCTCTATTTAACAAAGCAATCATTAAAGAGAGTTCGACTAACCACGATTACTTCTCTTTTAACCACCTCATTACCCTGTTTTAAGGAAACTCTTATCTTAGACCCCTTATCGGCATCGCTAAAAGAAGCAATAATTGATGAAGCCTGGTCTATAATATCTTCTCCTTCTACTTGCAAGCCATCACTGGCATTTAGCAAAAGCCCCACAGGTCCTGGAATTCCTTCACAATAGAATAATACATCTGATGAAGCCGCTGAAGAACTTAAAATCAAATTATCACCTGCATGACGTCCTACAATGAAACAGAATCTTCCACCAACCACAAAGAGCCTACCGTGTTTGAGCAACTCTGCGTGTCTAACCTCTGCATCTGGAACAATATAAAGCAAAGTTTTAAGCTTCTTAGAATAACCTTCTTTCGTAAGAAGACATCCCCCACCAGGTGTATCATACTCTCCGATAGAGTAATATTCAGCAAGTCTCAATTGCTCCTTACGGCCTCTTCCGCTTATTGCGAGAAGTTTAGAGCGGTCGACCAACCCATCCTTTTCCGGTTCGGTCTCAGGAAGAAGACGTGCACTTAGAGGTCTAAGAACCTTTCCTTCGTATCCTGAAAGCTTTTCCACAATTTTTAACGTCTCCCTACGTTGACTCATGGGACGCTGACCCAGAACTTCTCCGGTAAAAATAAACTCCGCCCCTTCTTCCACCATCATATCCCCGGCTTTCCTTATCATAAGCCCGTGACAGTCAATACACGGATTCATATTAGAACCGTATCCATATAGGGGAGATTTCACAATGCGAAAATGTTCTTCACTGATATCTAAAACCCTCATAGGAATACCAGCTTTTTCACCGTTTCTCACAGCCTTACGATAATCCCAGAAAGGCGTTGAAAAAGTTACACCTACGACTTCAATGCCTTGATCTTGAAGAATTTTTGCTGCGATAAGACTATCAAGTCCACCAGAAATCAAGCCGATTGCTTTAACTTTTTTTAACCGACGATCCATTGAATCAACCGTCCCAAGATCCACTTCTGAATCCGTTTACATCTACTGTAACCCAACTGAAGCCAGCTTCCTTGGCTATCTTTAAAATTTCTTGCCATATGTCATCCGAAACCCTTTCCTGACGCAAAAAGAAATCCGCCTCTATTCTTATAAGTTTAGCATCGGGATGAACACGTGCTCTTACCGCTCCTTTCGTAACGGTTTGTAGCCTTTCCTCGATAGCATCAACTACTCTTAGCACAGAAGGTTCAAGTTCATGATCATAGGGAAACCTTGTAGCAAGACAACTTTCCGGAGGCTTGTTGGCAAATACAAGTCCGTAGGATCGAGCTGATTCCCTTATGTCTTCCTTCGTCCACCCAACTTCAGCAAAAGGGCTTTGAATACCCAATTCTCTAAGAGCCTGCACACCGGGTCGATATGTCAATCGTTCATCTGCCGTCGTTCCGTCGATAAGCCCATCACAACCTTTCGCTACTGCCACATCAAGCAACATACCCATGATACGTTTTTTACAGGCGTAGCATCTGTCCCGATTATTAGCCACCACTTGGGGCAAACTCAAAACATCCACCTGAACACATTCAGCATCAGTCCACCCATAGATTTCCATGACCCTAGCACGGTGTATTTCTTCCCTTGCAGGAATAAGTTCATGCCGAGCGCAGAGAACAATAGCTTGCTTTTTTAGTCTGTTTCGGACAAACCAAACCAAAAACCCGCTATCCAACCCTCCAGAAAACGCAATCGCTGGCAGGGAAAAGCGGTCAAGATAGTCGGCAAGAAGTTTTTCTTTGAACGAGAGTGTCATACTCCAATGCCGGTCCTGTCAAGCGCCCCCGGAAGAAGTTCCTGCGGCTGACTTATGAAAAATTGACCTTCTTTTATCCATTTTTTCAAAGTCTCTGCGATTTCCATCGCTCTGACGTAGCTGGAAAGTGGTACGGTAGGAACATCTTTTCCTCGAATTTTTATAACCCCACGTTTAAGTTCCGCATAAGACACTTCTGCAAGGGGCTCAGTTTCTGTAAAACTGTAATCACGCACTGGAACCATAATATCTTCATCACCTACTCCGGTGTAATAAGCCATTTCCTCATCGAGTACAGGAATTGCAAGCCCTATACCTACAGCCATTGAACATCCATACCCAAGCATGCTTACTCCAACAATCCACCGCGGGCTCATTTTCTTCAAATCTCCGATAACCATTATTGTTCCTGCAGGCGCTCTGGGAATACCCCGTTCAGTTCTTGGCACATTAGGATTATGCTGAGTCCCATGCCACACAACATATCCCTGAGCTCCCCCAAGAAAGATTCTTGTGCCAACCCCTATCGTTCGATAATAGGGATCATTCAAAAGAGGACTCAACGCTCCCGATGTGGAATAATTTGCATTCCCTAGTTTTGGCTTTAAAACCCCCATGTATGTATAAAGCGTCTTTGACGATAAATTCACGGCACAGTTATAGTTCTGGTAAGCATTTCTAGGATTACAAAGGATTGCATTAGGCAGATCCTTTAAGTAAATGGTTTTTTCCACAAACTTATTGGGATAACAATCCGTCCCATAAGCTTCGGCTTTAAGTCTCACCGGTTTTCCACTTACAAGATCGTGAATCACGTGACCCCCACCGTATTCAAAAAGACCGGGATGGATTTTATTAAGGGGATCGTTAATTGCCGGTTCGGTAGCTCCAATATAAATATCAACGGCGGCAAGCCCTGCGTAGGCAGGCACATCGTTAAGCCATACTCTGTGAGCTTTAATCGGGGGTTTGGTATGCCCAAAATTAATGAACGCGCCGGAAGAACACATTATTCCAAATGTTCCCGTCGTAACCACATCAACCATCCTAAAAGCTTCAGCCTCGCCCTTTTCTCTGACAATCCTTGTCATCTCATCTGCAGTTACAACAACAACTGTTCCCTTCTTAATCTTCTCGTTGATTTCTTCGTATGTCTTCCGAGCGGCCATCGGCATACCCTCCTGAAACAAAAAATTTTAACCCCCAACCTGCTTAAACTAAGCAGGCTTTCTAAGAAAGACTCAACCCCTCTATCTACAAATTCTGCCTAATTGTCAACCAAGGTGGGAGGCTGTTCCAAAATTATAAAGTAGACCTTTGATGGGGTACTGAAAAATCTGAGGTAAAAGAAAAGGGTCAAGAGTACGTGAAGTGCCAGCATATAGAAGTTCCACAGAATCGCTTAGATTAGA
>Ga0197142_1000927_pt1 | contig 27384 bp, 30 predicted proteins | sample GBS60_MetaG_FD_148614 | JGI IMG/M metagenome (GOLD analysis project Ga0197142, IMG submission 148614) | Sediment microbial communities from Great Boiling Springs, Gerlach, Nevada, United States - GBS 60_MetaG | ecosystem: Environmental > Aquatic > Thermal springs > Hot (42-90C) > Sediment... | reverse complement strand
CTTGGAGCTGGGCGGGCGCAAGTATGAGCCGTTTCGTGAAATATGACCTCACCCCACTCCCCTCTCTGTGAACGGAGAGGGGTCGGGGGAGAGGTGAATCTCAAAGGAGGTACGATGAAGAAACTCGCGTTAGCCGTTGCGGTCTTCAATGTCGTCGTGGTCGGAGCGTCTCTGGTCGGGCTGGCCCAGGAGCTGCCCCAATACGCTGAGAACCCTCTCGCAGCGGGGCTCAAGGCCATCGCTGCGGCGATCGCGTTCGTCGGCGGGGCGCTGAGCACGGCGTTCGCGCAGTCGCGCATCGGCCCGGCGGCTGCCGCTGCTATGGCCGAAGATCCGAAGAACTTTGTGGGTGCCGTCGTCCTTGTCGCTCTCCCGGAGACGATGGTCATCTTCGGGTTCGTCGTGGTCTTCTTATTGTGACCCCCTCACTTCTATCTCCCCTCTCCCTCAGAGGGGAGAGAGGACGGGGGTGAGGATGAGGAACACTTATGGAGCTCTTACGGCAGATCGAAGAAGAGGGCGAGCGTAAGATTCAAGAGCTCCTGGAGCAAGCCGAGCGCCAGGCCCACGAGCTGCTCGCCCAGGCGGAGCGCGAGATCGCGCACGAGCGCGAGCGCGCGCTGGCCGAGCTGCACGCGCAGCTTGAGCGGGAGCGTCGCGCGGCCCTCAGTCGGGCGCATGCCCAAGCCCGCGCCGACGAGATGCGCGCTGTGATGACTGCGGTTGAGAAGCTCTTCCAAGATCTAGCTGCAGAGATGGCGCGCCTCAGGGAAGACCCTCAGCGATATCGACAATTCTTGCAGCAGTGCCTGCGCGAGGCCCAAGAGGCGATCCCCGGCCCCCTAGTAGTGCGTGCCGACCCGCAGGACTCCTCGCTCGTCCAGGAGCTTCTCCGCGATACTCCCCATAAGCTGGGAGACCCCATTCAGACCGTAGGGGGGCTGATGGTGACCAACGACCGCGGGGACATTATCGTGGACAATCGTCTGGAGACGCGCTTGGCCAACCTCCAAGCATACTCGCTTGCCGAGCTTGGCCGCGCGCTATATGACTAGCTATGGCGTATGAATATCTCAACACCCGCGTCTGGGTGATGCTGGCCAAGCTGCTGAAGCCTCAGCAGTTTCTCGCGCTGCTGGAGCTGCGCGAGCTTCCGCAGCTCCTCACGGCCTTGAGCGACACCGACTACGCCCCGGAGCTCGAGCGCTGCTCGGTAGAGTTCTCCGGGTATGAGCTGATCGAACAGACAGTTCTGCACAACGGTCAGCGAGTCTTCACGCACCTTGTGCGCATCGCCCCGGAGGAGCCGCGCCAGCTCATTGAGCTCGTCTTGGAACGCTTCGAGGTCTTCAATCTCAAGACGATCGTGCGGGGCGTGCACGCGAGCGTCTCCGCAGCAGAGATAGCGCGCAGCCTCTACCCATCTATCATCTATTCTCAAGCGTTCTACGCGGAGCTGTTGCAGCGGAGCACCTTGCGTGATATTCTTGACTATCTCTTGAGCACTGGCAATCGCTACTACAAGCCATTGGCCGCGGTCTTCCCTGAATATGAGCGCACCGGGAGGCTGGCGCTGCTGGAGCACGCCCTCGACTCCTTCTACTTCGCCCAGGCTCGAGAGAGGCTTGGCGAGGACCAGAACGCTCAGATCGTTCAAGACGCCCTGGGCACCGAAGCAGATATCCTCAATCTCGTCTATGCCCTGCAGGTCGTCGCTGCCGGGGTGCAATCCCCTGAGAGGGATCGCTATATCTTAGCAGGGGGACGCCATCTCTCTCCCGAGACCGTGCGCGGTCTCCTCGATGCGGCCGATCTCAATGACTTCTTTGGGAAGGTGCTGCGCACGCCTTATGGCAAGGCCCTAGGAACCCCAGCGGAGCTCAACGTCATACGCCTCCAAGGACGTTTGGAGAATCTCCTCTACCAGGAGCTCTGCCGCCTGGAACTGGGACAGCTCTTTGATATCCGCATGGCCATCAGCTATATCTGGCGCAAGAGCGCCGAGATCACCAACATCCGCGTGATCGCCAGCGGTCTGGCGCGCCGCGCCAGCCGCGCGCAGATCGAAGAGCATCTCATTCCGGTGGAGGTCTTCGCATGAGACCGGTGATCGTGGCCCCTCCGGATCTAGCTGACGGATTTCGCTTGGCGGGCGTAGCGGTCTATGAGATCCGCTCTCACGAGGATATCCCTGCGATCGTCAAGGGCATTCGCGAGCACCCTGACATCGCTATAGTCTTAGTAGATGAGCGCTTCTGTGAAGGGTTTGAACGGGCCTTGGAAGGGGGCGAGCTGCCTCTGATCGCGTCGTTCCCCGCCGAGGAGATCTCCCGGGAAGAGGCGTATATTGACGAGCTGACGCGACGGTTCTTGGGCCAAAAGATCTACATCGAGGGGGAGTGAGCACGCTATGATCGTTGGGAGGATCTCGCGCATCTCCGGGCCGGTGGTCAACGCACGCGGCATGGAGGGCATCAAAATTCGAGATCTTGTCCGCGTAGGCGAGCTGGGGCTCGTTGGGGAAGTGATCGAGATCAAGGGCGATACGGTCGCGATCCAAGTCTACGAGGAGACCGACGGGTTACGTGTCGGCGAACCCGTCAAGAGCGAGGGGAAGCCGTTCCTTGCGGAGCTTGGGCCGGGGCTCCTGGGGATGATCTACGACGGCATTCAACGCCCGTTAGAGATCATTCGCGATCAGACGGGGAGCTTCATCGCTCGCGGCGCCACCGCCGACCCGCTCGATAGGACCAAGAGATGGCACTTCGTGCCCACGGTGAAGGTTGGCACTTCCGTCGCCCAGGGAGACATCGTCGGCTGGGTGCAGGAGACCCCTGCGATCCAACATAAGATCATGGTTCCCGAGGGAGTCGCCGGGAAGATCGTGCAGATCCGCGAGGGCGATTTTACCGTGGACGATCCCATCGCTGAGCTCGATACGGGCCAGAAGCTCTTCCTCAAGCAGTGGTGGCCGATCCGGCGGCCGCGGCCCATCCTCCAGAAGATCGCCGCTGGGGTGCCGTTGGTCACGGGGCAGAGAATCTTTGACGTCTTCTTCCCTGTGGCCAAAGGGGGAAGCGCGATCGTGCCTGGGCCGTTTGGTTCGGGGAAGACGGTGACACAGCAAGCTCTGGCCAAATGGTCCGACGCCGACATTGTCATCTACATTGGGTGTGGGGAGCGCGGCAACGAGATGACCGAAGTCTTGACAGAATTTCCCCATCTGGAGGACCCGCGCACCGGCCAGCCCCTCATGCAGCGCACGGTCCTGATCGCCAATACTTCGAATATGCCCGTGGCCGCCCGCGAGACGAGCATCTACACGGGGATCACCATCGCTGAGTACTATCGCGACATGGGCTATGACGTGGCGCTCATGGCCGACTCTACTTCGCGGTGGGCCGAGGCCTTGCGCGAGATCTCCGGAAGGCTCGAAGAGATGCCTGGCGAAGAGGGCTATCCGCCGTATCTAGCGAGCCGGATCGCTGAGTTCTACGAGCGGGCCGGGCGCGCCATCTGCCTTGGGAATCCCCAGCGCGAGGGCTCGGTCACGGTGATCGGCGCGGTCTCGCCGCCGGGAGGGGACTTCTCCGAGCCGGTGACGCAAAACTCGCTGCGCATCGCTGGGGCCTTCTGGGCCCTGGATGCCCGGCTCGCGTACAGCCGGCACTTCCCCGCGATCAATTGGCTGACAAGCTATACCCTCTATCTGGATGCCCTCGAGGAGTGGTACACCCAGCATGTTGGGGCGGACTTCCTCCAGATGCGCCGCGAACTGTTAGAGATCTTACAGAAAGAAGATGAGCTGAAGAAGATCGTCCAACTGGTGGGCAGAGAGTCCCTCAGCGAGCCAGATAAGCTGCTGTTAGATATCGCGCGGACGATCCGCGATGATTTCTTGCGCCAGAACGCGTTTCACGAAGTAGACGCCTTCTGCCCCCTCAAGAAGCAGTACTATATGATGAAAGCTTTGCTAGCTTTTTATGAGTCGTGTCAGAAGGCCCTGGGCACAGTCCCCTACGAAGAGATCCTCAAATTCCCCGGCTGGGAGCAGCTGAGCAAGATGCGCTATGTCCCCAATGATCAGATCGAAGCGTTCTTCCCTAAGCTTATAGAAGAGCTCAGTCTCTCCACGGAGGTCAAGAGCCTATGAGCACAGCGCTCTATGCCAAGGCTTATAGAAATATTACGGATATCAAGGGCCCCTTGGTCTTCCTCCGCAGCGTCCCGGGCGTGCGCTACGGGGAGCGGATCACGCTGGTGACTAGCTTGGGGCAGAAGAAATCCGGCCAGGTGCTCGAGGTGAGCGAGCAAGCCATCGTCGTGCAGGTCTTCGAGGGCAGCGATGGCTTGGATAAGAAGGACACAGCGGTCTTCTTCAGCGGTGATGTTGTGAAGCTCGGGCTTTCTGAGAAGATGCTTGGGCGGGTCTTCGACGGCTCCGGCAATCCCCGCGATGGCTTAGGGCCGCTCTTGCCTGAAGTCGAACGCCCCATCACCGGCAGCCCCATCAACCCCGTCTGCCGCCAGCAGCCCTCAGAGTATATCGAGACCGGGATCTCTACTATCGATCTAATGAACACGCTGGTCAAAGGGCAGAAGCTCCCGATCTTCACGGGGGCGGGATTGCCCGCCAATCGCGTGGCGGTGCAGATTGCCCGCCAGGTCATCCGCCAATCCCAGGGGGAACTCATCGTGGTCTTTGCTGGGATCGGGATCACCTCGCGCGAGTATACGTATTTCTATAGGGAGTTTCAGGACTCCGGGGCGCTGGCAAACTCCGTGCTCTTCCTCAACTTGGCCGATGACCCCACAATCGAGCGCATCCTCACCCCGCGGCTCGCCCTCACCACCGCGGAGTACTTTGCGTTCGAGAAGGGCCGAGATGTCCTAGTCATCCTCACGGATATGCTCAATTATGCCAACGCCCTCCGGGAGATCAGCTCCGCGCGCGAGGAGATCCCGGGGCGCCGTGGGTATCCGGGCTATCTCTACACAGACTTAGCGACAAACTATGAGCGCGCTGGGATCATCAAGGGCCAGAAGGGCTCGGTCACGCAACTGCCCATCGTCACCATGCCCAACGATGACATCACGCATCCGGTCATCGATCTGACGGGCTATATCACCGAGGGGCAGCTCATCTTAAGCCGCGAGCTCGACCGCAAGGGCATCTATCCCCCGATCAATCCCTTGCCCAGCCTCTCGCGCCTCATGAACCTAGGGATCGGCCAGGGCAAGACGCGGGAAGACCATCGCCAGGTGCAAGATCAGCTCTACGCCCTCTACGCCCAGGGCAAAGAGCTAGAGAAGCTCACGGCGATCATCGGTATGGCGGGCTTGGGGGAGAGCGAGCGCCAGATCTTGCGCTTTGCAGAGCGCTTCGAGAGGGAATTCATCAACCAAGGGGAGCGGCCGCGCACGATCCAAGAGAGCCTCGAGCTCGCGTGGGATTTGCTCAGCGAGGTCCCGCGCTCGGAGCTGCGCCGCGTCGAAGAGAGATACATACAAAAATATATGCGGGGCGCGCGTCCGTGACCGTAAGGAGGGGACACGGGGCGTTGACGCCCCCAGGACGTTCTCGTATCGTTATGAGGGAGCAAGGAGAGCCGATGACGGATATCTTGGCAGTGCTTGCGAGTGATCGCCCGATGCACGAGATCGTGGCGATCTTCCAGGGGGAGTTCAACGAGGTGCTCAAGAGGATGCTCACTCAACGAGCTCAAGCCTCTCAGGGGCTTCCGCCCTTGGCCCAGCAGGCGATAGCCGGGGAGCGCCCCTTTAGCTTGGAGCGGTTTGCGTCCCGCGGCGGCAAGCGTATCCGTCCTCTCCTCTTCTGTTGCGGCTATCTCTGCTTGGGGGGCACGAACGCCCGCGCTATCTTAGAAGCTTCTGTCGCCATAGAGCTTCTCCAGACGGGGCTCCTCATCCATGACGACGTGATCGATCGCGGCATCGAGCGCCGAGGCGGCCCGACCATGCATCGCCTCTGGGAAGAATACTTCCATCAAGCGCGCTACTATCCTCGCTATCCAGGGGAAGCGGAGCACTTTGGGCTCTCCATGGCCGTGCTCATGGGGGATATCTCCTCAGCGCTTGCTTATGAGATCCTCGCCCATGCTGACTTCCCCCTCGAGACGCGCTTGCGCGCTGTGCATACGTTCAGCAGTGTCATCTGTCGCGTGGCCTTTGGCGAATTGCTCGATGTGGATCTGGGAATGCGCCCCCTGGAGACGCTCACGGAAGAAGAGATCATCAAAGTCTATGAGCTGAAGACCGCTGGCTACACGACCGAGGGCCCGCTCCATATAGGAGCGGTCTTAGGGGGGGCTCATCCCCAGCAGCTTGCCCTCTTGAGCGCGTATGCCGTGCCCTTGGGAATCGCTTTTCAAATCCAGGATGATCTGTTGGGGATGTTTGGGAGCCGTGAGGCCATCGGCAAGGATGAGGGGGCCGATCTCTTCGAGGCGAAGCGGACGCCCTTGCTCCTTGAAGCGTTCCGCAAGAGTTCCTCTGAGGAACGGGCTGTGCTCCAGGCAGCCCTCCAGGACCCCCGGCAGGGGAGAAGTGTCCTGGAGCGCGTGCGCCAGATCCTCACCCGCAGCGGCGCGGCGCACCACGCTCAAGAGCTGATCGCTCAGAACTTCGCCAAGGTCTACGAGAGCTTACACCCCATCGAGAGGGAGTTTGGGGCGACAGCCGCGCGCGTGTTGCGCGCCGTCGCCTCCTATATCGAAGATCGCCAGGACTACAAAGGGGTGGTGCAATCCTATGGCAGCGGCGCTCGCGGTTGCTGAGGACGCGCTCATGCAGCTCGATCGGAAACGAATGCCGACCCACGTGGCGATCATTATGGACGGCAACGGGCGGTGGGCCAAGGTCCGTGGGAAAAGCGTCTATGAGGGTCATAAAGCGGGACGCGAAGCCCTCAAGCGCACGATCAAGGCCTGCATGCAGCTGGGCATTAAATATTTGACAGTCTACGCGTTTTCCACGGAGAACTGGCGCCGCCCCCCCAGCGAGGTCCGCTCCCTTATGGCATTGCTCGAGCAAGCCATCGATGAAGAACTTGAGGAGCTGAAGCGTCATGGGATCCGTGTGCGAGTCATCGGGCGGTTAGAGGAGAAGCTCCCCCAGACGCTCATCGAGAGAGTGAGGCGCGTCATCGAGGAGACGAAGCACAATAAGAGGCTAACGCTCACGGTGGCGCTCAACTATGGGGGGCGGGCGGAGATCATTGATGCGGTGCGAGCGGTCGCGCGCGAGGCCGCCTCTGGGCGCCTCGATCCTCAAGAGATTACCGAAGAAAACTTCCATAACTTTCTCTATACGAATGGCACACCCGATCCCGATCTGGTCATCCGTACCGGCGGCGAGATGCGCCTCAGCAACTTCTTGCTGTGGCAGCTCGCCTATGCGGAATTCGTCTCGACGCCGGTCTACTGGCCGGATTTCGATAAAGTAGAGCTGATGAGAGCGATTCTCGAATATCAACGACGCGAGCGGCGCTTTGGAGGACGCCATGGAGATGATCAAAGCCACCCGCGATGAGCTTCTGCGCACCCGAGCGGAGCTGACCATCGCCCAGGAGGGCAAGCAGATCCTCGAGAAGAAGAAAGAAGCGCTCCTGAGCCAATTTCTGGCGATGGTGCGCCAGTACAAGGGGCGCCGCGAGGAGCTTCTAGCGGACCTAAAAGTGCTGAAAGATTTCATCGCTCTGACGCGGGCGCGCGACGGCTCGATCACCCTCACTTCGCTAGCTTTGGCCACTAGCCAAGACATCACCCTGAAGATCACTCGCGATACCATCATGGGCACGAAGGTCTTCCACGCACAGCATCCCCACGTCCAACGCGATCTGCTCTCCCGCGGCTATAACCCCGCCAGCACCAGCAGCCGCATCGAGGCCTGCGCGAAGATCGCCGAGCGATTATTAGACAAGATGCTCGATATTGCCCATCTGGAGCATAATATTAAGACCGTCGGTCGGGAGATGCGCAGCCTCAACACCAAGATCAACGCCCTGGAGGAGAACATCATCCCGGCACTCAGGGCAAAGAAGCGTTATATCGAGGACGTGCTCGAGCAGAGTGAGCGCGAGGAGATCTTTCGCTTAAAGATGATCAAGCGCGCGCAGGAGAGCAAATCTGAAGAGACTACTCCCACACCTCTGAAAGCGTAATCTCTAATTTGGGGAAGAGTGCGGGCTGGAAGCTCTCATCGCGCTGGTACGTGGCGACATGCCGGAAGGCCCGCGTCTTGGCATCGAGCTTGTACACTTCGAGCGTCTCACGGTCGGGGTCAATCAGCCAGTACTCCTTGACGCCATGGCGCGCGTAGATCTGTTTCTTGGCTGTGCGATCGTGCTCGGCGCTCGCCTCTGAGAGAATCTCGATGATCAGATCAGGGGCACCTTGGATATTCTTCTCCGTGATGATCTTCTTGCGCGCGTTGGAGACAAAGAGCAAGTCCGGCTGGACGACATTCGTATAAGATAAAACCACGTCTGTTGGAGCGTGCAGGACTAGACCGAGCTTGTGCGTGCGCACGTGGTGGTGCAGGATGGCATAGAGATTGCCCGATACGATTTGATGCTTCGTCACCGGCGATGGGCTCACAAAGATCTCCCCTTCTAAGATCTCGTAGCGTCGGCCATCATTGGGCAGCCGGAGGTAGTCATCATAAGTCAAGACGACCTTCTGTAGTACACCGACGGCCTGCGCCATAAGCTTGCGTCACCCCGTTCAAGTATACTCATCAAGAGACTTAAATGTCCAAGTTGGTGATCATGTCGCTGTTCTCTAAGATGAAATCTCTGCGCGGGCCGACCTCGCTCCCCATGAGCACGCGGAAGAGCTCCTCGGCTTGGAGGGCGTCGTTGATCGTCACTTGCTTGAGGATGCGCTTTTCGGGGTTCATGGTCGTCTCCCAGAGCTCCTCGGGGTTCATCTCGCCGAGGCCCTTGTAGCGCTTCACTTCCAGATGCCCTCCCTGACCATCTTGTTGGCTGCGCAGGTGCTGCAGCTCTTCTTCAGAGTAGAGATAGAAGACCTGGCGCCCCTTCTTCACTTGGTAGAGCGGCGGCTTGGCGATATAGACGTGGCCGCGCTCGATGAGCTGGCGGACGTTGCGGAACAAGAACGTGAGCAAGAGCGTGCGGATGTGCGCCCCGTCAATATCTGCATCGCACATGAGAATGATCTTATGATAGCGCAAGCGCTCAATATCAAACTCTTCGCGGATGCCCGTGCCTAGCGCCGTGATGAGCGCGTTGAGCTCTTTGTTGTCTAAGAGCTTATTGAGCGCAGCCTTTTCGACGTTGAGGACCTTGCCGCGCAGGGGGAGGATCGCTTGAAACTCTCTGTTGCGCCCTTGCTTGGCGCTGCCGCCGGCGGAGTCGCCTTCGACTATATAAAGTTCGCACTTGGCCGGGTCTTTCTCGGCGCAGTCGGCGAGTTTGCCCGGCAGGGTGGTGCTCGCCAGCAGCCCTTTGCGGCGCACTAACTGCCTGGCTTTCTTAGCCGCTAAGCGGGCCTCTTGGGCCCGGAGCGCCTTCTCTAAAAGTATACGCGCTGTTCCGGGATTGTTGTTGAAGTAGAGCAGGAGCTGTTCGCGCACGATGTTCGAGACGCGCTCTTGCACCTCGGGGTTGCCCAGCTTCGTCTTGGTCTGCCCCTCAAATTGGGGGTTGCGCAGCTTCACCGAGACGATGGCCGTCAAGCCCTCACGAATATCTCGCCCATCGAGGTTCTCGGCGTCTTGGGTGATGATCTTCTTCTCGCGGCCGTATTCGTTGAAGACGCGCGTGAGCGCGGTCTTGAAGCCCATCAAGTGTGTCCCGCCCTCTTTGGTGTTGATGATATTGGCAAAGCTGTAGATATTTTCGTCGTACTCGTCGGTGAACTGCATCGCGACCTCGAGCACAAATCCGGAAGCTCCGTTCTCATCTTTGAAATAGATGACGTCTTCATGGAGGGGCTTGCGCCCTTCGTTGAGCTCTTTCACATAGGCGGCGATGCCGCCCTCAAACCGGAAGTGCCTTTGAATCCCAGTGATGCGATTATCGAGATAGATCGAGAGCCCCGGGTTGAGATAAGCCAGCTCTTTGAGCCGATGAGAGAGCCGAGCGAAGTCATATTTGATCTCGCCAAAGATCTGGCGATCGGGCAGGAAGGTGACGGTCGTCCCCGTGTCGGTGGCCTCGCCGATGACCTGAAGGTCGCAGACTTTCTGGCCGCGCTGGAATTTCTGATAGTATCGTTTGCCGTTGCGGCGGACTTCAACTTCCAAAAACTCTGAGAGCGCGTTGACGACAGAAGCGCCGACGCCGTGCAACCCCCCGGAGACTTTATAGCTCCCGGTGTCGAACTTGCCGCCGGCGTGGAGCTTGGTGTAGACTAATTCAACAGTATTGATGCCGGCTTCGGGATGGATCTCTATGGGGATGCCGCGCCCGTTGTCTGAGACAGTGACTCTGTTATCTTCGTGGACGATGACTTTGATCTCGGTGCAAGCGCCAGCAAGATGCTCGTCAATGGCGTTGTCCACGATCTCCCAGATGAGGTGCATGAGGCCGTCTTGGCCCGTGCCCCCGATGTACATCCCCGGGCGCATGCGCACGGCCTCTAGGTCTTCCAAAACTTTGATCTGTTCGGCTCCGTATTCGTTCACGGTGGCTACAGAGTTGGTATTGTGAACTTTCTCTACCAAGGTCTCTCACCCCTGATGCACAATTATACCGAATTAGACTGACAAAAGCAAAAGAAATCCGTCTGGGGGCAGGGTGACGGCAGCGGGGCAGATCCCCTTGTCGCTGAAGATATAGCTGATTATAATAATCTGACCATGAAGATTATCTTTGGAAAGCTCTCAACCCCTCGCGAGTTGGCTTGGGCTCTTTTGGTTTTGATCATCATTGTCGTGGGTGGCGTAGTTGCGATTTATTATCCAATTTTTGCTATAGTACCTTTGGTAATCTCGATAGCTCTGCTTGGTCGAGCTTTATTCTTTAAGGATCTTAGGCAGGAGATCCGAGACTTTCGGGAGAAGTGGCGCCGAATCGAGTAGGAGCTCCTAGCTCTCAGTCCAGGTAGCCCATGACCTGGAGCTCGCTGAAGAGTTCTTCGCTGCCGAACAAGAAGCGTCTGGTCAGATCAAGACCTTGAGAGGAAGAGCACCTTGTGCTGGCGCGTACTTGATACTGGGGTGCGCGACGCCCCCTGGAACATGGCTCTTGACGAAGCTCTTCTACTCTTATGTGATGAACAGCTCCATCTCACGCTGCGCTTCTATGAGTGGGCCCGCCCGACCCTCTCGCTGGGGTACTTTCAGAGCGTGCACGACGTCAACCTCGCCGAGTGCGCGCGTCGGGGTTTTGATTGGATAAGACGACCCACGGGAGGCCGAGCCGTCCTGCACGACCACGAGCTGACCTACAGCATCGTTGCGCCCATAGAAGTGCTAGGGGCAAGCATCGCCCAGTCGCACGAGAGGATCAGTCGAGCGCTGGCGTTGGGATTAGAGAAGCTTGGGCTGCGCGCAGCATTTGCGCCATCAGAGGCAAGCGCGAGAGAAGCGAGCGCGGCGTGTTTTGCTGCCCCAGCGCTCGTGGAGCTGACGGTGCAGGGCAAGAAAATAATCGGCAGCGCCCAGGTGCGCACGAAGCGCTCGCTCTTACAACATGGCTCGATCCCCATCACTATAGATTTTGCAGCTTGGGAAGCGCTGATGAAGCTTCCGGCGTCGGTCTTGCGCCGCAAAGCTATCAGTGTGAGCGAGGCTCTTGGCCGAGAGCCTTCGATAGAAGAGCTGAAGCGCGCTCTGATCGAGGGGGTTCAAGAATATTTTGGGGTCGAATGCGTCCCTGGGAAGCTGACGCCTACTGAGCGCGCCCTCGCTCAGAAGCTCTCCGTCGAGAAGTACGCCACGCCTCAGTGGAACTGGCTCCGTTGACTATGAGGCTCTCGCAGATTATTATCAGAATATGGCTATCAAAAAGAAGAAGAAAGCTCGCGCGGTGCTCTTGGCCCTCGACGTGGGCAATACGATGACCAAGCTCGGCTTGTTCTCCGGCAAAAAGCTCTTGACGGATTTTCAACTTGCGTCCAATCGCGAAAGGACCGCTGACGAATTGGGGCTTTCGATGAAGACGCTGCTTTCGGACTGGCCCAAACCCACTCACGTGATCATCAGCTCCGTCGTGCCCCATCTCAACGCGGCGCTCGCGCGCGCCTTCCAGAGACATTTCTCAGTTGAGCCAGAATTCTTGAGCCATCGCTGGGGGTTGATCGAGCTCGACGTCGAGGAACCCTCTAAAGTGGGGACGGATCGCATCGCCGATGCGATCGGGGCGTTCTATCTCTATGGCGGCCCGGCGCTCACGATTAATTTTGGCACAGCCACAACGTTCAATCTCATCTCCGAAGACGGGAGGTTCTTAGGCGGAGCCATCGCGCCCCAGATGGAGCTGGCAGCTTCAGCTCTTGCCCAGCGCGCGGCACAGCTCTACGAGGTCGAGCTGCACTGCCCCGAAAGCGTCATCGGCAAGACGACCGACGAAAACATTCGCTCTGGGTTCGTGCTGGGATTTTTAGATTTAGTGTCCGGGCTGATCCGGCGCTTTCAGGCCGAGTACGAGAAAGACTTAAAAGTCATCGCCACCGGGGGCCGAGGGGAGTTCTTCGCCAAGCATATTGAAGAGATTTCGGTCTACGACCCCCATCTGACGTTGCAGGGGCTGCGGATCGCTTGGGAGCTGCGAAGAAAGTTTTGACTTGTCCCTCAGTTTTTGTTAGAGTGGAAGCAGCACGGAGGTGCGCAGTATGTTTGGGTTAGGTGCTCCAGAGCTGCTGATTATCTTTTTAGTAGTGTTGTTGCTCTTTGGCGGGGCGAAGCTCCCCGAATTGGCACGCGGCCTGGGCAAGGCCATTCGCAACTTTAGGGAAGAGGCCGAGGGCATCAAGCAAGAGATCGAAAAAGCTGCTGAGCCCCCTCCTCCATCCCCTGCGGAGAAGAAAGAGTCTTCCGAGCAGCCGACAGCTAAGCAAAGCTAACGCGATGGGCAAGTTTGGGATTTCTTGCTCTCGTATCGGATGCTTAAGCGTCCGGCTTACCCTCACCCCCGTCCCCTCTCCCCTGGGAGGGAGAGGGGAGAGAGAGGTGAGGGGAGCGTACTTCAGCACGCTTTCATCTGCTAAGCCGGCGACTTCAGTTGCCAGCACAAGATTATGAAATGGCTCCTCATCATCGCTCTTCTGTTGTTGATCTTTGGGGCGACGCGGCTGCCCCAAGTCGGGCGCAGTCTGGGGCAAGCGTGGCGCGCCCTGCGCGAGGAGATGAAAACTTCGAAGAAATAGCCCTATGAGACTACAAGAGTACCAAGGAAAAGAGCTGTTCAGGCGAGTCGGGATTCCCGTGGCTGAGGGCAAGATCGCGCTTTCGGCAGCCGAAGCCGAAGAGGCCGCGCGCGAGCTGGGCGGCCCGGTGGTCGTGAAAGCGCAAGTCTTGGTCGGCGGGCGGGGCAAGGCCGGCGGCATCAAGCTCGCTCGCACTCCCGAGGAAGCCCGCGCCCACGCCGAACATATCTTACAGATGACGATCAAGGGCGAGCGCGTGAGAAAAGTCCTGGTCACCCGCGCCGTCGAGATCGAGCGAGAGTTTTATCTCTCGATCACGATTGACCGCGCGGCGAGGAAGCCCATCGTCATCTTCTCCCCCGAAGGCGGCATGGAGATCGAGGAGCTCGCGCGGACCTCCCCGGAAAAGATCATAAAATTTCACATAGACCCGCTCGTCGGGTTGCAGGCTTATCAAGTGCGCACGGCGCTCTTCCAAGCCGAGATCGCGCCGACTCTCATGAAGCCCCTCAGTGACGTCTTTTTTAAGCTCTATCAGGCGTTTGTGCAGTATCGTGCCCAGCTCGTCGAGATCAATCCGTTAGCAGTAGCCGATGGGAAGCTCATCGCGATAGACTCGAAATTTATCATTGACGATGATGATGTCCCAGCAGAGTTGGCCGGCTGGGAGGAGGAAGAGCTTGCCGGAAGCCCCCAAGAGCGCGCGGCCAAGCAAGCGGGCTTGCAGTACGTCAAGCTCGACGGCACTATTGGGATTATTGGGAACGGTGCGGGCTTGGTGATGGCGACGCTCGATCTTGTGGCGCTCCAGGGCGGACGCCCCGCGAACTTCTTGGATATCGGGGGCGGGGCCAGCGCGGAAATGATGAAGAGAGCCCTTCAGATCGTGCTGTCGGACCCGGACGTGCGCGGGGTGTTTATCAATATCTTCGGAGGGATCACGCGCTGCGATGAAGTCGCGCGCGGTTTGGTCGAGACCCAGAAGGAGCTCGGGATCCGCGTGCCCCTCGTGGTGCGCCTCACCGGCACCAACGAAGATGAAGGGCGCAAGATCTTAGAAGCACACGGGATCACGCCGGTGACGAACATGGAAGAAGGAGCGGCCCAGATAGTTAGACAGTTGACAGTTCCCAGTTCTCAGTTTCACAGTTAAAAACTGTCGAACTCAGAACTGACAAACTGAGAAACTGATCCTGAGGAGGGTCTGTGTATGAAGGTTCGCTTCATCGCTGCTGTAGCGCTAGGGCTGGTCATCGCTGTCGGCTTAGGGGTGCGTCCTGCTGACTCTCAAAGTCGGATTATAGTATTTAGAGAGATCAAGCCCGGCATGGAAGGCTTCGGCAAGACGGTCATCAAGGGCACGGAGATCCAGACGTTCTCCGTGAAGGTCGTTGATGTCATTGACAATCCGGGAGTTTTGGACGATCACATTGTCGTTCGGGTGAGCGGGCCGACGATCCGTCAAGCCGGAGGAGTCGCCGCGGGGATGAGCGGGAGCCCGATCTATATTAATAATAAGTTAGCTGGGGCGCTGTGGGGCTCGTGGGGCTTTCAAGTCGGGGCCGAGCCCATCGCGCTCGTGCGCCCCATCGAGACGATGCTCGCCTTAGTGAAGTCCCTCAAAGAGAAGGCGCGGATGCGGCTTGGGCGACTTCCCGATCCCCCCGTGGCTCCCAACCTCACCCTGTCCCTCTCCGCAAGCGGAGAGGGAACAGAGGAGGTGCTCCCCTCTCCGCATCGGGGAGGGGTCTTGTCTCAGATGGCAGCGACGCCCTTGCTCGTGTCGGGTTTGGCTGGCCGCGCGTTAAAGTATCTGAAAGATGGGGTAAGCGAGCGCCTGATGCGCGCCGCGGGGATGCGCCAGGCGCTCCTCTCTATGGGCCGCGAAGACTTTGTGCACGAGCTTGCCCAGGGGCTGGAAGAGCGCTATAGCGTGCGGATACAGCCCACGGGGCTCTTTGGGGCTTCGGCTCACGCCCAATCGTACACACGCGAGCCCATCCCGCTCCAAGAGGGCTCCCCCTTCGGAGTGATGCTCACCGACGGCGACGTCACGATTGGGGCGTTCGGGACGATCTCTTATATTGAAGACGAGATTCTCTTGGGGTTTGGACACTGGCTTCTTCCCGCGGGCGAGACCGAGTTCTTCTTGACGGAAGCGTATATCTTGGACACGGTGGAGTCGCTGGAGACGCCGTTTAAGTTGGGAGTCCCAGGGAGGACCATCGGAGCGATCTTTGAAGATCGCTGGCAGGGCGTGGGCGGGGTGACCGACTTTGAGCCACGCTCGCTCTCCGTCTCTTTGACGGTGAAGGACCGAGATCTGGGAGTGACCAATCGTGCGCAATTTCGCATCGCGTACTATGAGAGCCTGATGCCATTGCTGTTGCTCGTTGGGGTTTTGGACGCCGTGGATCGCACGCTCAACAGAATTGGACCGGGTACGATGGTCACCCGCTATACCCTGAAAGCCCAAGAGCTTCAGGAGCCCTTGAGTCGCACGGACGTCTTTGTCAGCTTGAGCGACATCGCCGTCACCGGTCCGTTAAGAATTGCTCAGACGCTCTTTACGCTCACGCGCAACGAGTTTCTCGACCTAGGCTTCACTCAGATAGATATCGAACTTGAGGTGCAACGCGCGGTGCGCGCTTTGAGAGTAAAATCGCTTAAGACCGACAAGGAGAGTTACGAGCCGGGCGAGCCTATCAAGTATACCGTGACCCTCCAGGCCTATCGAGGCAAGGAGCAGACGGTCGAGGGCGAATTACAGCTCCCTAAGGAGCTAGAGCGTTCGAGCGTGACGCTTGTGGCGTTTGGGGGGCCGCGGCGCAGCGACAGAGAAGAGACGCCGGAGTTCGATTCCCTCGACGAGCTGATTGACTTCTTGCAGAAGCTCCCAAGCAACAACAGCCTCACCGTGGAGCTTCTGGACATCACCGATGAGAGCTCCGATGCTCCAGAGGACTCCGAGCCGGACGCACCCTACAAGCGCACGCAAACCCTCGACGAGACGATTGTCTATGGGGAGAAGACCTTAGAAATCAAGATTAAGACTGAAAAGCCACAAGAACCAACGCCGGAGAAGCCCGAAGAGCCCAAGCCGGAGAAGAAGCCATGCAAGTTTCCGTTCTACTGCCCGTGAAAGAAGCGATGGGAAGAACTCCTCAAGACTTATCGGTCTAAAAGCGTCTCCGTGCCTCCCAAGGATGGGAATCCTATGGGAGATCGATGAGCGCCCCTCCCAAGCCAACGGAGGGGCTATAATTTGATCTTGTAGAGAGAATCCGCATTATTTCGGGATTTTCTCGCTGATGCTTCTGGGCATGATATGTCTGCTAAGAAAACTTAACGGACATAGTGCAACATCCCATAGATGATGAGCCCCGTCACGGAGACATAGAGCCAGATGGGAAAGGTGATGCGAGCGATCTTTTTGTGTTGAGCGAAGTCGGCGCGCAGCGCCCGTCGGAGCGTTATGAGAACTAAAATGGGCGTGATCGCCGCTAAGGGGGTGTGCGTCCATAATATCATTAAGTACAGCGGGCGAGCTGGGCCGGTGTAGGGCGTGGGGCCGGTCAGCGCATAGCGGATCACATACAACACTAAGAAGAGCACGGAAAGCCCAAACGCCGTCACCATGCACCGTCGGTGGCTCTCTCGCTGGCCACGCTTGATGAAGTACAGCCCTAGAGAGATTAAAGCCGCGCTGAGGAAGTTGAGCGTAGCGTTGGCTGTGGGGATCAGTTCGATTAAGCTCATAGTCAAGAATCTAACACAATCAGCAAGAAGACGAGCGCCAGATAGAGCATGGAGTAGAGAAAGAGCATCTTTCCCCCTGCGGGGCTTGGAGCGCGCCAGTCCTTCCACGCCAGATAGATCAAGCCCATTCCTAACGCTGTCGCTCCCGCAGCGTAGACCCCCCCAGCGATGCCCAACGGAGAGAAGAGCAAGAGACTTACGGGCAGGAGCGCCAGCGTGTAGATCACGCTGCGGCGGCGCGTGGTCTCTGCACTGCGCGCCACGGGGAGAATCGGGAGGTTCGCCGCACGGTACTCTTCGACTCGCCCAAGTGCCAACGCCCAAAAGTGCGGGGGCTGCCAGAGCCATAAGATTCCAAAGAGCACCAGTGCCGGAGCCCCAATCTCTCCCGTCGCCGCGGCCCACCCGATCACCGGCGGGAGAGCTCCGGCGATCCCGCCGACCTCCGTGCAGAGGGGCGAGGTGCGCTTGAGCCAGAGCGTGTAGATAAAACTATAGAAGAGAATCGCAAAGAGCGCCAAGCCCGCCGCAAGCAAATTAGTCCCCACAGCAAGCACTATAAACGAGCCAACCGTGAGCACAACCCCAAAGAGCAGAGCAGCCCGAGGAGATACGCGCCCGGCGGGCAAGGGGCGCGATTGGGTTCGCGCCATGAGCGCGTCCACGTCACGATCAATGAGGCAGTTCAAGACCCCGGCCGCTGCCGACGCCAGCCCCGTCCCCACCAACGTTATCACGAAAAGCGCAATCGAAAATGATTCTTTTGATGCAACCCAAAACGCCGCCGCCGTTGTTACTAAGACTAAGAGCGTGATCCGGGGCTTGGTCAGCGCCAGGTAGTCTGAAACTGCCTGGCGCAGGGCTGTGCGCTGGGCGACAGTCGTCATAGGGCCTCCCCCGCAGGTACACGACTGCTGACCTTTTCATGACGTGGCCAACTGCGTACCGTCAGCACAATCTGTAGCCCTAACAGCCCCAAAGCGCCCGCCAGATGCAGCATAGCTATAACGGGGTTGAGGAGCGTCCAGACCGTGAGCACCCCTAAAGCAATCTGAATGAGTACCAACACGAGAGAGCCAATCCCAAGGGCGGGATAGCCCGCTCGGATGGCTCGCGCCGCCGTGATCGAGACGATTCCCAAGACGATCAGCGCCATGAGCCGATGCGACCACTGATGGGCGATGGGGCTGACGGCTAAGTTAGGGAAGAACGTCAAGAAGGGCCAGAGGGGGAGTGCCATCCCCGCCTGGCTGTGGCGCACATACGCCCCTAGGACCGATTGCAGATAGATCAAAATCACAGAAGCGAGCGCCCAGCGATGTGTCGTATCGGATGACCTCTCCCCCGGCACCAGACCTAACCCCCCGGCCCCCTTCCCTAAAGGGGAAGGGGGACCAGGCTCCGCAAGCTTCGCTTGACGTTCATCTTCGCCAGCCGGAGGCTGGCGAAGGCGAACAGTCCAGACGAAGTCTGGGGGGAGGGGGCTTCCCTTAGCCGCAAGCACCACGAGCAGCGCAAAGAGCAACGTCCCCAACGCGAAGTGCGCCGTAGAGATGGCTTTGGGCAACTCCAGCAAGACAGTGATGCCTCCTAACACCCCAACGATAATGACAAGCACGAGTGAAGTCGCCGCCAGCCCGAGAAATTGGCGCTCGCGCCGCCAGGCGACCAGCGTCGTCCCGAGAATACTCAGTCCCACAAGCACCGCGAAGAGCCGATGGAGCCATTCGATGACGAGGGCTGCATCGGTGAGCGGGGGAAAGAGTTGCCCTTGACAGAGGGGCCAATCTGGACCGCAGCCCATCCCCGAATCTGTCCCGCTCACGATGTTGCCAAAGAGCAGATGCCCAAAGGTCACAAGAAGAGTCACGACGCTTAGCCGACGAAAGAGCGCAGAAGTCTGCATATCAGTTGAGCGACGGAGGGGTATCCTCCGAGCTTGATGCCCTCCAGGCACGATAGATAAAGTACCCAATGATCCCTAACGCTATGAACGGGATGGGCAGCAGAATATACATTCCCCAAGCATTCGGGCCTAAGGACTCGAAGATGCTCTTGCGCAGCTCGTGATCGGCAAAGCCCAAGACTTCTAAGAGAAAGATCAGCGTAGCCGTCAGCGCCCCGATGCGCACAACGCATCACCTCCCGAAGAAGAGCGCACGCACGTCGAAGACGTACCCGCCCTCGGCCATCACAAACGCCGCCAAAGCTAAGATCAAGAGCGGGGGCAGCAAGATCGCGTAGACGAGGCTGAGCCGCTCAAAGCGCACGTGCATAAAGTAGCTGACGATCAGCCCGGCCTTGAGCAGCGCAAACGCCGTGATCAAAAACCACGCAAGCTCCTTGGGCCGCACCTCAAAGAAGTCCACAAGATACGACATAATGCTCAACAGAAAGAGCAAGCCCCACACGACCAGATAGACCCTGATGGGATGATGCTGCTCGCCAGAGTGCATAGTATCTCGCCCCCTAAAAGAGATAGAAGAACGCGAAGATGAAGACCCAGACTAAATCTACGAAGTGCCAGTAGAGCCCGGCGATCTCCACCCGTTGGTAGCCGATCTTCTCGTAAGCGCCGCGCAGGACTTGCGAAGCTATGATAGCGAGATAGATCACCCCGGCGGTGACGTGCAGCCCGTGAAAGCCGGTGATCATGAAGAACGACGCGCCAAACTGCGGCGCGCCCAGCGGGTTTGCCCACGGACGAAAGCCCTCGCTGATAAGCTTCGTCCACTCGAACGCTTGCATGCCCACGAACGTCAGGCCCAACAGCGCCGTCAAAGTAAGAAAGAGCGCGGCCTTGGCGCGGTTGCGCTCGTAGCCGTGCTTGACGGCAATGGCCATCGTCCCGCTGCTGCTGATGAGCACAAACGTCATGATCGCGATGAGCAGGAGCGGGACTTCGCTCTCCCCAATGTGCAGGGCGAAGACCTTGGCGGGATCGGGCCAGGGGAGCGTGGCACCCAGCCGCGCCGCCGCATACGCTGAGAGAAACGAGCCGAAGACAAATACGTCACTCACGAGGAAGATCCACATCATCGCCTTGCCCCAGTTGACCTTGAACGTCTGCTGGTCTGAAGACCAGTCAGCGACAAGATCGCGCAGCCATCGGGGCAAGGCTAGGGCTCGATCTTCACGAGATTGCGTCTGTTGCGCCATAGGACACCTCTAGTCCCCTCACCCCTCTGGCTCCCCTCTCCCTCAGAGGGGAGAGGGGACGGGGGTGAGGGTGGTTATTTACGTCAGTACGATCAACCCAAAGAGCACCACCCACACGACAGTGAGAAAGTGCCAGTACGTCACAAAGAGCTGTAATCGCTCACGGGTGCGCACCGTCCATGCCGCGACGAGCAGCCCGCCGAGCAAATGCACCCCGTGCACCGCCGTGAGAAGATAGAAGAAGCTGCTCGACGGATTCGTATTCAAAAAATATCCGAGTTTGTGAAGCACAGCCCAGGCCCATATCTGCCCAAGCAAGAAGAGCGCGCTGAGCACAGCTCCGGCAATAAAGCTCAGTCGTGCGCTTCGGTGAGCCCCCTGGCGCTGAGCAAGAGTAGCCCACTGGAGCGCAGCACTACTCAAGAGCAAGATCGCCGTGTTGACCCACAGCAGCCCCGGCTTGGGCAGCGAATGCCAGTCCGTAGACCCCATGCGCACAATATACGCGCTCACCAGCGCGGCAAAGACCATCGTGGCTACAGCAAGAAAGAGCCAGACTCCTATGTGCCCCGGCGTAATGGAGTCTCTGTGATTAGTCGTCATGGGCTATCTCACCGTGCTTGGCACGCCTACGGGAACCGAGGGCTCTGTAGGGACGTTTTGGGGGATGAAATCGCGCTCGGCCCCAGGGACGCTGTAGTCATAGGCCCAGCGATAGACTGTCGGGGTCTCTGCGCCCCAGTTACCGTGCGGGGGCGGGGTCGTGGGCGTCTGCCATTCGAGGGTGGTTGCGCCCCAGGGGTTGGCCTCGGCTCTCTTGCCCTTCAGGGCGCTCCAGATCAGATTCCCCAAAAAGATGAGCTGCGCGGCCCCAACCGTCAGCGCCGCGACCGTGATCGCTATATTTAATGCGTTGGTCTGCGGTGGCAAATACTGCAACACATTGAAATCAAAGTATCGTCGGGGCACGCCCAAGATCCCTAGCAGAAACATCGGGAAGAAGATCGCATATGCCCCGACGAACGTCACCCAGAAGTGCAGCTTGCCCAACGTTTCATTGAACATGCGGCCCGTCACCTTGGGGAACCAGTGATAGATTCCCCCAAAGATCGCCATGAGCGCCGCCACGCCCATGACTAAATGAAAGTGCCCCACGACGAAGTACGTGTCGTGCAGGGGCACGTCAGCAATGACGTTTCCCAGAGGGAGCCCCGTCAGACCCCCGATAATAAACGTGCTGATCCAGCCGATGCCAAAGAGCATGGGCACATTCAAGCGAATATTGCCGCGCCAGAGCGTCAGCAGCCAGTTGTAGACCTTAACAGCAGAAGGGATCGCGATGATCAGCGTGCTCACGGCGAAGAAGAACCCAAAGTAGGGGTTCATGCCGCTCACGAACATGTGGTGCGCCCACACGATGAACCCAATGAAAGCGATCGCCGCCATAGCGATCACCATCGCCTTGTAGCCGAAGATCGGCTTGCGGGAGTGCGTCGAGATTAAGTCAGACGCGATGCCCATCGCCGGCAGAATGACGACATAGACTTCAGGATGCCCGAAGTACCAGAACAAGTGCTGGAAGAGCAAGGGGTTGCCGCCCTCGCGGGGGAGCTGCTGCCCAAAGAGCGTCACCGATGGGATGAAGAAGCTCGTGCCCAAAAGATTGTCGAATAAGAGCATCACCCCGCCGGCAAAGAGCGCCGGGAACGCAAAGAGCGCCATCACCGACGCGATAAAAATCCCCCAGACCGACAGGGGCATGCGCATCAAGGTCATCCCCTTGGTGCGGCACTGCAAGACGGTCGTGACGTAGTTGAGGCCGCCCATCGTCGCCGCGGCGATAAAGATCACTAAAGAGACGAGCATCAATTTGATGCCCCATCCCGACCCCGGCGCGGCGTTGGGCAAGGCTGATAGTGGGGGATAGAGCGTCCAGCCCGCGCCCGTCGGCCCCCCCGGCACCAAGAACGCTGCCATCAGCACGATCACGGAGAGCAGATAGACCCAGTAGCTGAGCATGTTCAAGAACGGAAAGGCCATGTCGCGGGCGCCGATCATCAGTGGGATGAGATAGTTCCCAAAGCCCCCCAGCAAGATCGCCGTCAACAAATAGACGATCATGATCATACCGTGCTGGGTCAGCATCTGATAGTACGAGCCGGGGTTGATAAACTGAAAGCTCCCTGGGAATCCCAGTTGCAGGCGCAACAGCCACGAGAGCACCAGCCCAAAGAGCCCAATGAGCAGCGCCGTGATCGTGTATTGGATAGCAATGACTTTGTGGTCTTGGCTGAAGATGTACTTCGTCCAGAAGCCTCCGTGTTCTTTGTGAGTCTTCTCTGACATAATCTTTCACTCCAATGCCCCTCACCCCTCCTCCCCTCTCCCTCTCAGGGGAGAGGGGACGGGGGTGAGGGCTAAGGTTTGACGGTTGCGGCGACGGTCGGCTGTTTCGCGAGCCATTGCTGAAAGTCTTCTACCCTCTCGACGATAACGGGACTCTGCATCCGATGATGGCCGATGCCGCACAGCTCGGCGCAGACGGCTTGGAATCTTCCTATGACCGTGGGGATGAACCAATAGTGCGTCACCATGCCGGGGACGGCGTCCATCTTGACGCGAAAGCTGGGGATGAAAAAGCTATGGATCACATCTTTGGAGCGGATATGCAATAAGACTGGGCGACCGACGGGCAGATGGAGCTCAGTATATGAGAGAATATCGTCCAGGGCCGCAGGGTCATTGAGATCAACCCCGAAGGGATTTTTGGGGCTGATGAGCTTGGGATTGGCGCGCCCGAGTTTGCCGTCGGGCCCAGGGTAGCGATAGCTCCAGCGCCACTGCTCCCCTAACACTTCGATGGTCAGGGCGTCTCGGGGCGGGCTGATAAAGCGCGAGTACGCAAAGAGCCCCGGCGCTAAAAGAATCACGATCCCCAGCGCAGTAATCCCAATGAGGATCTTTTCGATCTTAGGGTTGTCGGGGAGAAACTGAGCGCGGTTGTGCTCGCGGTGCCGATAGCGCAGCACCACATACGCCAAGACGAGATTGAGCACGACAAACGCGATGCCGATCACGACGAGAGTGATGAGCAGGGCACTGTCTATGTCGTTCCAGTTTGAGGCCAAGGGCGTGAACCACCAGATGCCGCTGATTGTGAGAGCGACCGCGCCCAGCACTATGAGAATCAATACAATTGAGAAGGCCATATCACTTTGAGCCTTATGTGATATATGTCATAAACAAAGCTGATTCTCGACACCCTCGACATTATAGCCGGTCTATAGAGGGGATGCAAATGATGGGGATCATATATTTATATGACGTACGTCATTGCCTTGCCCTCGGCCCTTCCGTAAGATGAAGGGGGAAGAGATGGCTACCCAGAAAGAAAAGCACGATTTGGAGATCCCCGAGGGGGAGGGGCGCTTCCCGTGGTGGGTTTGGATCGCTGTGGTGGCATGGCTCGTCTACGCTTTTCTGATCGGGCCGTTCGCCTTCACCAGCCCCCGCTAAAGAGCTCAAGGAGGTATGGCCCATGACGGAGCAGAAGGCCATCAAGCTCTGGCTTTTTTCGTCGCTGGTCTGGCTGGCCCTGGGGCCATTGATTGGAGCGTTGATGTCGTTGCAGTTCCTCTGGCCGGAGGCGCTCGATTTCTTAGCAGATCTGCACTTTGCTTATAGCAAAGCGCGCATCTTCCACACGAACTTGGTGATCTACGGCTGGATCGGGATGAGCTTTGTCGCTGCGATCTTCTATATCATCCCCAAGCTCTGCGGCGTCCCGCTCAAGTACCCCCAGCTCGCGTACTGGGCCGGCTGGCTGTGGAATCTCGCTCTGCTGTTAAATTTAGCGCTCATCTGGGTGGGGATCGTGGGGAACCCCTTGCTCTCGATCCAGCCCTACGAGTACGCCGAAGCCCCGCTCCTTGTAGATATTCTCATTGTGCTCTGTGCCGTCGCCATTATTATCAGCGTCCACGCAACAGTGCTCGCTCGCACCAAGCCCACGCTCTATGTATCTGTGTGGTACTTGCTCGGTGGGCTGTACACCACGGCGATCACGTATTTGGTCGGGAACTTTTTAGTGTTGGCGTTCTCGGGCTTGGGCAATCAGATCATTCACGCGTGGTGGCTGCATAACGCCGTGGGGCTCTTTATCACGCCGTTGGGGCTGGGGATCGCGTACTATCTCATCCCAATTGCGTCGCAGCAGCCCGTCTATTCCCATAGACTCGGAATTTTAGGCTTCTGGACGCTCATGGCATTTTATCCGGGCACGGGGCTCCATCACTTCTTACAGATGCCCATGCCCACCTGGATCGGCGAGTTTGCTGTCGTCAGCTCGGTGCTGTTAGCGATTCCCGTGCTCGCTGTCGTCGTCAATCACCTGGCGACGCCCGCGAACAATTGGCGCAAGATCTTTGAGTCGTTCCCGCTGCGCTTTGCGATCTTCGGCTCGGTCTATTATCTCTTCACGTGCATTCAGGGGCCGTTCCAGTCGACCCATGCCGTCAACTGGTTTGTGCACTTCACAGAATGGGTCCAAGCCCACGCGCACTTGGCCCTCACGGGGGCGTTCACGTGCTACGGCATCGCGGCGATAATATATATCTTCCCACGCGTCACGGGCAGGCAGCTCTACAGCAGAACGTTGGCGAGCTGGGTCTTCTGGATCATGGCCGTAGTCTTCCCCTTGTTCTTTCTCGGATTCACGCACTCCGGGCTGGTGACCGCAGTCAGCGTCAATATCTTGGGCAATACGATCTATGAGACGATCTCGGCGGTCTGGATAGCCCGATTCTTCAGAACCCTGATGGGGGCTGGGGTCGTGTTGGGCTTTTGGCTCTTTGGGTATCTCATCGTGCGCTCGTTGCAAGTTGGACCAAAATTTGAAGAGGGCATGAACGAGATCGCCGAGCCCGCTCCCACGCGTGCCGAAAGGACGGTGACCGCATGAGCCTTCTCTTCCTCGCTACGCAGCCGATGGGCCACGAGCATCAGCCCTGGCAAGCGCCCGCTCAAGCCTCGCCGATCTATTGGGTCCTAGTCGTCTTAGCCAGCGCGGGAATTTTGGCGTTTATGCTCTGGGCGCTCTATGGAAGAATGCGCCCGCGAAGATGGACTACGGCGGGCTATCACGCCCTGGGGGCGCTCGTGATCATCATGACGCTCTTCACGCTCGTGCTCTATATTATCCCTGCCAACCAAGCCCAACAGATCCCTCCGACGGCCCGCGCGTGGGACTGGAAGCCCGGAGAGACTATCGCCGACCCTGGAGGCTCGGGTCTGAAGGGCGAGCCCTATCGGGGCTATTTAGTGTATTTGGCGAACGGTTGCACGTACTGCCACACGCTCTATCTGCGGCCAGAAGATATAAAGACGGGCTGGGCCGAGGGCGCCCGCCCCGACGAAGTCTCCCAGATGGGGGACTTCGTGCACTTCCCGTTTTCGATGCTGGGCACCCAACGCGATGGCCCCGATCTCACTGTGATCGGCCGAAAGATCCCCGATATGCAGTATCACATCGAGCACTTGGTAGACCCGAGAAAATTTAAGCCCAAGTCGGTCATGCCCACCTATCGATATCTGAGCGAAAGAGACCTTCGCGATCTTGCGGCGTTCTTGGTGAGCTTGGGCAACGACCCGAAGAAGCTACGCGCGGGTGTGTTGACACCGCCTCCGCCACCTACGGAAGACCCGCGCATCGCCAAGGGCCGAGAGCTCTACAGAAGCGTGGGCTGCGTCGCCTGTCACAGCGTAGACGGCTCGCCCAACGTCGGCCCGACTTGGAAGGGGCTCTTCGGTCGCGAGGTCGAGGTCACTCTGCCCGACGGCTCAACTCAGACCATCGTCGCTGACGAAGAGTATCTCAGAGAAGCGATCGTGCAGCCGGCAGCCAAGATCGTCAAGGGCTTTCCCAACGTGATGCCCAGCTACGAAGGGCGCTTCAGCGATGAAGAGCTCCAAGCGCTCATTGAGTATATCAAGAGTTTGCGCTAAAATATCTTCATGGAGGTAGAGATGACAGTGAGTTCTATACGACGATGGGTGTTGTACGGCATAGTTTTAGGTCTTGTGCTCTTTGTGGTGACGGCCTGTGGAGGCGGGGGGCAGCAGACGCAGCAGCCCGCATCCCAGCCTGAGCAACCGACGCAGCCTCCTGCGGCAGAGCAGCCCGCGCCACCTCCGGCTCAGTCTGAAGAGGAGCAGCTGATCGCACGTGGGCAGTATCTTTCGAGCTCTATCGGCTGTACCGCGTGTCACAGCGCCGACGGGACGACCCTCGTCGGCCCCACGTGGAAGGGGCTCTATGGGAACGAGGTCGAAGTCGTCCTCGCCGACGGCACGGAGACGAAGGTCATCGCTGACGAAGAGTATCTCAAAGAGTCTATTTTAAACCCCAACGCCAAGATCACCAAGGGCTTTCAGGCCAATCTCATGCCCATCTATGAAGGGCAGCTGAGCGAAGACGACCTCAAGGCGATCATCGCGTACATCAAGAGCTTGCAAGGCGAGCATTCGCATGAGTGAGCTGTGATGGACCCGGTCAATCTCTTAGGGGTTCTGTTGGGGCTTGGCGCTCTGGCGTTGATTGTGCTAGCGATCTTTCGCGGTGAGTTTCGCGAGATCGAGAAGCCCAAGTACGAGATGCTGGGCCGGGAGCCGCCTTCTGAGGCGCGGCCTGCCCGGCCCGGCCGCTTGGGGATCGAGGACCGAATTATTCGGTTGGGGCTGGCGATTGCCGGGGGGTATTACGCCTCGCAGTTTGGGTGGGGGACGCCCGTGGGCGTTGTGCTGGCAGTGCTGGCGCTCTATTTAGGGGTGACGGCGCTACTCGCTCGCGATTATCTCTACAAAATCTTTCACATCGACACGCGCCTGCCGGAGCACCGACGCTAATCTTTGACCTCTGCTCGGCCATGTCGTAGAATACCTACCGAGGGAGACTCTATCCTCAAGAGGAGGCAGGTATTGCGACTTATGGAAGCGCAAGCACCAAAGCAGACTAAACGGACAACGCTGTGGATCACCGGCGCGGTGGTCATCGTTGCCGTTGCTGTAGCGGTTTTAGCTGTCTGGACTTTAACGAAGCCGCCCTCGGCCGCCG
>Ga0197142_1000925_pt1 | contig 27435 bp, 21 predicted proteins | sample GBS60_MetaG_FD_148614 | JGI IMG/M metagenome (GOLD analysis project Ga0197142, IMG submission 148614) | Sediment microbial communities from Great Boiling Springs, Gerlach, Nevada, United States - GBS 60_MetaG | ecosystem: Environmental > Aquatic > Thermal springs > Hot (42-90C) > Sediment... | reverse complement strand
GATTAATGCAACCAAATTGTCAATTGCAAAAGCAAAACCACGAGAGATAAGAAGACTTAGATTTTGAATTTTGTTCTGATCATTCATCTAGATTTTAGAATTTTTGCAAGTTCAAGTAGCTCATGAGATTTAATATTTACATAGACATTATTATTTACAACTATCGTGGGTACATATTTCTGACCACCTGTAACCTGTTCAAATTCAGAAGCAATTTCTTCACTTTCGTCAACTCTCTTTTCGATGAAAGAGATATTATATTGATCCAGAATCATCTTTGCGATTTTACAGTTTCCACAATTTTCTGTTGTATAAAGAATTATTTTTTCACTCATAAATTCATTAAGAAATAATTTTGAATGGCATTTACGCCGGAAGATGGTTGGAATTTGTACCCAGCTTTCTTAAGTGCAAACTCAAGTGCTGAAATCATTGTAACCATATCTAAATCATCGTAATAACCGAGATGTGAAATTCTGAAGAGTTTTCCTTTATATTGTTCCTGACCACCAGCAACAGTAATTCCAAATTCATACTTCAGTGCATCGTTGAATTTTTTGAACTCAATTCCTTCGGGAATAAAAACGGCAGTAATTGCATTAGAAGGATTTTTGCTCATTAATTTTAATCCAAGTGCCTTAACTCCAATTCTAATTCCTTCTGCAAGTCTTTGATGTCTATGCCAGATATTTTCTAAACCTTCTGCTTTGATAAGTTTCAAAGCCTCATTTGCACCAATTACAAGTGTAATAGCAGGTGTCCAGGGTGTATCTCCACTCTCTAAAGCTTTTTGTGCCTTTTTCAACGAGAAATAGAAAACACGATTTTCAGTTGAATTTATTTTTTGCCAGGCTCTTTCACTAACAGCGATGAATGCAAGTCCAGGTGGAATCATTAATCCTTTTTGTGAACCAGTTAAAACAATATCAATATCCCATTCATCCATCCTGAGTTCGAGTGCTCCAACCGATGTAATTCCATCAACTACAATTAAAGCGTCAGAAATTTCGTGGACAACTTTTGCAATTTCTTTTATATCGGTTACAGTTCCGGAAGAAGTTTCGCTGTGAGTTAAAAATACTGCTTTTACATCAGGATTTTGTTTAATTAACTCAATGATTTCATCAGCTGCTGGTGGGTCGCCCCATTCTTTTTTAATTTCAATCGGAATCCCTCCAAAAGTTTTAATCAGTTGTCCCCATCGTTCACCGAACTTACCACCATTTACAAAAATTGCTTTTTCACCTTTTTCAATAATATTCGCCACGGCAGCTTCCATTGCACCTGTACCACTTGATGTGAGAGTGTAAACATTTTGTTCTGTCTGAAATAAATATTTAATGTTTGAATTTAATTCAGCAAAAATTTCCTTGAACTCTGGATTACGATGATGGATTATCGGCTCAGACATTTTGAGCATGATCATCTCTGGAACAGGAGTCGGTCCAGGAGTGAATAATCTTTTCTTAAACATTTTTCCTCACTGATTTTTTACAAAATTAAGAGATTTGGTTCATATAATTCTTTTTGGTGGAGCAAATTAATTTTATTAAAGATGAAACAAAATAAAGAGTTGAAAACAAAATTAGTCTGATAACTATGTTAGATTATACCTTTGTTCACAATCAATAAATATTTCATTTTATGCTAAAAGTCTGTTTGTTTTCGATAGGCTGATTTGTTATAAAACTTCAAATACAAAAAAACAATGAAATTTATATTCTTCATTTGAAGACTGAAAAGATTTATTTAAAATTGCCCATAAATAATATTTAATTATGCAAGAAAAAGTTATCAAAGCCTCAAAATTTTCACTTGTCTCAAATATTTTTCTATTCTTCATCAAGTTAACTGCGGGCATCCTTTCAAATAGTATTGCTGTGATTTCTGATGCAATCAATTCACTCTCTGATATTTTAACAAACATTGCAGTTCATTACTCTGTGAAGATTTCATACAAAAGTGCTGATTCTGATCATCAATATGGTCATCACGCAGCACAACCAATTGCTGCAATGATGCTTGCAATATTTGCAGGAGTTGCAGGAATTACAGTAATCAGGGAATCAATTTCAAGAATTATTGAACCAACAATTCAGGATGTTTTGATCTTTCCGGTTATTGTGCTTTCGATCACAATTGTTTTGAAATCTTTCATGTCCTATTATTTCAGAATTGTGAGCAAGAAATTTGATAGTCCAGCAGTGCGTGCCCTTTCAATCGACAGCCTGAATGATGTTTTGAGCTCTTTAATTGCCTTAATTGCGATTAGCGTATCAACTTATAATCTAAAATATTTAGATGGAGTTGCTGGAATTTTAATTGCATTTTTCATCTTTAGAGCTGGATATCATGTAGCAAAAGAGAATATTGATTACTTGATGGGAAAAGCAGCAAGTCAGGAATTAATCGATGAAATTTCAAATCGGGCAAAAAGTGTTAATGGAGTTCTCGGATTAAGTGGATTACGTTCTCATCAATTTGGAAATAAATATCATGTTGAGGTTAAAATTAAAGTCGATCAGAATCACCCAACAAAAGATGCTTATAAAATTGCAGAAGATGTAAAAAAGCTTGTTAATCAATTACCAGAAGTAGCAGATGTGTTTGTCCACATTGAACCTCATGAAGATTCAAATCTAGAATAATTCATTCATTTAGAACTTTCTCGAGGTCAGCTGGAATTTCATAATCGGGGAAATATCTTTTTAGTGTTCTCAAACATTCTTTTGATTCTTCAATATGTCCATAAACTAATTCATAAACTGAGCGATTTAATAACATATTTATCATAATGTTTTTTATTTCCCCCGTTTCAAAAAGATGCTTTTTAGAAAAATCAAAATTGAAATCAATCTTTTTCTCTTCAACATATGTTTTTTTCGGAACAAGCTTAAACAAAAACAAATAAGGAGCTAATTCATAATTTTCTGGAATTTTAACTTCTCCCTGCAAACTTAACTTTAACATTTCTGGTGAAAAGTAAATATCACGACCTGTGTACACTAAATATGCAACTGTATCTCTCAATTCAATTATTCCCGGATGAAGCTTGTTTAATTGAGTATAATACCATTTCTGTTGAAGTAAATAATGCTCTGCAATCACAAGATCTTTTCTCACACCTTCAACCAATTGATAATAAAGACTTGGAAAGTAAAATGACGATCTGGCACTTAGCAAAACTGAATTCTCCTCGACTGAGTTCATTAAAGTCAAAGTGTAATCATCCATCAAAGTATGTCCACTTAAATCAACCCTTGAATAATTGTAATTAATTTCAAGAAATATTGAAATTAGAAATATTGAAACTGCTACTATTTTCTTCATTACATTATTCATTTTAATAGTAATTAAGTATAAGAAACCAAGAACAGAAAAAATTGCAACAACAAAATGAGCCGGAAGATAATAGGCATCGATATCGGGAATGTTATAGAATGCTGATATTAACATTGTCGTCAGAAAAATTAAAATGAGCCCATTGAATAATCTTCTGAAATAAAAAAACGAAACAAGCATTCCAAGAAATGCAAAAATTATTACAATGTTGAAATCTGAACCCGTGAACTCATCTTTATCGAAACTTATGATTAAGGAATTCAAAAACTTACCGATGTTTGAAAAGTATTCACCAAAGGAGGGAAATAAAAATTGATGATAAAGTCTGCCTGTAATGTGATTAATAAAACTTTCAAAAGTTACTGGATTGCCCCAGTTTAAGAAAGGTTGAGTCATTGCCCGCAATGGGATGTAAAGATAAATCAATCCAGTTATTAAAATTCCAATCAAACCATAAACAATAAATCTTTTAAGCCTATCTTTATTAAAATTCCAATCATAAAAATAAAAAAATAAAAAAGCTGGTATGATAAAAATTGTCGATAGATGATTTGTAAATCCAAGTGCAAGGAAGACAAATGCAAAAAACCATTTGCTTTGAAAATAACCGATTTGAAATCCTTGATTATCTTCTAAAAATGCTCTCACAACAGAATAAAAAGTCAATGAAAAAAGGAAGATATGAAGGCTATAAACTTCAACTGAAAGACTTTGAAACCAGAGAGTTTTACTGAAACCAAAAACCAGCCCACCAAAAACAGCCGAAAGAATTTTTGTTTTTTCCCCAACTAAAAATCTTTCATAAAAAATTTCATCTTGAAGTGATTTTAAAGATCTCCATTTCAGCAAATTATCAAGCAAATGTTTTACCGTGATGGTCAAAACATAAACTGTTGCTACAGACCATAAAGCTGTAAGTAAATTTAATTTTGTTATTGGTCTGAGTGGAACAGGCAAATGTGAAAAAATATAACCAAGTATCGTAAAGAGTGGATAACCAGTGGGATGAGCAATTCCAAGTGTATATTGAACAGCTGCAAGCTCTCCTGAATCAGATGCGATTACACCGGGCGCAAAAGTAAGTAAATAGAAAATCAAAACAATTAATGAAGCTAATAAAGCATAATTCTTGAGACAAAAAGAAAAAATTTTTTCCAGATTTCTCATAATGCAATATTAAAATTTTTGAATGAAGAAAATCTGTGATTGTTATTAACAAAAATTAAAATCAAAGTTGAAATCAATAAGGGCAATCTATCTAAGATAAGTTTATCTCGGAATTAATTTTTGTTTTTGAAGTGCTTCAAAATATTTTCTTATCAAAATTTCATAATCTTTTGCATAACCTTCTTCGAGCGCTTTAAGTAAATCTTGCCGTATTCTGGAAAGCATATCATCTTGATTTAGTTTTAATTCATCTGGAGGTCGGGTAGTTAGTTGTTCACCTGGACGGGACTCTCTCCTCTTCTCATAATCTCTTTCGTTCATTGATCTTTGTGCATCAAGTAAACGCGTTAAAATTCTTTCCTGCTTTTGAATTAAATCATCACTGACATTATTTTGTTTGAGTTCACGAACAACTTCTTCCATTTTCTTTGCTACATCTTCAAGGTCACCAAGCAACCTGCTCGATTGTCCACTTTCTCTCATTTCTCGATTTAATTCCTCAAGTGATTTGCGAATCATTTCTTGCTCAGCTGCAAGTCGTTGCAATTGTGCAAGTTGCTCCATTGTCATTTGTCCCTGACCAAGCATTTGAGTTAAGTTGTTCAAGTTCATTTGTTGTTGAGCCATTTGTTGAAGTCGTTGCATAAATGACATCATTCCTCCACCCTGTCCACCTTGCATCATATTTTGCAACATATTTTGAATTAAATCTGCGGCTTCGTTCAAATTTCCCATAGCTTCTTTTTGAGATTGTGTAGAACTAGAAAGATTTCTGTTCAATAAATTTTCAATGGCATCATTCATTCTCATCATAGCTTTTCCAACAGCTCTGCCCATTTCTGGAGTAACTGCAAACGATTTGTTTGAAAGTTCAATCATTCTATCAATTAACTTTTTAAGATTTTCCATTAATTCAGCTTGCTTTCGAGTGAGATCATTTACCTGTTGTGAAGAAGGATCAATATTGCTTGTTCTATTTTTGAGATTTTCCTGTCTCTTTGAAAGGGTAAGTAAATCATTTGAAATTCTCTGAAGTTGAATCATTGTTTGTAACATTTGATTACGCATCATTTCCTGTCTTAGTTGATTAAGTCCCTCTTGAAGTTTCCCAAAACTCGATTTTAGATTTTTCTGGTTTTCCTTAGCACTCTTAACATCGCCTTTTTTCATTTGTTCAGATGAACGACGAGAACATTGCTGTGGATTTTGTGATGCAAATTCTTCAGCTAATTTTTTCATTTCTTCGGTGGGCATCTCTTCAGGAAATTGCTCCATTTTCTCAGATAGCTCTTCTAGATTTTTCTCAAGATTTTCAATGTCTTTTGTTAATTGATCCTGTTGCTTGCTTAGTTCATCTAATTTCTGCTGATTATTTGGATTTGTATTGTTTAATTCATTCATTAAATCTTCAAGTTTTTGATTCATTTGATCAAGTCTTTTGAGCGCTTCATCCATTTTCTGCTCAATCTGAATTCTTTTCAAAAGCTCAATTGTCCTTTCAAGACTTGCACGGAAATTTTCTTCATTGAATTTAAAGTTTTTAAGTGCTTCCTGCATCAACTGACGATTTAATGATTTCAATGCTTCGTTCAATCTTTGAATTGCTTCTTTTAATTCTTTTGAATCAAGTTGATTAAGAAGTTCCTGCAACTCCATAAACTTTTGCAGTGTCTCTTTCGATAAAGTTTTATTTTCATTCAATTTGTTTTGAAGTTCATTCAATTTTTGCTGTAATTCATCAACTTTTTGCAGAACTTCTTCGTGTTTTTTAATAATATCTTCAGCTTTCTTTTGTTCTTCCCAGCTAAGTTTATTCTGTTGTTTTAAATCCTTTGGAGTTTTAATTTCTTTATCAAGCTCTTCAAGTTTTTGTTTTAGTTCCTCAATTTCTTTTTGAATTGAACGAGCATCCTCAATTGTGTTTTCAAACTTTTGATTTCCTTCAGCTAAAATTTCTTCAAGGGATGGAAGTCGAACCTGCATAACCGGAGTTTGAGCAGATTTAGGCCCGGTGGTATAATCATTATCAAAAACTTCAAGATAGTAAGAGACAACATCTTCGGTTACAAGATTAAGACTTGTCAAATTCCAGACATAAGTCAAAACTGTATCGAGAGAATTACCGTAAGGAATTTCAACTTTTGTGTATTTTTCTTTTGGTGGTTCAAATCGTGAGTAAGATAATCGGTAATTCAAAGTAAGTTTACTAAAACCAAAATCATCTTTGATTCTAAAAAGCAAAGGGACCCGCATATTATCATTAAGATTGACTGTCTCAGTTGGACTTAAAAGCGAGATTGTAGGTGGTAGATCTTCTGTAAGATTAATTTGATACTCAACAGGATTAAGATTTGGATATCCTTCATTGTCGGTAACCAGAATTTTATAAGTTCCATCTTTCATCAATTTGAATTTCGTTGAAGCATGTGAACCATTTATATTTAATTTTACAGTGGAAGAATCATCGAAAAATATTTTTGCCTGGCTTAGTTCTTTACTCGACTTCAGTGAAAATTCCACTACCGAGCCTTTTATCGTGTTTATATTTCCATCGTCCTCAAGATTTTGAACTGGAAGTTTTGTGTAAGCAGGAGGAATAATTTTGATTTTAAGCTCTTTAATTATCGGATAGTTTACGACTTCAATGGTGTAAAGATCGCTTTTTACATTTTTAGCTTGAGCATAAATTCTAAAGGTTCTTGGTGGTGAGACAAATTTATATTTGAACTCGCCTGTTGAATCAGCTTCAAGTGATATCTTTTCAAAAATTTCCATTTCTTCAAAACTATAGAACAAATCAAGCTTATTAATTTCCTTTCCAACCGTTTTAATTCGGCAGAGGTAATTATCTCCTTTAGTAATTTTGGTATTTCCAGGTTCAATAATGATGTAAAATTCTGGTGGCTTTACAAATTCTTTATTGAAATTTATAATGCGATAGGAAGCAAATGGTAGATCTGGAATTGCAAATCCAAGAATTACAAACATCAAAACAGCAAAACCTAAAATCTTCAAATACCTGTATAAATTGTTTTTACTGACAACTTCGTCAAACTTAAATCTATCAAAGTAATTTATATTCTGTTCAATTGCAGCAAATGTCAGTTCTTTCGAATAGTAATTTTCCTTATCAAGGTTGAAAATTAACTGAAGAACATTAACAAGCTTATCCCTGATTTCCTGAAAATGATTTCCAATTATCTTTCCAATTGAAAGGTAAATTTCTGATTTTTCTTTTCGATAAAATTTTACAACTGGATAAACCAAAAAATAGAAAATCAAACCAGTTAGCGAAATAAAAACGAAAATGAAAATGAAGAATCTTACCTGTTTATCAAATGAAAATAAGAACTCAATTAATGAGGCAAAGAAAAAAACGATTAAGAAAATCAAAATGGATTTTATAAATCCCTCGAGAAGATTAATAAAAGTTAATTGCCTTGCAATTTCATCAAGTCTTGTAAAAAATTTTTGAAATCTTTTTTCGCTCATAAAGCTTATAAATTTTTAGTGTGTCAATGCATAAACGACAATGTTTGTTCCCATTTTAAGAGCAAGTTCACGAATTTCTGGTGGATCATTATAAACTTCTTGATCTACCCAACCATCACCCAGGTTGCTTTCGTAAGTATAAAAGACAACAAGTCGACCGTTTAGAAAATATCCAAATCCTTGTGGTGGCTTCTTATCATGCTCATGAATTTTGGGAAGTCCTTTATCAAAATGAAAGAATGAATGATAAATGGGATGATTGAACGGAATTTCCTGCAAAGTTTGTTCAGGAAATACTTTTTTCATTTCTCTTCGAAAAGCCTGATCCATTCCGTAATCATCATCAGCGTAGAGAAATCCACCATTCTCAAGATATTTTCTCAACCTTTTCGCCTCACTCTCGCTGAAGTTTATATTTCCATGACCTGTCATAAATAATATTGGATAATTAAAAATTTTATCGGAATTAATATCAACAAAAACATATTCTGGCCTTGTTTTAATTCCAGTAACAGATTGAACATATTTCAACAAGTTCACTTCACCAGAGGGATCATTATACCAGTCACCACCTCCGCTATATTTGAGGCGTGCAATTTGTACCTCGTTTTGTGAATACACATTAAATGAAAAGCAAAGCAATAAAACCTTGATTAAAATTAATGTTTTCATATAGACAATATATTTGCAAATAATTTAATTATCAATTAAGATTTCAGTACAAGATTGATGCATTTGCTTTATAAGATTTTTTCATATATTCTAAAGAATTAAATTTGTATCAAGATGCTTGAAGATACTGAACGTATTAGAAGACCACCAATCGAAAATCTGGATGAAGAATTCAGAAAAGAAGCCCTTCCTCACATGGACGCTCTCTATAACTTTGCCCTTCAACTAACACAGGATTCTGATGATGCGGCTGATTTATTGCAGGAAACTTATGTTAAAGCTTATCGGTTCTGGGACAAATTTGAAAAAGGAACTAATTGCAAAGCGTGGTTGTTTCGTATTATGAAAAATTCGTTTATCAACTTTTACAGGAAAAATACTCGATCCCCTGAAAAGTTAGATTACGATGAAATTGAAGTAATTTACGAAACGATTAAATCAAATGATGAAAATCCACACAACCTTGATAGAGAAATTTATGACAACATATTTGACGATGAAGTGATGGAAGCAATTAAATCTTTACCAGAAGAATTCAGAACAGTTTTAATAATGTGTGATGTTGAAGGAATGACCTACGAAGAAATTGCAGATTTCCTTGATATTCCAATTGGAACAGTAAGATCCAGAATTCATAGAGCTCGAAAAGTATTAGCAACTAAACTTTACAATTATGCAAAATCTCGTGGGTATAAAGTGGACGAGCACGGTGAGTAAAGGATGAATTGCAAAGAATTTCAAGAATATATTTCTGCCTTTGTTGATAATCAAATTGATAACGAAATAAAAAATCAGGCACAGAATCATATCGGTATTTGTCCTTCCTGTTTTTTTGATTATAAAATCGAAACTTTAGCTAAGAAAATTGTTTCAACTAAATTTCAAAAAGCCATCTGTCCCGAAAGTTTAAGAGTTAAAATTTTAGAAACTCTTGCATACAACAAAAACTTAGCTTCCCAAAAATCATTTCAGGATAAATTCGTTGAACTATTCCAGAAAATTTTCATTAATAAAAAAGTTAGAATCTCCTTTGCCTTAGGGTTGATTCTGATTTTTTCGATCCTTGTTTTTAATCCATTTAAAAGTCCAGAAGAAAAATATTATAAAGAATTTGCTTTATCAGTCTATGAAAATTGTAAAAACCTGAGAAATCATAAATATCCAGTGAAAACAATTTTCACATCAAATCCAGAACAGGTTTCTCAATTTATCTTTTCAAATGGAATAAAAAATCCAATTATGCCCAAAACAGACTGGATTGTGACTGTTGCAGGAATTGAAGAAGAAAACAATTGTGTTTTAGCTCATATGCTCTTTAAGTGCGAGGAAGATACGGTTTACATGATGCAATGCGAAGTTGATGCTTTACGAAATACAAGATACTATCATCTGTTTCAAAAAATTCATAACGATCTGAAAAATAAAACATTTGTTAAAGTTGATCACGGTGATTGTACAATTATTTTCAGGTTGGAAAATGATGTTTTAATGACCTACGCAATGTCTTCGCATAATAATCATGCTTTTGAAGAATTAATCACATCTCTGAAGTAAGTCTTTTACTTCTTTTCTTCAAAGACCTTATCATCTATTCCTTTATTTACTTTGAAATTAGAATAAATCAAAGAAATTGAACCAACTTTTGGAGAATCATCTACTATCTTTAAATCTTTATTAAACTTTCTCTGTCTCATCAACCTTAAATTTTTAATTTCAAAGTTCATTCTCATCCTTTCTGGTAACCAGTATTTACCATCGACCAATTGATAATTTAAACTCGCCTCAATTTTTCCTGCCCGTGAACTTACAGCGCTTATTCTTCTAATTGTATAATTTGAAGAATTTATCCAAAGAGTTACAACTTCTTCATCGTCAGGATTGGTTGGAATGACTTTTACAATAAAATGTTTCACATTTTCTATTTCTACTTCACCACTCAAAATACCCGTGAAATCTTTTCTAAATAAAATTTCCGGACCAAAACGAATTGCCTGTTTGGGCAAAATCAAGAAACTCTCAGATTCAACTTTGAACTTATCTGGTTTCTTGAAATAAATTTTTGCTTGAACCTCTGGAATTACCGCATCGGGGAAATCGACCTTTCCTATTACATCAACCGTGTAATCTTGAATTAAATCAAAATTAGCCTTGACCTTCTCCAAAATTTTGTCAGCATTTTTCGTCTGTCCAAAAGTTATTTGAGTAAAAATCAAAATGTAAAGAAATATCTTTCTCATAATCATCCTAAGTTAAAATGTCTTTTTTACGAAATGTAAAAAGTGTAATTCCCCAAAAAAGAATTATATGTCCAATCAAAATCAAAACTGACTTAATAACATTTTGCCAGTTAACTTCAAATTCAAAAAATTCGAGCCAGACCATCATATACTTTGTGAACAGGTAAGGCGAAATCTTTTCGAAAATTTCAAAAGGCAACTGATTGATGATCAAAAAAATCACGATAACAGCCATAGTTCCTACAATTGGTCCAATTGCGTTATTAACAAAAGAAGAAAAAAGCGAACCTAAGCTAACAACCACACTCATTGAAATAAACGCAGAAAGATAAGCTAAAACAAAACGCCACCATAAATCCTGTTCAGGAATTAAAACGAATTTGTCAATGATTATAAGCAAATCACCCGAACCGAGCGATAGAATTGAAGGAACTAAAGACATCAGAGCAAAAAACACAATGAATACAAATGCATAAATAAATCCTGCAATAAACTTTGATAAAACGACCAACTCTCGCTTAATCGGACGGATTAAAAGCATACGATAGGTTCCAGAAGTTCCCTCGCCAGCGAAGAGATCGCCAGCAACGAGTGTAATAAAAAATGGAACATGAACAATAATTAATTGCAAAATTAAAAACGCAACAAACCAGCCATTCAACAAATTACCTGTAATGATAAAATCTTCGCCAATTGATTGTTTCAAATTTCTCAGATAAAAATTTCCACTGAGGCTTATTCCATAAATCATAACAGGTATAAATAGACCAAAAGCAATGAAACCGATGTAAGTTCTCCATTTCTTAAAAATCTTATAAAGTTCAATTGAGATAAGAGTAAAGATCATTGCTTTTTCCCTTGAGTAATTTCTAAAAAGAATTCCTCCAATGTTCTTTGCGGCCGAAATGAATAAACATCAATTCCATTTGCAATAAAAAGCTTATTCAATTCATAAGCTGGAATTTTTGGTGAAAGAATTTTCAACTTATTATTCTCAACTTGATAATCAATATCTCTAACCAGATCCTTCATTTCCAGTATTTGAATTGTCTTATCAATTTCAGAAACATCGAATATATAAACCGCTTTACTTGCATCTAATAAATCTTTCACATTGCCTTCGATAATCTTCTTTCCATTGTTGATGATAACCATACGATTCGCAACCTGTTCAATTTCGTATAAAAGATGCGATGAAAGAAATATTGTCTTACCTTTTTCTCTTGCAAGTTGAATTATCAGATCACGAATTTCTTTCATTCCTTGAGGATCAAGTCCAGTTGTTGGTTCATCTAAAATTATCAGATCTGGATTGTGAAGTAAAGCCTGTGCAATTCCAAGTCTTTGTTTCATTCCATGTGAAAATGTTTTGACTTTGCTATTCCAACGATTTACAAGTCCGACAAAATCAAGAATTTCCATTATTTGTTTTCTTGTGGGATTGATTCCATAAATGCGTGCAAGAATCTCAAGATTTTTATAAGCTGTCAGATAAAGATAAAAATCTGGACTTTCAACAATTGCACCAACTCTTCTTAAAACTTTTTTATTCTTTGGTGAAAGCTTTTCTTTGAATAGAAATATTTCTCCAGAATCGGGATAAACTAAACTCGTCAACATTCTGATTGTTGTGCTTTTACCAGCACCATTTGGTCCAAGAAAACCAAACACATCGCCTTTATAGATAACAAGATCTAAGTTGTCTACAGCAACTATATTTTTAAATCGTTTTGTAAGATTTTTTGTTTGAAGAACTATTTCCATAACTAAAAATTTTTGTTTTAAAGCTAATTAAAATTTTAATTAATCGTCAGGCTTTCCTTAGTTAGAAAGGCTCAGAATAAACTGGCTAAGCCTGACACAAAATTTTTATCCTTCTGTCACATTGAGCTCGGGGGCTGTGTCGTAGTTAGTAAAGTTCAATAACTCAACCCCCTTACCCCCTTCTCTTATCGAAGAGAAGGGGGAAAAAGTCCCTCTCTTTTCAAGAGAGGGATTTAGGGTGAGTTCAATAATAATATTACGACACAGCCTCTCGTCGAAGTGTGACAGTAAATTCTTGGAACGTTTAATGTCAGTCTTCTACAAGCTCAGACTGACATCTGGTTTTCTCTCATTGTCACACTGAGTTCAGAGGCTGTGTCGCAATTCAAAAATCCTAAAGTAAACCTTTAAAATTTTTAAGTAATTGAAGATTAAAAATTGAAAAAATTAATTATGACACAGCCTCTCATCGAAGTGTGACAAAAAACAAAACTCTTTAATATTAATCGTCAGGCTTTGACAAGCTCAGCATGATATTTGGTTTTTAATCATTTGAAAATATTTAGCAAATCTTAAATACAGATCTATCTGTTACAAGTGCCAAATATTGAATAATTATTGAGAATTTGAGGCTTATCAAAAACCTTTATTAAACACATTACATTCCATTATTTATATCAAAAAAGCCTTCAACCCATTTCCAGATTGAAGGCTAAATTCAAGCGCCTTTGGCTATTATTTCAGAAGCGTCATTTTTCTTGTATGAACAAAATCATTTACTCTGATCGAATAAATATAAATTCCACTTGGAAGTTTACTTGCATCAAATTTAACTACATAGCTGCCAGCATTTTGTTTTTCATTCACAAGTGTTGCAACTTCCTGCCCAAGAGAATTATAGACTTTTAATTGAACTAATCCTTCTTCCTTTAATTGATATGTAATTGAAGTTATTGGATTAAAAGGATTAGGATAATTTTGATAAAGTTCATAAGCAAGTGGTAAATCTTCGAGCTCAATTCGAATTTTGCTTAAGCTACTTTTTATTGAGATTTCATTTCCTGTTAATTGAGAGATCAATTCTCCGGATACAGGATTATAGATTTTGATTGTTGAATTCAAATTTTCTGTTTTGATTTTTAATACAGAATTGATTCCTTGCAAATTAATTACAAAGCTTTTTCGACTGATTGATTCAACAAAAGAATTATTGTCAAATCTTACATCAAAAACTTGAGATGGTGGATTCGGTGGTAATTCAAAGATTTGCTGATAAGATTTGTCGGTTAAATACAAAATTCTTTCGTTTCCGTTATCATCTTTGAAAATAATTTTTGCTGAGTAATTTAATTCATCTAAGTAACGATTAAAATTAATTTGTGAATTTGAGTAATCTGATTTAGTGAAAGTTGAAGGAATTGTCATTGTTCCATTTGATGAAACTTTTACCCAGTATCCTTTTCCTTTTTCGAGAGTTGTCGCCGTTTGATAACCATTATTATAACCATAAAATAAAGATGAAATTATATTGGGTGGATTGGTTGTGATATTTGAAACTGGAATGTTATTGTGCAAAGGACCAATAATGTTCCATCCACTTCTAACATTGACCTGAACAGAACTTTGTGGTGTACCGGTTAAATCTTTATTCAATGCTTGATTGAATTTTAACCAATAACCTTTTCCAAGTTCGGCTGTTGTTGCTATCTGATAACCATTATCATAGTAATATGCATTAGAAGTTGCTTCTGGGAATATTGATGAAAAATTCATATTGCTAAGATTTATCGGGACACTCAACAAATTCCAACCAGCATTTAGACTAACAGAAGTTGAAAAAGATGTTTGTTCAGTGATTGAATAAGTAAATGCAGGACCAGTATTACCTGAAACAACTGCAACACAAAGTCCAGCATAAGCAAGTTGGTTATTAGGAATTGTAATCAAATAGCTTCCATCGTTATTTGCATCTAAAGGGATTTCAAAAGATTGTACAAGACCAGATAAATTTCGAGTTACAACAGTTACTTTGAAAACATGTGGAGAATTTGCACCATTAAAACTGATTAACAAATTACTTGAGTTAGCTGGAGGATTAATTCTGATAAAATTAGCCGAATATTTTGTAATAGTACAATTGCTTCCGTTGTGTGGATAAGAGGTTACTGTTCTACAAAGAGCAGCAAGAGGATAACTCGAAGCTTCCCCATAACCTGGATGAGTCGTAGTAGCTCTTGAATTTGTTAGAAAATTCCAGACAACATATTCTCTAAAAGCATTTTGAAAATTTGATGAATAGAAATTGGAAAGAACATAATTAAATGTATTAAACATATTTTCAGCAGGATTTGATTGTCTTCTCTGCCAGATTCTTTTATTAATGTCAATATCAAATCTTTCACCTAAGAAAATCATCCAGTTACAATCTTCATAACCCTGACCTGCGTCTAATGATTGTCCAGGAGAAGTAAATGGTGAACCTGAAGAAGTAATGTAATTGTAATAATCATTAACATAATCATATGCTATATCTTCCATCCAGGTTGCATCGAGCTCAATAAACCAGGAAGGTTCATTCCAGTAATTGTACATAATTTGAATTGCATGTTTGAATTCGTGAGCAGCAGTAACTTTAGCAGCACCTTTTACATTTCCTTCAGGATCCTGATTTGGTGGAAAGCCGACAAAATTTCTATGCATTACAATTCTTGTTAACTGACCACTTACAACTGTTGTATATCCATAAGCATTCATTTCTTGAAAACCGATTTGATATTTACCAGTGCCAATAGGTGGAGCTAAAAAGCCAAGTGTATCAATTTCAAATGCCCAGCTGTAATCAAAGTAACTTGCAACCCATTCGACAAAATCTGGTACACCGTTGCCGTTATTATCCGCAGTTGGAACTGCATTTGGTCCAGTAGTTTCATAAGTTAAACGGAATTTTCCTCCAGGTGAATCGTAGGTAAAGGCAGTTGGTGAATAAAATTTTTCAGGATTGATGAATGCTTCAATCTCGTCAATTACTGATTGTTCAAGAAGATGTTTATTTCTCTGATATTCAATAATTAAAGATGTTGCACATTTTACTGGAAAATCATTTTCGAAAATGAAACGCTTATCTAATTTGCTTTTATCAAAAATGTAATAGAATTTATTGAGTAGATTTTCTTGATAAGATATTTTCCCTTCTTCATAAAATTTATCAATTAAATTATAACCTTTTGATTCATATCCGTGTGCAAACAACACAGTTGAGAACGAAACCAAAATTATTATTAAAAATTTCATAATTCCTCCTGGTTTTTATTGAATTTTTCTTGCATCATTAAGTGAAATTAAAACGATGTGAGCAAATATATCTTTAATTTTTATAAAATAAAATGAAGCGAAAAATTTCTATGTTCTCAAAATAAAAAACGGAGCCAGAAAAATTTCTGAAGCTCCGTTCGATTCTGAGAGAGAGAATTTGAAAAGTTTCTACCGTTCTCTTCTTTCAAGTGAACGTGGATTTTCTAAATTCCTATTACGAATATTGTCTCTATTTGGTTCAATATTTTGATTTTTATATTCAGGAAAATTTCTCTCAACATCCCGCCGATTTTCAATTTGAGGTTGTCTATATTCAAATCTCTCATTATCACGGTTGAAAGTATTTACTCTTGTTTTAACTTCAGACTGATCCATCTTTTTTTCGTTAATTTTTCTTTCTAAGTCATAACTCCTATCCCTTGAAGGAATTTCCCTATTCTCAGGCTTTCTATCAATTTCAATTCTTCTACGGATATTTTCATCTTTTTTGAATTGCTCATATTCTTCATTGGATCGTCTTTCATTTCTTTCAAATCTCTGATCTTGTTCAAATCTTCGATTTTTTTCCAATTTTTCATCTGTATTTCTTCCGCGGTCAATTCTGTCTATTCTATCAATTCTTTCGTTTCTATCATTGCGCTCAAATGTTTCGTTATTTCTTCCTCTCGATTTAATATCAATTCTTTCTCGCGAAGTTTGAATTTTGCTCACATCGAGAGAAGTTCTTCTTTCGGCTTTTTTGAATTTAAAATCCACATCTCTATTAACTTCTCTTTCATCAGGTTTGTAAACAATAACCCTACTATCTCGTTCATAAAATTTTCTTTCAGAAAAATCTCTTAATCGAGTTGTCTCTTCTAATTTTGCCTCAATTACCCTTCCACCTTTTCTCTCAACAAAATTTCGATCAATTCCATAATTGATGATCCTACCATTTTCAAGTCTATAGTTTACTGTATGCCGTGAGTCAGAATAGATACGATATTTGTATTTTGGACTAACGACATATCTGTGGACTTCGTAACCGCAGAAATATTTCACAGGTACAAAATGCCAGTAGTAATGCGGTGAATGCCATCTCACAGAATAATGTATTCCAATTGTTATTGAAATTCTTGCATAAGGTGGCAGTGGTGCCCAACCAATGTAATAATCTGAATATCTCCACTCCACCCAAGCAGGTGCCCATTCATAATCAGGGATCCAGATCCAGCCATAATAATCATCATAATACCATCTACCATAGTGATAAACTGCCCATCCATATGGTTCAAACGAATCCCAGTACCAACCATAAGGTGTCCATACCCATCTGCCAATTAAATAAGGTGCCCAACCAGCTCTGACATACAATGGACGCCAGGCATAAACATCATAGCCAATTTCAATCCATTCACCATAAGGTTCAAGTGAAGTATAAAAAACTGTAAATGATATACGAGCATAAGGTGCTGGATTTTTTGCTTCAAGTCTCGAAACGCTTAGTCCAAGAAGCAAAACAATGGTGAGAATTAATTTTTTCATATCAGACCTCATTCATTTTAATCAACTTATTTACAAGCTCCGTGCCCAACAAAAAATCTGCTTTATTGAAATGGATTTAAACTTTTTTGTTCTGATTATCATGAAAAGATGTATACTGCAATAAACAAAGAGATGAATTTTAAGAACAGATGAGATTTGAGTCTTTTGGAGTTTAATTAAAATTCCCTTGATTTCAATGCAAGCATTATTGATTAAGGTCATTTAGCATCGAAGAGAACATTAAATTTTAAACTCAAATATTCTATCAAAAATATTGTCGCCGTTATAATTACGCTCTATAAATTTAATATTGTTATCGTAATCAACCAGAATAATTGTAGAAGATCTGGTTCCATACACTTCACTTTTAATAAAGATCGAAGAAAAAAACTTTTCTCGTTCGCTTCCAACTCCCGTATCAGGAAGTAAATCGACATCAAATTGAGTATTATCAGAAAGAAGCGTAAATAAATCGCTAATAATATCGTTCGAGTTTTTAATGATGTCTGAAAACCTGAGTTTTGCCCAATGAACCTTTGGCCAGGGAATATCAAGAAAATTATTACTCAATCCATGAATTCCTGGATTAATTAATTCAATTTTATTATTAACATTTGAGAAATAGTAAAGCTCATTAAAGTTACCAAAGATTAAATTCAATGCATTGTAATTTTGAGCATTTGAAATCAAATAATCACAAAAATCTCTGAAACGAGTTTCAATTTTCTTGTATGGATAATTTGTCTGAAGAAAATCTTTAACAAGTTTTCCTCTCGAGTATAGTTCTGGATTTTCCTTGAAATTGTAGAAATCTCTGAAATTTGTTACAACTGCAAAATCTCCAGCAGGAATTGAATCATTTCTTTCAACTGTAAGACCAAGCCATGTTCCATTTGATTTCAAGTCGATGCCCGAAAGAATTTTAATTTCCTCGCCCCAGACTGATGCAGGTTTAGTTGGTCGTGAATAAAACTCATCACGATTGCCAGCAAAAATAAATTTATAATCAGGATGTGACTTAAGTGCAAATACAAGAACGCACATTGCTAATTTCTGGAATTAAATTTATGAATTACTGCAAGTACAAAAGACTCAGGGAAGACTTTAACAATTTTAGTCCCAAGCTTATTCAGAATTCCAGGAATAACAATACTTTTGCCTTTCATCAATCCTTTATAGCCAGCTAAAGCAACTTTTTCTGCGGACATATAAGGTAAAAGTTTTGACCTTTCAAGATTAATATTTTCCATCCGAGCTCTTTTTTGAAATTCTGTTTTTGTAGGACCAGGACAAAGGGCTGTAACAGTAATATTTTTGTCTTTTAATTCTTGATGCAGTGCGTTTGAAAAAGAAAGAACAAAAGATTTTGTTGCATAATAAACAGCCATATTTGGTCCTGGCTGAAATGCAGCTGTAGAAGCTACATTCATGATCTTTCCGCTTCCGCGAGCAATCATTGATGGAAGAAGTAATCCAGTAAGATGAACAAGTGAAGTAATATTTACCTGAATCATATCAATTTGATCTTTTAAGCTTAATTCAGTAAAAGGTCCCAACAAACCAAACCCAGCATTGTTAATCAATACATCAATTTCGATTTTATCATACTTCAATTCATCAAAAATTTCTTGAGGAGAAGAAGGCTGTGCTAAATCCTTAACTAAAGTTTTAATCCGAATATTGTTGTTGCGTTTAAGTTCCGATTCAATTTCATTCAATCTTTCTCTGTTTCTTGCAACAAGCACAAGATCGTATTTTTCATTAGCAAAGATTTTTGCGAATTCATAGCCAATACCGAAAGAAGCACCGGTGATAAGAGCAGTCTTCATAACTTTTTCCCATTTTTGTTTTTGATTATTCTCTAAGATTAAATTCATCAAAATTAATCTACATTAAAAGCAAAATGTACATAAAAAAGTTCAAATTTGAATCTTGGACTCAATAACTTAAAGATTTTTGTAATCACATATTTCAATTTGATTAAGTTCTAACCAGTTTCACCGCCTTGAGTTCACTTTGAATTATAAAAGTAAATAATGGAAAAAAATCAAATAATCTCAAAAAGTTTTCTCCAAAGCTTTTTATATCTTTTGACAAAATCCAGAGTTTTGATTAAATATTTTTATCGAATTAAATAATTGTTCATATTTATAAATATCAAGTTTGCGAATTTATACATTAAAATTTTTCAATTTTGACATTCTTAGGATTTATAAATATCAAAAAATTCAAAAAATTCAAATTTATTTTCTGGCAAATTATTTGCTAAATATCAATAGTGATGAAATTTATTACATTCGATATGTGTCAATCAATACCAAAATACAAAATAAGTGAAGCGGCGAAGTTACTTGGTATTTCGGTCCATACTTTGAGAATGTATGAAAAAGAAGGCCTGATAATTCCTTTTAAAAAGTCTACAAATCAAAGACTATATTCAGATGAAGATATTGAAAGATTAAGATGCATTCGAAATGCAATAAATAAAGAGAAAATAAGTATTGAAGGGATTAAAAGAATTTTCTCGTTGGTGCCATGTTGGGCAATTGTTGATTGTTCAATTCAAGATGTTGAATCCTGTGAGGCTCTTAAATCATCTAATAAACCATGCTGGACATTTAATCATAGAAATAACTTTTGCACAGATAAAAATTGTAGAGAGTGTGTGGTTTACAATATTTTCAATAATTGTGAGTCAATTAAATCAAAATTAGTCGAGTTAACTTTTAACAACATTTATCAGGAATTATAAAAATAAATGAGGTAAAAATGAGAAAATTAGTCATTCTTGGCGCCGGAACTGCTGGTACAATGATGTTAAACAAATTATACAACTCTCTTGATTTAAACGAATGGTCAATAACCATTGTTGATAAAGATGAAACGCATTATTATCAGCCGGGATTTTTGTTCATTCCATTTGAAATTTATACAAGAAGAGATGTAATTAAACCCAAAAGGGATTTCTTTCCTCCTGGCGTTGAAGTTATAATGAGTGAAATTGATAGAATTGAACCCGATAAGAATAGAGTTATCCTGAGTAACAATAGAGTTCTTCCTTATGATTATTTAATAATTGCAACTGGATCGAAAATAGATCCAACAGAAATTGAAGGGATGAAAGATAAACTCTGGTACAAAAATGTTTTTGATTTCTACACAGTTGAAGGAGCCTGTGCATTAAGAAACTTTTTCAAACACTGGGAGGGAGGAAAACTCGTAATTCATATTACAGAGATGCCTATCAAATGCCCCGTTGCCCCATTAGAATTCGCATTCTTAGCTGATTGGTACTTCACTGAAAGAGGTATAAGGGATAAGGTTGATATTCATTTCGTCACTCCACTGCCCGGCGCTTTTACAAAACCAAGAGCTTCAGCAATACTTGGAGATTTTCTTGAGAAGAAAAACATTAAACTTGTACCAGAATTTAATATTGCCAGAGTTGATAACGATGAAAAAAAGATTGTGAGTTGGGATGAAACTGAAGTCCCCTTTGATGTCCTAGTTACAATTCCAACAAATAAAGGCGATGAAGCAATTGCTCGAAGCAATATGGGCGATGAATTAAACTTTATTCCTACAGATAAACACTCATTACTTGCGGAAGGATTTGACAATATCTTTGTTATTGGAGATGCAACTAATTTACCAAGTTCTAAAGCTGGTTCGGTTGCTCATTTCCAATCCGAAATTCTTTTTGAAAACTTCATGGATTTAATTGATGGCAGAAAGCCTTCAGCTAAATTTGATGGTCATGCTAATTGTTTCATTGAAAGTGGATTTGGAAAAGGAATTTTAATTGATTTCAATTATGATACTGAACCACTGCCAGGAAAATTTCCATTGCCAGGAATTGGTCCATTTTCTTTACTTGAAGAAACAAAAATGAATCATTACGGCAAAGTAATGTTTAGATGGATGTACTGGAATTTCTTACTTAAAGGAATTGAACTCCCAATTGAATCACATATGACAATGGCTGGTAAGAGGTTATAAAAATGGAAAACAAGGAACTTCAATTACAACTTGAAGAAATTAACAAGAAGCTCAACATTATAATGGAAGAGATTGAGCTTCAGCGAAGACATCGCCAGGAAATGCAGGATTTGAAAGATGATTTGATGAGAGTGACTAAAGATGTCTATTTAACTTCATTAGAAGAACTTGAACAGGTTCACGATTACTTAAAAACCGGCGATATCTTATATCTTTTCAAGAAATTACTTAGAAATGTTAACAATTTGACAAAGCTTTTCGAACAGCTTGAAAACATTCGTGATTTTACTAAAGATTTTGGTTCGATTTCCAAAGAAATATCAATTGATTTGATGAATAAACTGGATGAGTTGGATCGCAAAGGTTATTTCGCATTCTTGAAAGAAACTCAAAAGATCTTTGACAATATTGTTAGTTCATTTACCGTTGATGATGTTAAAGCTTTAGGTGATAATATTGTAACAATTCTTAATACAATTAAAAATCTTACCCAACCAGATATGTTAAATGCCGTAAATAATGCGTTGAATGTTTATAAAAAGTTAGACATTGAGATTAAGGATGATATTTCGTTAATCAAATTACTAAAAGAATTAAATCACCCGGAAACCAAAAAAGCTTTGTACTTTACACTTCAGTTTTTGAAGCGTCTTTCTTCCATTGATACAAATGGACAATCAGAATTAAAAAAAGAAAACTTAATTTCAAATAACACAAATAAAAAATAAGGAGAGTTAGTTATGCCAACAAGAGAAATCTTAGGAAAAATGATAGAATTCGACGATGATGGTCATCTAAAAAATCTTTCAGACTGGAATGAAGACATTGCTCGTGAATTAGCAAAAGAAGAAGGCATTCCAGAATTAACTGACAGACACTGGCTTGTAATTAATTATATGCGTCAGGAGTATCAGAAAGCTGGTGATGCACCATCGATCAGAAAATTAACAAAAGAAAGTGGAGTTGATACTAAAGAATTGTATCAACTTTTCCCCAAAGGTCCAGCTAAGAAAGCAGCAAAGATAGCTGGATTACCAAAACCAAAAGGATGCATTTAAAAATATAGGAGAGAGTCATATGTCTAATCAAAACGAAGAAATCAAAAAAGTATCCATTATTGTTTCTCGAGGTTCTCTCGATGGCGTCTATCCAGGCTTGATTTTAGCCAATGGTGCAAGAATGGAAGGAATTGATGCAAATCTTTTCTTTACATTCTTTGGAATGGATGCAATTGTCGATAAAAGAATGGATAAACTTTCAATTGCAACAGTCGGAAATGCAGCGATGAGGCTTCCATGGGGACAAAAGATGCCAACCTGGCTTGGAATGTTACCCGGTATGGCTTCATTTGCAACCTGGATGATGAAAAAAGAAATGGAAAAACTCGATGTTCCACCAGTTCGAGAATTTCTACAAATGATTAAAGATGCTGGCGGAAACATTTATGCATGCAAACTTGCAATGGATATGTTTCACTTGAAAAAAGAAGACTTGTGGGAAGGTGTAGATGATATTTTAACTGTTGGTGACTTCTATCAAAAAGCAGCTGGTGGAGTTGTTTTGTTTACATAAGTAAAATTTAGAATTCAGTAAAATTAACGAGCACAGAGCTGGAAGTTTCTGGCTCTGTGCATTTTTGTTTTTTAAGCTTTATAAAAATTTTTTATCTGATATAGTGTAAAATTAAATTTTAATGTCAATATGTACTTCTAAGACCAAAATGAGAGATAATTTTTTTACTCTGAGTTTATCAATTCGTTAGATTATTTGATTTTTACACCGAATTTGTCGAGTTGTGAAAAATGAAATGTCATCCTGAATTTGTCAAAGTGTGATGATTACCCATCTTATCACACTTAGGTTATCGAAGTGTATCGAAAACAATTTCAATACTTTAAAAATCTTTCCGTCAGCTTTCGACTGAGCTCAGGCTGACATTAAGGTTACAACCCTTTGTCACACTTAGTTCATCGAAGTGTGACAAAAAATGCTCGAAATTTTGTAATGTTAATCGTCATGCTTCGACAAGCTCAGCATGACATTGTAGAATAATTTGTCACACTGAGTTTATCGAATTGTGACGAAAACAATTTCAAAATTTTAAACATCTTCCCGTCATCCTTTGACCCATAATGAAGCTCAGGGCAGGCAGACTCAGGTTAACATTAAAGGCTTAACCCTTAAACATTATTATCACAACTCACTCTTAAACCCAATCAACCATCTAAATTGAAACTTCTTTTCTCCAACTGGTGGATGACTAACATAAATCGGGAAATCAAATCTAATATCATTTATACCCCAACCTTCTATAAGATTAAATCTGCGTAATGCCTGCTGAGTTCTTGGATCCAATTCTGGAATTAATGAAAAACTAAATCCCCAATCATATTTAAATGCATTGAAATTAAATTCTTTCTCATTTGCCCAAACATTACCATAATCAAAGAAAATTGATGGATTTAAAAATCCAATTACTCTACCAACTGTGCCTAAATAAGAAAAAGTTTTACCCAGATTTATCTCTGTATTCAAAACGGTAATCAAATCATCAGACAAGTTATTTTTAAAATAACCACGCATAAATCCACCACCATTCGGAACAGAGTGATTTTGTCTGAAGTTTCGTGAGATAATTCCATAAGAACGATAAAGTGGTAAATCAAACTCTTCAATTGGAGTAACAGTAGCCAGATAAAATTCTGTTGCTTTTGGAAGTTTATTTGGAGTCACACCAACAAATTCTCTGAATTTAATCGATGTGACAAAATCTTTTGGCCTAAAGTCCTGTAAAAAGCTAATACTGAGTTTTTGATATTGCACATTTCTCCATTCTTCATATACATCATGTCTCAAAGGATAAGTTATGCGCGTCATAATTTGCCAACTTCTTACTATTCCAGCCTGATAATTTACATTGAATTTCGTCCTGAAAAATTCCCAGTTATTATTGTAAGTAAGTTCCATGTTCATATATAAAAATTTTTTATCGGATATATCTATCATATTCCAGTCTCTATACACATAATTACATTCCCTTAAATATTTGAATTTACTTTGATCAAAGTATCTAAAATCATATGCATCAAAATAATTTGCTGAAATAGACACAAAAAATCTTGGATTCCGATTATAATACTTGGCAAATTCTTTATCGACTCTTACTCTTAATCCTCGTCTTCCTTCAAGATTAAAATATTTCATTGAACCGTAAGCAAGAGGACCTAAAAATTCCAATCTATCACCTAAAACTAATTCACCACCCAGAGAACTTTTTGATAAATTTAATCCTGTAGAAATGTTCACATCAAAGAATTTTTTATCTTGAAGATAGTTGCCCTGCAATCCAATTCCAACCTTAAACTTATCAATGTTATTGAACCATAATGTTGGATAAAGATAAACCTTGTAATGAAATGGGAAATTATTCAATTCAATTGGTGGTTTCAAAGAAAATTTGATGTCTGGTAGAAAATCAGAAGAATTGTTTAAGCGATTTATATCCAGAAGTCTTTTATCCGGATTAATTTCTGCTCTGATTGGTTTTGCATTAAGTAAAATTGATTTAGAAACATATTTGCTTCCCTTAGTGAAATCATCTACATCAAACCACAAAGTTATTTTTTCACCATTCTCAAGTTCGATTACAACATCACATGGCATAACAGCTCTTTCTTTATTTACTATACAAATTTTAGTTAAATACTTTCCGTCTTTTTCTTCGTAATTGCATTTCACAAGAGCAAGGTCAAGTTTATAATTTTTATAAAACCATTGATCAAAAAACCATCTCAATGATTTTCTTCCATGATATTTCTGATAAATTTCTTCAGCCAGATTAAAAAAATCTTCTGGATAAATTTTCTTGAAAAGATAACGCACATAATATTCTCGCCATAATTCATTGAAAGCATCATCACCCATCACATATTGAAGCATAAACATAATCATTGATGTCTTTGAATAAGAATTAGGGAAATACGCAAATGTTTGTTCATAACGGTCTGAATGCGTCATAATTGGCTCATCATAACCAGTCATTTGATAAGATATCACCTCAGCGTAATCTTCTGTTCTTATATCAGAATTTCTAATCAATTTTTCTAACTGGCCTTCAATTTGAAAAAGATTATTATATCTACCATATAATTCTTCCATTGCAAGATTTGTAAAGAAAGTTGTAAAGCCTTCGTCTTGAAATGCAAATTCAACTTCATTGGAATTGAGCATCATTGGAAACCAGTTGTGACAAATCTCATGAATTATAACCGCAGCAGTATTTCTTGCCATAATTCCACCAATCTGACTACGACCCATAAAAACAATTCCAGGGTACTCCATTCCACCGGACGATCCACCAACTGTTACAAACATTTGTGGATAAACATAAGGACCAATTTTTTCTGATAAGAATTTAATTGCGTGAAGTGATGCTTTCATTCCTTCATCATTGTAAAAATATTCAAGTGATTTAGGATAAACTGTGTGAACTAATACATTTCCAGTTGAAGCTGCATCCCACACATAATCTTCGAAAGCCGCAAAGGCAAAAGTTCTCACATTTTCAGCTTTGATTTTCCAGGTTTGAACTTCACTATCATTAATTTCAATTTTATCAGGTGGATTGAAAACTCGAACAGGTTTAGAAGAATTTTTGGCTTCGGTGAGTTTCTCTAAAATTTCCTTTGAATAGACTTCTTCAGGATTTTGCACAACACCAGTTGAAAATACAAGAAATGTTTTTGGCAAAGTTATGTTCACTTCAAAGTCAGAAATTTCTTCAAAGAATTCACCGGTTCCAAGATATTGGTCTTTGTGCCAGCCATACTTATCATAAACACAGACCGAAGGAAACCAGTGAGCAATTGAAAAATATCGTTTGTAATATCCCATTCTTAATCCTTCAGGTGGAACTTCTTCTTCAAGCTCAATTTCAAGATTTATCGTCTCGCCAGTTTTCAAAGGGCTCAACAAAGGAATTCGCATTACTGTATTATCAAGTTCATAGTCATTTAATTTTTCTTTTCCGTTTTGATATAAAACTACTTTTTTAATTTCCACATCTTTAGTTGTTTGAGAGTAATAATCCTTTTGCAACCTGGCAAGTTTACGGGCATAGCTTTTCTTTGAGTATAAATTCCAGTAAATGTGAACATAAATCTCATTCAATTCATCAGGAGAATTATTCTGATAGGTCATTAAAGATTTTACTTTTAAGATTTTGTTTTCTGGAATTAATTCCGCATCAATTTTGTAAGAGACTTTTTGATTGAAATTATCTGCAAGAAGAAGGGAAAAGTTTGCCAGAAGAACTAATAAAAAGTATTTCATTAACCTCTCCTTTTTTATAGAAAATATAATTAACTGAAATTATTTAAAATATTTTTCGTTCAATCGATTCTAAAGATAAATTCGTCAAGAACCAGATCTTTTATTGACAGATTATAAGTTCAAGCTTATAAGGTTGTTTAAATTAAATACGAAAGTAGGATAGTTGATTATTTGAAGAATAAAAAAAATTTAAAAACAAAAAAGTCAGTAGGAGTAAAAATACTCCAACTGACTTTTGCAAATTTTAAAAATTGCGGGAGTTATTAAAAACTATAATTTAAAGTAAGTGCAAAAACGCTATTTTTTAAGTCTGACGGATCGGCAGTATTATCTATTGTATTAAATCCAAAAGAATACCTGAGATTTACTCCAAAAGTTTTTAAAATATTTAAACCAAATCCAAGTGCAAGCCCAAAATCTGTTCCCGTCAAGTCACTCTTCACATCCTGTTCTTGACTAAAACCTGTAGTTTCTAATTTCCTCTTTCCAGATAAAGTTATTCCCAATGAAGGACCGACCTCAACATATGGTGTAACCGGTAAAGGCACAGCAAGTGGAATATTAAGTTGCAATAAAACGGGAATTTCGAGATAAT
>Ga0197142_1000924_pt1 | contig 27465 bp, 16 predicted proteins | sample GBS60_MetaG_FD_148614 | JGI IMG/M metagenome (GOLD analysis project Ga0197142, IMG submission 148614) | Sediment microbial communities from Great Boiling Springs, Gerlach, Nevada, United States - GBS 60_MetaG | ecosystem: Environmental > Aquatic > Thermal springs > Hot (42-90C) > Sediment... | reverse complement strand
GGCGGTGGCCGACAGTCTCTCGGACGGTGGAAAAGCTTCTAAAGGCCAGGGCATTACGGAGCCCAACCGGGTGGAAGGCATTCCCCACTAATGGTGGGAAATCATCTAAAGGCCAGGAGATGGCTTTACAACTCAAACTGTCTGTAAACGGCAAAGCCGGTTTTTTGCCATAACGTGTTGTAAGGGAAGGACGTTATTTCGCTTTCTGGGTGGATAGATTCCTTCGGTTTCCGGGGGGGCGAACCGGTTGTTTTCCCTTGGTTTTTCTCCAGGGGTAGGCGGTTTGATTTACAGTTTGAGTTTACAACTATAGGGTGGGCAACATCCCGCTCAATAGTGGCGTGTAAACGTTCCCCTCTCCACCCGTCCAGACACCCCCTTCTATGGATCGGGATACGTCTTCGCCCGGTGATGCTCTCCAGGAGGGCTTTGATGACCTCCGCCCATGATGGGGCAGCACCCCATGTGGGGGGATGTTCGCTTCTTTCTCCCAGCAGTGGGCAGGTGGTGCCTGGTCCTGATATAGTGCTGGGGGGCAGATCGGCAGATTCTGAAAAGTTTTTCCGGTGGGGTAGGGAAAAACATCCTATGCTTTTGATAGAGATTCCGGATTTCTCCCTGAGGCAAGGGGCAAAATACACAGGCGTTCGCGTCATGCCTATTTTGGAGGATAGCATACCACCCGATCGGATGGCTGGGGTAGAGTCTTTACTGATCGGCTTGCAACGGAAGGCAGAGCCCCAGGATGCCCGGGCCAAGCAGCAGGCGGCCGTGTTGGCTTTTGGCCGACGCACTAGCGCCAGCCCTCCGCTGAACGTCCTGCTGGAAGATGCGGCCGCCATGATCGCCGAAGTCCTGGAGTTGGACCGGATCGGTGTCGGCCAAGTGGCCCAATCGGGCGCTGTCCTGGCCTTTCGAATAGCAACCCTGGCCAAACAAGGGGTGCTGACCGACATCATCCATCATCAGTACTCCATGGAACCGGCTGCCTCCATGGCCGCCTATACCTTGCAGACAGGCACCCCAGTAACTACCCCCAATGTGCTCGAAGAAAGCCGGTTTACCGATCTGTTTCTGCGAAAGATGAAAGTAGGCGGGGCTTTGATGTTGCCCTTGGTGGTGGGAGGAAAACCGTTTGGCGTTTTGGGTATCTTTGCTAGAGAGGAAAAAACATTCACCATGGAAGATATCCAATTTGCCGAGACGATCTCCTATTTGTTGATCTCCTCCTTGGGGCGCATCCAGGCCGAAGAACAACTCCACCAGCAACAGACCTTGGCCCAAAGTGTGCTGGAATTAATCGACGCCTTCGTGGTGACCTTGGACTCCGAAGGCCGAATCCAGCAGACTAATGCCAGCCTGCAGAAACTGACCGGCTTTCGGACCGATGAGATCGAAGGGCGTTTTTTCTGGGACGTTTTTGGCACCCCCGACCAGGTGGAATTGATTCGCACCTTGTTTCGCAAAGTCCAAAATGCCCGAGGTCCCATGGAATTAGAGACCCATCTGCTGGATAAGTCCGGCCAAAAACATCGGGTGTGTTGGACGGTCAAACCCCTGTCCGAAGGCGACTGCCAACAAATACTCCTTTGTGGAGTGGACCAAACCGAACTCGTTCAGTTAAAAGAGGAGTTCCGGAAAGTCTATCACCGGTCTCAGCAGACCAGCCAAGTCGTCCAACAGATTTGCACTCTCCTGAAGACCAATCCTGCTGCTGTTTCTCCGGAACTGCTTGCCACCTTACAAGAACTGGCCAAACCCATGCAAGCCCAACCGAGACCGTTCCGCGCCCTGCGCACCCTAGTGCCAGAAGAACATCGGCAATTTATCCGCCGCATCTACCACTATCGCCAACAGGTGGCCCCCTACAGCGAAGGACGCTTTCCTAGGGCGGAGGACTTCATCTCGGTAGAATGCAAAGACATCTCTGCCGGCGGCATCGGGTTCTTTATGGAAAAGGAACCTTTCTTCCGGCGATTGGTGGTGGCCTTGGGGGAAGGTTCAGCCACCAGTTATTTTCTGGCGGAGATCGTCCGCGTCATTCCCGTAAATCGCCAAGGCCAAAAGATCTACCAGATCGGCTGTAAGTTCAATGGCCGAATCACTCCCCCGCCGGGATTTAAACTTCCCGTTTCACCAAAGCAGAAACAATAGGCAACGGAATGGTTCGGTGGACGCTCACCTCGCCGGATGGGGGCCTATCCTGGGGGAGCCTGCCTGGAGGGACCTGCTTGTCAGGTCCGCTCTCCGGCGGACAGGAGAAGCAGGATACTTCTGCCCTCCTCCAAGAGGGGGATATCTAGCTCCTCTATTTGGCCGAAATAGGACTTGGGGGAAATAGGACCCGATTCGATTCTGCAGCGGCGGGGCATTTTTTGCCTCTCTTTCCCCCCATAAGGGGGCTATGGCATCTATCCTGAACCCCCAAGAAGCCGTATAATCCAATGTTCTTTCCCATTTACCCTAGCCGAGCAAGCCGAACTCCTGTACTGCCAGGCTGGGGCGGAGCACCAACCGGCAAAGAGGCCCGGCATAGGTTCAGGAAACACCCCCCTTATGACCGATCATCTTCCGATATTTTGGCATAGCCCCGGCGATACTCTCTGGGTTTCCGGGTCCGGGCGGTAAAGAGCGGTAAAGGTCCAAAAGCTTTTTCCGATGGTACGTGTAAGATTACGAAGTCCGAATCAACCCTGGTGGCTTCGCTGGCTGTTGGCTGGGTATGAATGGGCCGCCTCCCTCCAGCTTGCGGTACCCCTGATTACCTTAACGGCCGCTGTGTTGGCCTGGGCCACCTTTGTGGAAAAATGGTACGGCACGGAAGCCGTCTGGTTTGGCATCTATCGGGCCTGGTGGTTTATGGCCTTGGTGGCCCTCTTGGGCCTAAATGTGCTGTGTGCCACCCTCATCCGTTGGCCGTGGAAAAAACACCAAGCCGGTTTTGTCATCACGCATACCGGAATTTTGGTCCTGTTAGTAGGTTGCCTGCTGCAGCAGGGCTGGGGCATCCAAGGCCAAATGATCCTCCACGAAGGCGAAGCCAGTAATCTGGTCTATGAAGACGAGAAGGTGTTTCGGCTAGAGATTTTCGAGCACCAGTGGGCCGGTGGGCAATTGGCGGTGGACCAACCGGTGGTCAAGACTGTCGAAGTGCCCTTCCGCTCCGGGCCGTTCCATTGGGCCGATTATTTCCGGATGGCCTTTTTCCCATGGCGGATCGTGCCGAGGGATCAGGGCCGAATCTACGATCAGGACGGCATCACCCTGGAAGTGTTGGACTATTATGCGGATTCCCAGCGGCTAGTCGTGCCCCGGTTAGTGCTGGAGCTCAAGCGGCTGGGGCGGGTGTCCGAACGTGGACAACCCCCGGTCCAGCAGAGCCCAGCCTCTGGGCAGGAGGGCCAAAACTTTGGACAGGAGGGACAAAACGTTGGGCCGGAAGGGGAAGGCTCTGTGCAGCAAGGCCGTCTGACCCTGACGGTAGCCCCGGTCGGCAGGCCCCATGCCGGTCGAAGACCCTTTGGCGTGGGCGATTGGCAGAATATGCCCTGGGGGCCGCCGGTCGTGTTCTGGTTGGCCGGCAGTCCGGCCGAATGCCAGGCCTTTTTGCACACTGGACCGGATGGGCAGGTTGGCACATCCGGCCAGGTGGTGCTCTGGCATCAGGGGAATGTCTATCGGTTTGCGCTGCCGGAGTTGCAAAAGGACGGCCCTCAGCGGTTGGGCGATTCCGGCCTGCAAGTGGCCCTGCTGCAACATGACGAACGGCTTCGGGCCGTGGAGTTGGAAATCCGCCGCTTGGCGCCGAACAGCCCCGGCCCGGTCCGCATGTTTCTCTTTGCCCAGAATCCATCGCACAACCGACAGGCGGAGGCGTTGAGCGTGTATGGGAGTTTTTGGGTGGAGCCGCCCCAGGTACCCCAGCGCCTGGCCGGCATCGAGCGGGTGGAACAATTGCGCCTGGCGGCCTGTTTGCGATTGGACCTGCTCCAAGGGCCAGACGGCACCCTCTATTATCGGCAGTGGCATGCGCCCCGGGTGGTTTCGGCGGGCCTTTGGCCGGGCATGACCACCCCCCCACGCACGCTCGGCCACTCCGGCGGCTCGGCAAGTCGCCCCGTTCCGGAACAACCACCGGTTTCGGGGGGCCATTCTCCGACTGGGGCCAGCTTCAGTGGCGCCCCGCTTCGGAATCCGCCGGAACCAGGCAAACCCTTTCCGGTCGAACATCTACCGGCGCTTCGGGTCTTTCCAGGCACATCGTTGGAGACCGAAGTTCGGCTGGTCGAGTTTCGTCCTGCCGACCGGCCCACCATTGTTTATGAACCCAAACCCCTGGGACCAGGCTCTTCGGGCCGACTCCGGCAGCCCATGGCGAAGGTCCGGCTTACCGTCCGAGAGAGTATCGCTTCCCAGCAGGCCAAAGGGCAGGCGGAGGCTCGGTCGGGCCGTTCAGGAAATTCCCCCGGTGGGCCGACCAATCGCCCGACAGCCGCCGACAAAAGAGCCGAAGGTTTGCCCAACCGTTCCGGAAACTCCCCCGGTGAGCCGAACAATCTGCCGATAGGAGCCGACAAGCAGGTCGAAGCTCAGTCGGACCGTTCGGAGGCCCCTCATGGCCCCGAAGGTTCGGCACCGGAATTCCAGGGGGCAGTTGGTTCGGCGACAGCAGGCCCGGCCAACAGCGGCGAGTTTTGGATTCCCTTAGGCGGGCCTCGATTTGCCGACGAGGAGGCGGTTGTTTCCTGCGGCCATCGGCGGGTGGCCCTCCGCTTGGACTATCGAACCCGGCAGTTGGGTATGAAACTCTATCTGCATAAGTTTACCCGGAAGGTGGAACCTGGTTCTCTGCACGACGCCCATTATTCCAGTCTGGTCGATGTGTGGGAGGGGGACACAGAGCCGAAACTTCGCCTCCACAAGGTGCTTATTACGATGAATCAGCCGCTTAGCGCCAAAGACCCCGCTAGTGGTCGAACCTACCGATTCTATCAGTCCAGCTTTGCCTATCTGGGCAGACCGGGCGATCCGGAGTTTGATCAGTGGATTCAGCAGCGGGCCTTTCGCAGGGCCTGGGAAGAAGCCGCTCGGCCAGACCAAACCGCCAACCCCGCAGACGGAGCCACCGAATCCTTTGGCAGTCAGCCCGGCCTGGACCCGATCCCGGAAAATTTGTACCGCAGCATCCTGAGCGTCAACTACGATCCCGGACGAGGGCTAAAATACGCCGGAAGCCTCTTGATCGTCCTGGGCATTGCCGTGATGTACTGGATGCGGGCGTACATTTTTGCCCCCGGCGCCTGGCGGCTTACTCCATCGGCCGGGCGGTTAACTTCGGGCACTGGGCGGGTTGGTCCGTGGGCCTGGCGACGGTTAGCAGCAAAAGGGTTCCTAGGCCTGGTGGCAGCGGCAAGCTGGGCAGCCAAAGGGCTGCTTGGGCTGGTAGTGGCGGCAGGCTGGGTGGTTGGGTGTGGCGGCTCGGCCAGGGCGGAGGAGTTGGATTGGTCCGGATGGCGCCGGTTGCCGGTTTTTGCCGGCGGGCGAATGATGCCGTTGGATAGTTTTGCCCGGTCGGTGGTGGAACAGATTTGTGGCCGGGTTGCTCCCCATCTGGGTTTGGCAGAAACCCTGCCCGACGAAGACCTGCAGCGGCCGGAATATGCCGAGGCTTGGAAACTTTTCCCCGACGGCAAAGCCCGCACTTGGCCACCCTATGAGCTTATTTTCAGTTGGTTGGTCGAACCCCAGCGGTGGGAGCGGGTGCCATTTCTGGTTGGCCAGCACCACCAACTCCGGGAGGAACTCTTAGGTCTGCGCCGAGAAACCCCTTCGGGGCGACCCATCCGGTATGTCTCCCCCTGGCAACTGGAACATGCCGACGCCTTCTGGCGGTGGGAGGCCGACCTACGCCGTCGCCGCCGGGAGGCCGAACAAAACGGCCAGCCTTTTCAGCCAACCGGCCTGGATCGAAAGGCCTGGCAACTGGTGGAAGCCTACAGTGCTTGGCAAGAGCTTTGCTTTTCCGCGCAGGCCCTGGCGCGGCCGCACAGCCTGTTCCGCACCCGGTTGGCCGAACTGCACCAGACCTGGCACGCTACCGCTGATGCCATGGAACAGGCTTTGGAAATGGCCGAGGCCCACCGGCAGACCACCCTGAACCAGCCGGACCAACTCCCCCGGAGGGCGCCCACGCTGCCGCCGCCCCGGCAGGCCTACCGACAGTTTCAGGAGGCGATGGAAGCCTTGCAGGGCCTGGTGGAACAACGTCCGGTGGATCGAGCGGCGATGGAGCAGCATGCCCGGCTGCTTCGTCGCTCAGCGGGGGAACTGGCGGATTGGTTTGATCATTTTTACAGTTCTCTCCGCCAATCCCCGCTGCCCATGCCCCCCCACCACTGGCGCCAGATGCAAGCCCACTGGATGGCCCTGGTCTCCCGGAGCCGAGAGCTGCATCGATTGGCCTGGGACGTGCAAACCGCGCTGTTTGACAATAGCCCGGTCGGCGGCGGCAGAGGAGAAATGCTCCGCCTGGTCCCCTCGCTGAACCCGTTTGCTTTGGAGCAGTCACGGACGCCGGAGGAAAATCCTCAGCCCTGGCTGACATGGCAAGCCCTGCTGGAAGCCTCGCTAAGCGAAACCCTAGCCGACTATCCGACCCAAGAAATCCAAGCGGTTCGGGATGCTTTCCGCCAGGTCGCCCAGGCGTACCAAGATCGCCAGGCTCCGGACCGAGCGGAGCGGTTTGCCCAGAGCATGGCTCAATTTACCGACGCCCTCGGTCGGCTGGGCGAAGCGATCAACCGGCGTCGGGCCAACTTGCCGGTCCGTCAACGGGATCAGGCCGCCTTTCAGGCTACCCAATACCCTCCGCCCGGCTCTACCGATCTCGAAGTGCACTACAACCAGGTCGATCCATTCCGGGCTGCCTGGATCGGCTATCTCCTGGCCGTGGCAGGATTTGCGTTGGCCTTTGGTCGGGTTCGGCGGGTGATGTTTTGGCTGGGGATGGCCGTTTCAGCAATGGCACAGATTTTCATATTGTACGGTCTGGGCCTTCGATATGCCATCACCGGGTGGGTGCCGGTAACGAATATGTTTGAGACGGTGGTCTTTGTGTCGTTGACGGTGGGTCTGATGGGCTGGCTGTTGGCCCTTTGGCCCATGCTAGGACCAGGCCTGAAACTGGCCTGGCAATTGACCGCCTGGCCTACGCCGGGCTCCGGTACTCCCGAACCGCCCACCGAACCAGCCCCCAAATCTCTCCGGGGTTCGGAAAACCCACCCTCTGCCGAATCCAGTTCCGGGCCGGGTGCCTCCGAGAACTTACTACCTCTTTCACCCACCGGAAAACAAGAATCTCCTGGCCCAACCGAAGAACTAAAAGCTATTTCACCGACCGAAGAATCAGAAACGGTTTCGGCCGCCGGGCAACGAGAACCTGCAGGCCCAACCGGACAGCTAGCATCTATGGCACCCATCGGAGAAAAAGTCGGTATAGCTAGCCCCGGCTCCTCTGCCGCCGCACAGGAGGGCGAGCTGCCGGTTTGGCCCGGTCCAACGGTCCGGCTCTGGCGATGGATCTGGGCGCCGGTTCGGCTGGTGCTGATGGCAGGGGTCTTCTACGCTCTTACCCAGGTCCATTACGGCGAAGGGGAAGGATATACAGTTGTTTCGCTTACGCCCAGGGTCGAACAGCCCGAGGCGCTAACGGCCAACGATCTGGTGGCCTGGGTGGTCGGGTTGGCCTTTCTGGGGGTCTGTATGTGGTATGTGCCCAGGGCGCTGTTGGCGGCGGTTGGCGCTGTTTGGACGGCACCGGCGGTGTGGCGTCGGCTGGGACTGCACGAACCCTCTCAGCAAGTCCTGGGCCGAAAAGTCTATGCTTTTAGCGGGGCGGTGATGGGACTGCTGGGGGCGCTGTTGGCCTACTATGCCCCGCCCACGGTGCTGGACAAGTCCATCGCTCCGCTTCGACCTGTGCTCCGGGACAACTTCTGGCTCACTGCACATGTACTGACGATCACCGCTAGTTATGGGGCCGGCGCCCTGGCCCTGGCCCTGGGAAACCTGGCCCTATTCCATTATCTTTTTGGCCGATACCGGACGGTCTGCCCCGGCGGAGTTCCCGGGACCGAATCTCCGACGGCACAACCTCCCCGGTCCGTATCCCGCCGCCCAACAATGCCTCTGCCGGAAGAAGCTTCCCACTTGGAATCGCAGGGGCCAGGACCGGCTGTGCCGGTACAACCTTCCCCGTCCGAATCCTCTAGGCGGGGATTGCCTCTACCGAAAGATATTTCCCCGTCCGAATCCCTTCCGCCAGAAGCGGTTCCGTCAGAGGATGTGGCACCGGAGGTTCCGGAAGGACGGCTAGCCGACGACCTGACCGCAGAAGAGACAGCGGACTCCGCCCGGGCAAAGGGACCGAGGCAGCCAGTTCGGCGGGAACCGGCTGCCTGCCAAACCCTGGCCCAGTACATCTATCGAGCCATGCAGGCTGCCGTGCTTCTCTTGGCGGCCGGCACGCTCCTGGGCGCCTTGTGGGCCGATGTGGCCTGGGGACGCTTCTGGGGCTGGGATGCCAAGGAAGTTTGGTCCCTGATTACGCTTTTGGTCTATATGGTGGTGTTGCATGGCCGATATATTGGCTGGTTTGGCAATTTCGGCATGGCGGCCTTCGCAGTGCTCGGCGCTACGTCGATCCTGATGGCCTGGTATGGGGTGAATTATGTTTTGGATGTAGGTTTGCACACCTATGGTCGGGGAACCGGCGGGTTGGGCGTAGTACTCACGGTGGTGGCTGCAGATTGGCTCTTTCTGGCCGCCGCCGCCGTGCGATATTACCTGCAAACCCAATCCCTCCCCGCCAACGTCTCCGCCCTTGGCACCGACGATCGGTCCGGAAGCTAAAGGCCCCACTTTGTGCCGGTTGGTCTGGCGGTTCTTCTAGAGGCAGTAACATTTTAGCCGATTGCCGGAGTTTATGTGTCATTCCTGCGTAAGCAGGAATCCAGAATGTAACATTTTATCCGAATGGAGGGGGACCAATGTGTCACTGCTGCGTAAGCAGCAGTTCAGGCTTCTGGCCTCTCCCACCAGGGGAGAGGTGATACAAGGCAGACAGACGTCTGCGGTACAAGACAAGCCCTCTCACCCGGTGGTACCGAAGGTACCCCGGCTTCTCCCGCCGGGGGAGAGGCGATTTGCTTCATTCCGCTAAAATGTTACTCAAACTGTAAATGAAACTGTCCAACCCCGGTAAAAACCAGCAGAAAAACGAGTGGCTCGGCCTCTCGAACCAAAAGAATCGGTCCACCGGGAGAACGCAATTAAATCTTTATTTTGCAATAAGTTATGGCCAAAAGACGGCGTTTCCGTTTACAGTTTGAGATGTTACCAGAGGCAGTTATTGGACGCCGGGGCGGGAAGCTGTTTCGGCCAATCCGACTGCCCGGCCCGCTGTATCGGTTTCGGGGGGAAAAGCCGGTGCGTCGGTTTCGGAGGGCAAAGGCAGAAGGCCCAAAAGCTCAGCGGCCTGGCGGGTGGCAGGAACATGGAGGGTTCGGACCTGCGGTGGGCTGCCTGCCAGCACACGTACCAAGGCCGCTAGGGGAATCGGACCTCCTGCCGGTTCCGCTTCGCCCAGCAGCAGTTGATGGGAGCTGACCACGATGCTTCCCGGCGCTGGGACCGGACAGATACCCCGAAGCAACAAGCCTTCCGGACCGATCCGAACCGCCGCCCCTAACTGCTCATAGGAAAAGGTTTCCTCATCGGGGCCGGGTTGCAAGCCGCTCGAAAGCCCCAGTTCTTGGACGGCCGATTGCCAGAATCGTCGGCTCAGCGTACCCGGACCGCCTCGAATCCTCATCACGGCTTCTTCTAGCCGGTTGTCCACCAGCCGGGCGTCTTCCACGTCAATCTGGGCCAACCCGGTCAGCAGCCTGTTCGACTCCTCGCCCAGCAACGTCCGCCAATCCACCTGGAACAAATGTCCTTGAAAACGATATTCCACCTGGCCCTGCTGCTGGCATATCCAGAGGGTCCCTTGCATGGAGGCCAACGGCCCCAGCCGAGCCAGCCCCGGCAATACCCCGACCAACACCCCACAGGGAATAGCCGACTCGCCCAGGGCCAGTTCCAGCCCGCTCAGCGGGGGCGATTGTCGATGGTCCCGACCAAACCGGATTTGAATCGGCTGGTTGACTGGGCTGCCGGCCAATCGGAAAGAAACGCTCCCCTGGCATCCGCCATCTAAAGGTTGTAGAAACCCGGTGCATTCGGAGAGATTGCGGATTTGTTGGCCAATCCGGAGCCGGGCTTCCGAGGCGTGCAGGTGTACTTCATACCGGGGCCAATGAGCCGGTTGACCCAATGCCCGGCGCACCAACTCGACCAACCGAGGTAAGCCCTCGGTATAGATTTCCAGCCCCTGGAAGCCCATCTCCACCCGGCCGACGCAGGCCCGATTGGCGGCATGGGGCGGCAGCCACCGAATCTGCACCTGGTCGGCCCGAAGGATCGGTTGGCCGCTGTCCGGATCGGCCAGTTGGACTCCTTGGTAAATGGCTTCGGCGGGCCGAGGTTCCGACAGGCCTTCCAGCCGAACTACCAGCCCCAGCAACCGTTCCGCTTCGGACGCCTGCTGGGCCAGATACCAGGGCGTCATCCGCCAGCCAACCCATAGCAACATCCCAACTGTCGGCAAAATACATCCGAGCACAAACAGGGCCAGACACACCCGTCGGCGGGTGGCCTCATGCAACCAGAATGGCTCGGATAAGCCGATCATCCCTGATCCTCCAAGACGGCCCAGCCCTGGCAGCCTGTCGGTCATGCCAATTCTGCTTAGCCCAGCCCCCTGCAGGTGTGCTATTGGCCAGGCCAGGTAACCTGCTAGCCAGACGGCTTGTCGGGCCTCCGGAGAGCCGATCTCCTAGGGGAAATATCCCACTCTGGGAGCTTTCAAGGGGTGGACCTATGCAACCGGGAACATTTCAGCCCAATGGAGCAATTGCCTCTACCAGGCCGTCGAGGTGCCGGCCAGGCATCAGCCGGGGCGGCTGAGTGTCATTCCCGCGAAAGCGGGAATCCAGAAAGTAGGCGAACCCCATTTTGCCTAGCTTGGCTGTCCCCCCTGGAGGCGATGGCCCCAATCTGTGGAGTTCCACCCATTTTTCGCCTCTATACGTAGCGGTGCCTTGTCAGGGGATACAGTCAAGCTAGGTTCCCGCTGGTGCGGGAATAAACCTGGATTCCTGCTTACGCAGGAATGACACATCGCCGTCCCCTACTCGGCTAAATGTCTCCGTTAAAGTTTTATTTGATTTGCTTGTTTTACCCAGATTATCTATCTTCGGATTCCAGATCCGTTTAAGGTACCTGTTAGCCGGGTGTTTGGCGGCCGAGTTGGGCAGCCATTTGATGGAAAAGGTCCCACCGGGCCTGCATTTCCGGCAGACTATCTCCGCCAAACTTTTCTACCAACGCCCGGGCTACCTCAAAGGCCGCCACATTCTCCACAATCACGCTGGCGGCGGCAATAGCACAGACGTCGCTCCGTTCATACGAAGCCGACTCCGGTTGCCGGGTTCGGAGGTTCACCGAAGCCAATGGCCGGGCCAGGGTGCTAATAGGCTTGAAGGCTGCCCGAAGCACAATGGGCTGGGAATTGGTCATCCCAGCTTCCAGACCGCCCGCATGATTGGTGGGCCGCACAAACCCCAAATAGGGGGTGCCGGCCAACTGGGGATCATAATGGATCGGATCATGGACCTGGGAACCCCGTCGCTTGGCGGCCTCAAAGCCCAAACCGATCTCCACCCCCTTGACCGCCTGGATGGACATGACCGCCTGGGCCAATTGGCCGTCGAGCTTCCGATCCCATTGCACATGGCTTCCTAGGCCGAAAGGAACCCCCTCCATCCGAACTTCGACAACCCCCCCTAAGGTATCGCCTTCCCGGCGGCATTGGTCGATCAACTCCTGCACCGGCCCATCCTGCTCCGGATGAAGCGAATAGACCAGGCTGGCATCCCGCCGCTGACGAAGTTCCTCCAGTCTGCCCTGGGCTTCCGGATACCGGATCGGCCCCACCTGAACCACATAACCTAAGGCTTGAATTCCAAAGAGAGCCAGCAGTTGCTTGGCCAAAGCGCCGACCGCCACGCGGGCAACGGTTTCTCGGGCACTGGCCCGTTCTAATATTCCCCGAATGGGGGAAAGGTATTTCATGGCGCCGCTCAGGTCGCCATGTCCGGGCCGGGGCCGGTCCAGGTCTTCCAGTTGGTCCAGACGAACGTCTTTGTTATAGACGACCAGGGTAATCGGGCTGCCGATGGTCCGGCCCCGCCAAAGCCCGGTCAGGATTTCGACCTGATCGGTTTCGATCCGCTGCCGGCCCCCTCGCCCATAACCGCCCTGGCGACGCCGAAGCTCGGCATCGATCAGTTCGGTCCGAACCTCCAGCCCGGCCGGGAACCCATCCACCAGAGCTACCATCGCTTTGCCGTGGGATTCGCCCGCAGTCCAATATCGTAACATAAAAGCTGGCAACCAATTAAACCAAGTTTTCTGCGCTAAGTGTGAGCTTTCTCCGGGGGATAATTGTACTGGACGCTGGCCGGGGGCACTAGAGCAATCTTCGAGAGAGTGGAAAGGAGAGGTTCGGGAAAAAATTGATCTTGGCAAAACAGGAATATCCACGGATATTTTATGGTTGTTTTATAGTCCATGGGGGATTCCTGGGCCGAAGGGCCCGCAATCCCCATGACTGGGTGGTTTTTGTACCTCAATAGATGTTGTTTTGTGGTCCGGAAGACACCTGCCAGCCGGACAGATGCAACTGGTCCGAACTGCTCTGCCCAGAAGCAAGGGTGCCCCTATTCGCCCGATGAGAATAGTCCTTTTTCTCCCCAATTGGGTGGGGGATCTAACGATGGCCACCCCCACCCTCCGAGCCCTGCGGGGGCATTTCGGTCTCAAGGCCCGGATTGTAGGAGTGATTCGCCCCTATTTGAGGGGGGTACTCGAGGGGACCCCCTGGCTAGATGAACTCTGGCCCTCGGAGAAAAAAGCGCCCGATCCGGCGATGCGATTTTGGGGCCTGGTAAGTCGGCTTCGGCAAGGGCGGTTCGATCTGGGGATTCTCTTGACCAATTCCCTACGCACCGCCCTGATGGCCGCTTGGGGGGGAGTGCGCAGACGGGTAGGCTATGACCGGGACGGTCGGGGTTGGCTGTTGACCGATCCGATTCCGCCGCCTCGGCAGGGCCGTCGGCTTCGGCCCATGCCGATGGTGGAATATTATCTGGGCTTGGCCGCTGTAGTGGGCTGTGCGCAGGAGTCGTTGCGGTTGGAACTTGCGACCACAGCCCAGGACGAGCAATCGGCCGACGAAGTTTGGAGGCGGTTTGGCTGGCCGACGACGGAGCGTCCGGTGGTACTGAATTGTAGTGGGGCGTTTGGCGGCTCGAAGCTCTGGCCGGTGGAATATTTTGCTCAACTGGCCCAACGGGTGGTGGACGAGCTCGGCCAGCCGGTCTTGGTCTTTTGTGGACCGGCCGAACAGGAACGTGCCCGGCAGATTGTGCAGTTGGCCGGCCGGCAGACGGTCGTGAGCATGGCGGATCAGCCGATGGATTTCGGTACGGCCAAGGCGGTGCTTCGTCGGGCCCGGCTCATGGTTTCGACCGATAGTGGTCCTCGGCATATGGCGGCGGCCTTTGACGTGCCGGTTATCACCCTATACGGGCCGCTACTGCCCATCTGGAGTCGGAATCCCACCCAGACGGCTGTGGACCTGATGGTCGAGCACCTGGACTGTCTGGGCTGTGGGCGTCCGAAATGTCCGTTAGGCCATCATGCCTGTATGAAACAGTTGTCGGTCGATCGGGTGTATGAGGCGGTGGTGGAGATGTTGATGTCGCTACAGCGGCAAGCGGCGTAGAACCAGAGAAAATCATGGAAAATTCTCCTGCAAGGAACCAGTCTTATTGTCTTTCTTTTTCTTTGGCGGGAGGCGAGAGGGAGGCGCCAGGTGGGCGCCTGCCTGCCGGAAATAGGGATCGTATATTCATGCCCCGAAGGGAACCGAGGATGAAGATCGGCTTAGTAGTGGAACATTTCGATCCCCGGCGGGGCGGGTTGGAACAATGGTCCTGGCAATTTGTGCAGGCACTCCAGAATCGGGGGCATCAGGTCTGGGTGATCTCCAGGAGCTTTTGTCCTGAGGCCGACAGGCTGGGCATTTGCTGCTGTCAGACTCCTCCGGGCTTGAGCCGAGTGGGTTTTGCCCAAGTGGCCGAACAATGGCTTCGCCAATTGGATTTGGACATCATCCATGATACGGGAGCAGGCTGGTACTGTGATGTGTTTCAACCGCATTGGGGATCCTGGCTTGCCCTGACAGAACGGAAACTACTGCTGTTGCCCCGCTGGCTTCGGCCCTGTAAACGGTGGGTTATGCGGTGCCTTCCCCGGTATCGGGAGATCCGTCGGCTTTTGGAGGGGCAATATCGGAGCGACGGTCGGCTGTTTTTGGCCCTTTCAGCGCAGGCGGCCCGAGACTTCCAGCATTTCCACAGCGTTCCTCCAGAGCATATTCGGGTAGTCCATAATGGGGTGGATATCCAGCGATTTCATCCGGCCAATCGGACTCGGTGGCGCAGCGAGATTCGGCGGAAATTCGGGGTGGACGAAGAGACGTTGCTGGTATTGATCGTAGCGCACAATTTTCGGCTCAAGGGGGTGCCGACGGTGCTGGAAGCGGTGCGTCGGTTAGCAGTCCGGGGCCGACAGGTGCAATTGTGGGTGGTGGGCGGTCGGCGTCAGGGGGCCTGCAATGGGTGGATGGGTCGGCGGAAGGGCCAAGGGCCGGTCTGTTTTCTTGGTCCCGTCGAAGATACCGCCCCCTATTATGCCGCCGCCGATCTGTATGTGCATCCAACGCTTTACGACACGTTCAGTCTGGTGGTTTTGGAGGCGATGGCCAGCGGCCTGCCGGTGATCACCAGTCGATTTAACGGCGTGCATGAGCTGTTGCATTCGGGGGTGGAAGGGTACGTGTTGGACGATCCCCTGGAAGTAGAGGAATTAGTACGGAAGATCGAGATTTGTTCGGAAAAGGGAATTCGGCAGCAGATGGGCCAGTCGGCCCGGCGTCTGGCAGAACAACATCCGTTTGAGAGAAATGTAGAAGAAATTTTGCAGATCTATCAAGAGGTACTTTCCAGAGATCGACAAGCCCGGCGTCGGGACCGAGAGCAAGACCGTCGGATCTGTTGGGAGGCAGGCGGAAGGAGGGCCTCTGCCGTTTGCTGGACGTCTGCCCGAGTGGCGTCCTCGCTACAGGAGATGCAGGATGGAAATTGGGCTGGTGATCGACTATTTTGATCCGCATCGGGGCGGGGCGGAACACTGGACCTATCAATTTGCCCGGTGTTTGCGGACCGCCGGACATACGGTTCATGTGATTACCCAGTCGGCCACCACCGCCGGCGATACCCTAGGCGTGCATGTCCATTCGCTAGGGCGGGTGGTCTCCCGACTGCGCCGGGCCGAAGCCGCCGAAATCCTCCTGCGCCGTCTCCAACTCGATATTGTCCATGATATAGGAATGGGCTGGTACTGCGATGTGTTGCAGTCGGAAGACGGCTCCCGATTGGCGCAATGGGAACAGAAGCTCCGCATCTTACCCAGGTATCTGCGCCCGATCAAGCGCTGGCTGATGCGCTGGTTGCCGCGGTATCGGGAATTTCGGGAGTTGATGCGTCGGCAGTTTGGTGATCCGAGGCGGATTTTGGTAGCGGTTTCTCGGATGTGTGCGGGGGATTATGTTCGGTATCATCAGGTATCGCCGTATCGGATTCGGGTGGTGTATCATGGAACAGATATTCAACGATTCTCCCCCGACCATCGCACCCAATGGCGCCAGCCCATCCGAAGCCAACTGGGCATCCAGCCCAACGACGTGGTCTATCTGTTCGTAGGGCATGATTATCTGCGCAAAGGCCTTGCCACTGCGATCCGGGCTACCGGACGATTGGCCCGGGAGGGCTTGCCGGTTCGGCTCCTGGTGGTAGGCGGATGGGGGAGCCGCCGGTACCAACGCTTGGCCCGGTGGGTCGGGGCCGGCCAAGCCGTCTGCTTTGTCGGCCGGGTCCAAGACCCAGTGCCCTATTATGCGGCCTCCGATGTCTTTGTGCTGCCGACCTTTTACGATCCGTGCAGTTTAAGCGTTACGGAGGCGGCTGCCAGCGGTCTGCCGCCCATTACCACCCGATGGAATGGTGCCAGTGAACTTTTGAGCGATGGGGTAGACGGCTTTGTGCTTTCCGATCCGGCCGACGACGCCGCTCTGGCCGACCGGATGGCCCGCCTGCTGGACCCTCGGCTCCGAGAGCGGATGAGCGAGGCCGCCCGCCTGCTCGCCCTCGAATACCCCCTGCAACGCAACTATGATGAAATCCTGGCCATCTATCGAGAAATCCGCTCCCAACGCAAAGCCGCTTGACAAACCCTCCCGAAATAGAGGACCGCGGGCGGGCCCAGACCATTTCCAAACCTTCGGCTTTATCAAAATGGCGTTGGATTAGGGGTTGGACAGTTTAGGGACCGCCTTTTGGTGAGGCTTCCAGGGAAAACCGGCATTCCGGAATAGCCTTCCAAAGAAGCCGAACCGGCCAAAACGCCTCGCTGTGAGAACAGAACTCCATGTACCCCGTAACAAACTTTTCTCTCCCGCAGAGGCGGCTGGGTTAACGTCCTGCCGGGCGCCAATCCACCAGATGCAGCTCTACCTGTCGCAGTCCGTTAAAACTTTTAAGCACAGGTCGGAAGACCACATCCAAGGGTCCTTGGAGTTCCAGTAGGTCGTCGAGCCATTCGCTGGCGCCGAAGGCCACGGCCCGCATGCGGACGCCATGTTGGGCCAGATGCATTGATAAATGTTTCCCATCCGCCCCCATTGCCCGAATCTCCCCCTGCACCTGCACCGAACTGCTGCACAGCAGCGGACGATGGTTCCCATAGCCAAACGGCGCAAGCCGCTCCATCTGCTCTACCGTCCGAAGCGTCAGTGCCGCCAGCGGCGCCTCGGCATCGATCCAAAGCTCCGCCTGATGGGTGTGGGGGTCTAAACGCTGGGCCACCTGTCGGCAAAAGGCCTCCCGAAACGCAGGGATTTGTTCCGTCCGGATTCGGAGTCCGGCTGCCGCCGCATGGCCTCCGAAACCTAACAGATGTTCCCTGCAGGCCGCCAGTATCTCCGGCAACGGCAGCCCCGGAATACTTCGCCCGCTGCCCACCGCCGGCCGCTGCCCCGTCGGATCGACGGCGATCAGGATCACCGGCCGATGGAATTTCTCGGCCAATCGACCGGCCACGATCCCGATGACCCCCGGGTGCCACTGGTGGTCGGACAAGACCCAGGCCGGATGATCCGACGGAGGATACTGCTGTTTGATCTGTTTGAGGGCGGCCAGATAAATACTTTGTTCCAGCGATTTTCGGTGGGTATTGAGCTGGTCCAGATACTGGGCCAGGAAGTCGGCCCGATCGGGCTGATCGGTCAGGAGCAATTCCAAGGCCAAGGAGGCCTGCCCCAGCCGGCCCGCCGCATTTAATCGGGGGGCCAATTGGAAGGCCAGGTCTTCGCCATCCAGGGCGGGCTTTTCGGCCAACACGGCCCGCCGTAGCAGGGCGGCCAATCCCACCGACGGCCGCTCCTTCAGACTCACCAACCCATAGGAAACCAGAATCCGGTTTTCATCCACCAGGGGGACCACATCGGCTACCGTGCCCAAGGCCGCCCAGCCGACCGTCTGAAGCAAAAATTCCCGCATAGCCGGACCGACCCGTTTGGCCCCGCTGGCCCGTTGGCACAAGGCCCAGGCCAATTTCATCGCCACGGCCGAGCCACTCAGCCCGTCAAACGGATAGGGCGGCTCGCCAAGCCGGGGATGTACAACCCCGGCCGCCTTAGGCAATTGGGGACCGGGTTCATGATGGTCGGTGATCAAAAGCTCTATTCCTAACCGGCCCGCCTCCTCCGCCTCCGCCAGACTGCCGATCCCACAATCGACCGTTACCACCACCTCCACCCCCCGCTGGGCCAGCCCCTTTAAGGCCTCCCCGCTGAGCCCATAGCCCTCCTCCAACCGACTCGGGATGTAGCAGATCGGTTTGGCCCCCAACAGTTGCAAACACCGGCACAAAATGGCTGTGCCGGTTACCCCATCGACATCGTAATCCCCATAGATAGCAATTCGCCGCTGCCGACGGACCGCCTCATACAGCCGATCCGCTGCCTCCATACAGCCGGGCAACTCTTCTGGACCTCGAAGGGCCGACAGTTTCGGCTCCAAAAACCGCCGAGCCGACGCCGGCTCTCGTATCCCCCGCACCCAAAGCAACTGCGCAATCAACGGCGGTATCCCCACCGCCCGCTCCAACCAAACCAACCGGTCCGGATCATACGCCCGAATCCGCCATCGTTTGGACATGGCTGTACCCAAGCATCCCTAAAGAATAAGGGAATATTTGTAACATTTTAGCCGAATGAAGATGCCCTTGAGCGACCTGCTTGTTAGGTCCGATACCTTCGGAGGTATCCGTCTTGAATCCTCCCTGGACGGGTGTGACAAGCACGCCCCTCCATGCGACTAAAAAGTTACAAAGAAACCTCTGAAAAATCCTGAAAATATAGTGAACTGGGTAGCCTTTTGATTATGTTATCGACTTCTGAAGTTGCCGAAGGTATTCCCAGTGGATTGTATGCTCGCATGGACTGCATCTCGATATAGGGAGGTTTCGGAAAAATCTCCTGAAATACTTCCCTTTTGCCCACGTTGAATTATTCAGAGGTTCCCAAACATTTTAGCCGAACGAAGGATGATCTGGCATTCTCACTCAAGCAGGAATCCAGGCGCCTTATCCCACCGAAATTCCCCTCCCCTGCCTGCCCTTTAGCCAAGACGGCCTCTCGACAGCCGAGGGAGAGGAATTTGTTTCGTTCCGCTAAAATGTTACGAATCAAGAATAAAAGGGTAACCGTTCCTGGAGGCGAACCCGTTATCCGCCAGGACTTCCAAGATGGCTGGTTTCTACGTTTGTACCCACCTTCGATACACTACGACCGGGCACACCCTGTCAAGATATACTTCCAAGATGGCTGGTTTCTACGTTTGTACCCACCAGGGAGTCTGCAATACGTAACTATTTAGTTTGACTGTATCTACTGGAACCAGCCCCTCCCAGTTGAAGGAGCTAAGAATCGGCCCGAACACCACAGATTGTGATAATTGGGCCCGTAGATACAGTCAATTTAGCCTTATGAAGTAACCGTTGGTTTTTTGCCATAACTTATGGAATACTCATTACCTTGACTGTACCCACCGGGAGCAATGGCCCCATTCTGTGGAGTTCCAGCCAGTTTTAGCCCCTATATATGGTGGGGCCTGGCCGGGTGGATACAGTAAATGTACTTAGGGCTTTGGATAGCACTGCTAGCACCCCTAGAAAAGTAAAAACCTAACTTGCTTATTTACAAAGGGTTATAGCAGATTTACTTCATTCGGCTAAAATGTTACTGCAATACAAAATGGTGCAGTCAGTGCGTCGGATGCCTCTACAGGCAGGGCCAAGACCCCCCGAAAAGGGAGGATTCTCCATCCCGCTGACATGGGGACCTCCATTTTAATCTAGTGAGCGATTCACCAGGAGATTCCCACTTCCGGGGGGATGGCAAAATAGGCCAACCAAATAACCTAATAGACTGGCATAAAGCCATTCCTCTGGGGTAAATTTCTCTTGCATAGGCCCCGGGGGCCTTGAGAGAGGGTGGGATACCCCTGTATGGGGGGATTGGGTAACCCTTTAGGAAGCTCACCCATGCTTTTTGGGACATGGAAAACCATCGCCTATATCGGCAGTCAAAGGGCTGGCCGGGATTTTGGCCCCAGCAGAAGGTCTGCCTAGTCCCCCCTCCGAACAGGCCGGTCTCCTTTGGCGGAATAGGCCCGCAGGATGTTCCGGGGAAGGGGGAAGAAGGAATTTGCGTCTTTCGTGGGGATAACCTAGGGTTGTACAGGCACGGCCCAAGCGTCCGGGGGTCCTGGGGAATCTGGGAGACATCGGCCTGGAGAGGCCAACGGAGGGAAAGGTTCCGGTAGGGCTTCTGGAGAGGTTTTTCCCCTTGGTCAGTACCCGGTCGGAGGGGGGGTATAGAGGTCAACCGTTTGATTGAGCAAGAAATACACTCAGAAGTATCGGAAGTATCGGTAGATAATGGCCATGGCGGCTGGTAGTTCTTCTGTTTCGCTGGACGTATCTTCTTCGGGATGGAAGAAGCTGTTCCCGGAAACAACGTTGCCTGCGTTGCCGCAAAGTGCGATCCGGCTTTTGGAGCTTTCGCGCAACCCGGACAACGGACCTGCCGAGTATGCCCAGCCGATCGAGGCGGACCCAGGGCTGAGTAGCCAGGTGCTTCGGTTTGTCAATTCATCGTATTTTGGATTTTCGCAGGAGATTTCCAACGTCAAGCAGGCGATCACGTTGGTAGGGGTTCGGACGATCAAGAATTTTGCCCTTTGGAGTGCGGTCTTTAGTTTGTTGCCCTCTCCCAAGTGTGGGCCGTTCGATCTGCAAACCCTGTGGCAGGACTCGTTACGGCGGGGGTTGTTTGCCCGGCTGATCGGGAAGCTGATGGGGCTGAAGGATACGGAGGATATCTTCACGGCGGCCTTACTGCAGGATTTGGCGATTCCGCTTTTGGCCAAGCAGCAGACGGCTGAGTACCGGCAGTTATTGGAGGAAACCCTCCGGAGCCAGACCCCGCTATCGGTCCTGGAGCAAAGGCGGTTTGGCTGGAGCCATGCCGAGGTAGGGGCGTGGTTGCTGCGTCAGTGGCATCTGCCGGAGGGGATTGCCGATTTGGTAAAAGGGCATACGGAGGTGGATCGCTGGCTGGGTTCGCCGGAGACGCAGCGGGGGAAAGTGGCGGTAGCCATGTCGGCGCTTCTGCCGACGGCGGTTGGGGGGGTTTGGCATGAACGGAGGCGACTGGAGGGGGCGTATGAGCGGCTAAAAGGGGCCAGATGGCCGGAGTTGGAGGAAGTGTTGATGCAGGTGGACAAAGATTTTGCCGATTTTGCCCCAATTCTCAAAATTGCCCAGCCTGCCAAATCCCTGGCCATGATCTACCAAGAGCCCCCGGCCGGTGGGGGGTAAATAGAAGGATTGGCGTTCTCTTCGCCTAATCGACAAATCCGCTTTGCTACATTGACACATAACTATTTTCTAAAAAATCAGTTACAACAATTTTGCAGATCGCCAATGCTATTGCCGGGAAATTGTTTTACCTAAGTTCCTATTCTTTCCCGGTTCTTTGGGGCCAATGCCTACCCCCAGTTCTCAAAAACCCCGTATCCGCAGACTTCCCGAAAACGATGAAAAGATAAGAGGGGGGTTCGGCCTGAACCCCCCGGCAGAAGGCTTGGCCGACAATCAGATTCCTCTTCTGGGGGGAAAACACTCCAAAATCCTGGCCAACCCTTGGGCAATCGATGCCTTCTGCGTAAAATTAAAAAGGAAAGTAACACGTTAGCCGAATGAAGCAACTCGCTTCTGCCCTTTGCGCCAAGAGGCGGCCAACCGAAGGTTGGCTGGGGAAGGAGGGATTTTTAGTCCTTCCCGCCAAAACGGCAATCCAGGATGTAGGAGGAGTCCATCTTCCCTAGCACTGGCTGGTCACACTGGAACACCCTAGCAGGCCCAAAGCAGCCTGGATTCCTGTTGGCGCAGGAATGACACATCGCCCCCATTCGGCTAAAATGTTACAAAGGAAGGGGTTTTCCTCACCCTATCCCCATATCGGGGACCCGGCTAAAGGAAAACGGCCTTCCACAAGGTTGGGGAGTTGAAAGCATGACGGCCCGAGATCGCATGCGTCTAAAACACCTGCAGCGCCAAGCCGAAGGCTATCTAGAGCTTGGGTTGGCCCAACAAGCTCTGGAAACCTTGGCAAAGATTGGCGATCCGGACTCTTTCGGCTCGCACTTGCTGTATCTGCAGGGGGAAGCCCTCCGCAATCTTCAGCGGTACGAAGAGGCCATCCCTCCGCTGGAAAAGGCGGCCGAAGGAGATCCCAGGAATATTCAGATTTGGCTGGCTCTGGGCTGGTGCTACAAGCGGTGCGGCCGGTTAGACTCCGCCATTGAAGCCATTCAAAAGGCCCTGGAAGTAGAACCCCGCGAAGCCCTGTTGCACTACAATTTGGCCTGCTATTTGAGCCTGGCCGGGCAGAAACATCGGGCGATCCGGGCCTTGGCCCGAGCCTTAAAACTCGACCCCCATTACCGGGAGCTCATCGACAAAGAACCCGATTTCGATCCGATCCGCAACGATCCCGACTTTCTGGCTCTTACGAGTCTGGTTGTTTAGGACCTCTGGCAACGGCTTTTCCTCTTCGGCGCCGGGCAGACGGAGCGAAACGGTTCTCCGTGGCCAACTCAGAGTATGGGCTGTTTGCAGGGGCCTGCTTGCAGGTCCGGATACGGAACACCACAAGTGTCCCAGGGTACTAGGGGGTAGCAGTTTCTTCTCGAAGAGGCTGTCCCGAAATGGGCCAATTCGATTCGGGTGTTCCCCTGCAGCCGGGGCTACCACCCAGTTGCTAAAACCCTCCCAAAACAGGTGTTTTCCGATATCCTCTGGTTCCAGGGTGGAAACGCTCGGATAGGGGAAGACGGATTTTTGGGACAGCTACTAAGGGGGGCCCGGCTGAGACGATGCGCCGCCGGTGGGAGCTTCGGACGATTTTTCTTCCCTGGGCGGAAAGCCCACGGCTACCAGATGGGTTCGGGTGGCAATATACAAAATGCCATTGTCTGCCGTGGGCGTTCCGTAAACCGGCTGAGGCATCTGGTTTTCGGCCAGAATCTTTTTTTCACGTTCCAGGGCAAAAACAACCACATCGCCGTCTTCGTCGGCAAGATATACTTTTCCATCGGCTACCAACGGCGAGGCCCAGATGGAAGCCATCATGTCGTGGGTCCACAGGAGCTTGCCGCTGCGGGCCTCCAGGCAGTGCACCAGCCCGGCAAAATCGCCGATGATCAACAGTCCGTCGGTAATCACCGGCATGGCAATGGTCCGGTGGAAGGTTTCCTCGAAATCGAACCGACCGTCCCTGTTCAGGTCTTGGCCGGTGTATTTCCACACCAGGCCGGAATGGGGATTGGGTTGGACAATATGACCGGCGTCTGGATCGGCGGCCTGCAGTCGGGTGGGCGGCACAGGACGGCCTTGCCGATCGACCACCCGTTCCGGGCTGACATCGCCCCGGCGGGTCGGATCGATACACCACAAAATGCCCGGCCCTTCTCCGAGTTGCGGGTCTTGACCAGTGGCGATAAAAATGCGGTTTTCCCAGACCACGGGGCTGGCCACTAGTTCATTTCGGTCGCCTCGGCCGTCGCTTCGCCATCGGCTTTGCTTGGGGTTGCAGTCGAACTTCCAGAGAAGTCGAGGTCGGCCATTTTCCTGCTCGGCGGTAGCCAGGAAGCTATACAACCAGCCGTCCCCACCCGGAAAGATCACCTGCGCCGTGCCGCCCAGAATGCCGACGGCCGGAGAACCCCATTGGCCATGCAGGATATTGGCGCCCGGGGAGTTATCTGCCCAGACCAGTTTTCCTGTATTTTTGTTCAGTGCCAAAAAGCTGGGGGCTTCCGGAGCGGGAATCGTCTCATGGGATTCGTCCACCCCGTTGCCGGTGCAGACAAAAAGCAGATCTCCGGCCGCAGTTACCGAACAACTGGCCATGTTGTGCTGTCGGCTGCCCACCTGCCGCATCATGTCAAACACCCAGACAATGTCCGCCTCATGTTCGGCTTGGACGGGTTCCTGCTGGTAAGGGCCGTCGTTTTGCCCGTCCAGGAATCCTTCGGTGTCCACACAGACGACTTCGCCCCGGTTGGTTACGATCCAGAGGCGGTCGCCTTCGACCAGAGGGGCTGAGCATATACCTACCTCAGGCCAATCGTGGGCTTGGCCGGAGGGGAGTTTTTCACGCGAAAGTTGCCAAAGGAACCGGCCAGTTCGGGCGTCAAAGGCCAACAGGCAGCCCAAATCCACCGAGGCCGGATACCGCGCCAGGTACCCGGCCCCGTTGTTGGTACCGCAAAAGACTTTTCCGGCGGCGACCACCGGGGCGCCATAGGTTTGGCTGCCAAGCCGGGCCACCCATCGGATGTTTTTTGCCCCCTTGGGGTCCCAGATGCCGCTGTTGGGGTCAATTGGGCCGATTTGCCACTCGGTAGGTAATGGGCCTGCCCGTAGCACATTATTCCTGGAAGAACTCCCGCCCCATTGGACCTGGGGAATTGGAGGGGGTGCAGGCTGGCCTAAAAGTGGCGGCGTTTTGTCGGAGGGCAAGGCCGGCTTGCCCAAAACGGGGGGTGGTTTCTCGGAGGCCGGGGCCGGTTCAGATCCTATCCCAAAATCAGGTTGGGCGCAAGGTGAGTTAGATTGATCCTGCCCCCTACCAACCACCTGTATGGAGGAATCGGACAGGTGGCTGGCACTGTGGGATAGGCTCTTCGTAGGAAGGGGATGGGGCAAGTGCTCCTCCGGTCCGAATACCCAAACTACCCCACTAAAGTCTGGTACATCCCCAACCGTTGTTGGTATCTTCTGAGACCCGGAGATTAAACCGGCGAAAAACCCCATGCCGAAGAAAATCCGTAACATTTTAGGCGAATGAAACAACCCGCCTCTCCCCTGGCGGGAGAGGCCGGCCTGGCCGAAGGCCAGGCCGGGTGAGGGGGATTTCTGCGGCCTAAGAAGCCTGGATTCCTGCTTACGCAGCAGTGACACATCGGCCCCTTTCATTCGGCTAAAGTGTTACGAAAATCCCAAAACCTGCTATCCCCCCGCCCCATAAGAGGAAAGATTTTGTCCAGCGCATCCTTTTTGCGTTTTCCTTTTTGCTTATTCCTTCATCCCTTTTCCTTTCGGAGGTGTGATTTGCCGAGTACCCCTCTGGAAGGGGGCTCCGGTTTCAGCCTGGGTGCTTCTGGGCGTTGACGGCCAAGCAGGCCCCTGTTCCGGTTTCTACTCCGGTTTCTCCTGGGTATCCCCCCTTTGTTAGTTTAACCCTTTTCGGGGCGGGGGGCGAATAGGCGGGGCGAAATGAACCCCATCTTTAGGGATATTGCTTCCCTCCATCGGGGGGTTCCCCCAGTTTCTGCCAGAACCGGGTTTGCAAACCGGTTTTATCGGGTACAATAAGTACAATAAAAGTTTGTAGGTAACATTTTAGCCGAATGAAACGCCCCGCCTCTCCCCTGGTGGGAGATGCCGACCTGGCCGAAGGCCAGGCCGGGGGAAGAGGATTTCTGCGGCCTAAGAAGCCTGGACTGCTGCTTACGCAGCAGTGACACATCCCCTCCTTCAATCGGCTAAAGTGTTACATTTGTAGCACGTTAGCCGAATGAAGCACTCCGCCTCTTCCCTTAGCGCCAAGAGGCGGCTAACCGACAGGTTGGCCGGGGAGAGGGGGTTTTTGTCTTTCCCGCGAAAACGGGAATCCAGGAAAGTATCCCAGCGTTCCCGTTTGCCCAGCAGGCACACAAGGAGCAGGCACAAAGCGGCCTGGATTCCTGCTTCCGCAGGAATGACACATCGCACCAGATCATTCGGCTAAAGTGATACCAAACGTTTTTAGGACTTGGACCATTCCTGCCGAGGGAAGTGAAATCCTAGGAGTGCCGGGAAACCGGTCGTGCTCTTCGGGCAGGTCCGGTCTGGCCCTTTCTTTGCCCAGGAGGGGGCAGACGCACTTTGCTAACGGTCGAGCGTTTTGGCTCCCAGGGTGTGTAGGCCTTTTTGCCTCCGGAGCAGGATGTTCCCATCCGGGGGAATGGTTACGGGCGAAATGGGATTGGACAACGATTCGGAGAGGTTCCACGATGGCCAGCAAAAGCAAAGGCAAAAAGAAAAAAGGAGAAGTGGTATTTTTGGTCTGCGAGGAGACCGGCGATCTGAATTATGTGCTTCGGCGCAAACCGGGCGGTGAGAAACTCCGGTTACGAAAATACTGCCCCCGTCTGCGACGTTACACCATGCACTCCGAAAAGAAAATGAAGTAGAGTGGATCAGTGGGGATTCGAAAAGTAAAACTAGTGGTCCGTCTATTTTTGTAACATTTTAGTTTGACTGTATCTACCGGAACCGGCCTCTACCAGTTGTATGGGCGCGGAATCGGCTCGAACACCACAGATTGGGGGAATTGGGCCCGGTAGATACAATCAAGGAACCTCTGAAAAATCCCGAAAATATAGGGAACTATGTGAACTTTCGACGATGCGCTCGGCCTTCGAGGCGGCAGAGGGTAGCTACAACGTCTTGTGTGTTAGCAGTGTCCGCAGACCAATATATAGGGTTTTCCGAAAAATCTCCGGAAATACTTCTTTTTGTACACGTCGAATTATTCAGAGGTTCCTCAATTTAGCCGAATGAAACAACTCGTCTCTCCCCTGGTGGGAGAGGCCGGCCAACCGACAGGTTGGCCGGGTGAGGGGGGAAATGCAATGCCCGGCGGACCTGACAAGCAGGTCCCGCCAAGGGCATTTTCATTCGGCTAAAATGTTACGCCCGTCCAAGTCGTCGGGTTGTGGCCGGGTGGTTATCGGGAAGCTAGCCTGTTTTCAGGATGGGTGGCCGAGAGGTTGAAGGCGCCGGTCTTGAAAACCGGTGTGGGCTTTGCCCACCGGGGGTTCGAATCCCTCCCCATCCGATAAACAAGTTTGCACTAGTTGAGCGGGGTTGGAAATGCTTTGCGTAACTTGAAATCCAGAAAGGGTTTGCGGCAAAAGCCTCTCTTCTTCGCAAAACGCCGCTGACGCTTGCTGTGCCGCATTTTGTGCCGCAATCTAAACCTTGCCATACGTTCACCTGCCCCGTTTTTGTGCCTCCAACCGAATCCTGCCAAAGGTCCTCCTGTGCCGCTCGCCGGAGGGCCTCATCAGTCGGGTCAACGTAATGCCGATAGGCTATCATGCTGCTGTTGCCAAGCCATTTCGCTACCACCGGTTGTACTGCTTTCGCTGCTCTCACCTCAACGGATTGTGGTTTTCACGGAAATTCCCGCTAATTAGAGTGTGTCCATCCGGCCAGGCCCCCACAACTGGTAGGGGCCGGTCCCGGTAGAGACAGTCAAATTAAGGCCGACTCCAGCTTGGCCAATCCACCGTGGAACGTGAAGTAGTGGGGCGGGCGACTCCTGTGGGAGGACTAGCGATGGCAGTTCGGTATCCCACCCGTAGGCAAGGCCAACTGCGCTAGGGTCCAGCAGATCATCCCCCTCTGGCGCCCAGGGGCTTTGCCGGGTTTGTCCTTGCCAACGGCTCCATGTCGTCGAACCAGTCCGGCGAAGGTCAGCTCCGTAAGAACATCATCGAGGTG
>Ga0197142_1000923_pt1 | contig 27466 bp, 32 predicted proteins | sample GBS60_MetaG_FD_148614 | JGI IMG/M metagenome (GOLD analysis project Ga0197142, IMG submission 148614) | Sediment microbial communities from Great Boiling Springs, Gerlach, Nevada, United States - GBS 60_MetaG | ecosystem: Environmental > Aquatic > Thermal springs > Hot (42-90C) > Sediment... | reverse complement strand
CTTTGAATAGGTGCGGGGACTTGCCCCACCCCTCCCGTGCGCGTCCCCGCAAAAATTTTACTCCCCGTTTTTTGTTGACTTTATTTTTCATCTTGATTATAATTATAATAGATAAGAAAGAAAAAATACAATTTATCCCATACATTTTAATGGTATATCAAAGAAAGAACTATGTCAAATAATATTTCAAAATCAAATATCGCCAAAAATATAAAGAAATTAAGGCAAGAAAAAGGCATTTCGCAGGACCGGCTCTCTAAACTTGCCGATTTGTCTTTAAATACAATAGTCAACATTGAAGTTGGGAATAATCCCAATCCCACAATAGAAACATTGGAAAAAATCGCCAAAGCGTTAGGTGTTTCAATAGATGAGTTATTAAAAAAGTAAAATTATGGCAAATAAAATTGTAAAATTAAATCAGGATATTCAGAACAAGGTGACAAAGAAAGATCAGGAAAATTTTGTTTTGGTAGACGAAGAACAAAAACCCACATATTCTTTAAGTGAAGTTTTAAATAAAGTAATCATTGGAGATTGTTTGAAAGTAATGAAAAAATTGCCGGCAGAATCTTTTGATTGTGTTTTTGTAGATCCGCCATATTTTCTTCAACTTCCACCAAAAAAATTATTAAGGTGGACAGGCAGCGTAGTTAATGGCGTCAATGATCAATGGGATGTATTTAAAGATTTTGATGAATATGATAATTTTACAAAAAATTATTTAACAGAAATCAAGAGATTAATGAAGCCTAATGCCACAATTTGGATTATAGGAACATATCATAATATTCATAGAATAGGAAAAATAATGTTAGATTTAGGATTTTGGATCTTAAATGATGTTATATGGTTTAAAACAAATCCAATGCCTAATTTTCTAGGCGTTAGATTTACAAATGCTACAGAAACTTTGCTTTGGGCTGTAAAAAATAAAAAAGTTAAAAAGTATACGTTTAATAAAGAGGTTGCAAGAAGTTTCAATGGTGGAAAATTAGGAATAAATGTTTGGCAAATTCCAATTTGTATCGGTCAAGAGAGATTAAGAAACGAGAAGGGAGAAAAAATACACTCTACACAAAAACCTGAAGAGTTATTAAGGCGAGTAATTTTAACTTCGACCAAGGATGGAGATATAGTTTTTGATCCTATGGCCGGAACCGGAACGACTGGTCTTGTAGCCAAACAATTAAATCGTAAATTTGTAATGATTGAAATAAATAAAGACTATGTTAATGCTATTGTAAAAAGGTTTAATTTAAAATTTAATTCTTTATTTTAAATATGGACTATAGAAAATTTTGTTCAATTTTAAACAAACATATTTTTGAAGGAGAAAAGAGAGAATTATTAAAAAACATTGCTGAAAGGCCTGAAAGATTTATTGGTTTATTTAGACCAACAAAACCTGGTGCTAAAATTCTTCAACATATCTTACAATCTCACGAAATTAGATTCGGTGATGCTTTTGAGGAATTAATAGGAGAAATTTTAAAAGAACTTAACTTTTCGATTCTTGATAAATCAATCGTTGGTGAAAATGGCGATTCTCTATCTTTGGACCAATATTACGAAGGCAAAGGAGTATATTATTTTATTGAGCAGAAAGTTAGGGACGATCACGATTCTACAAAAAAGAGGGGGCAAATTTCCAATTTTGAAACGAAATTAGAAACTTTATACAAAAAACATAAAAATAAACTTGTTGGGATTATGTATTTTATTGATCCTGATTTATCGAAGAATAAAAATTACTATTTGCCAGAACTAAAAAGATTGAGTGAATTTTATGGCGTAAAAACATATTTACTTTATGGAAAAGAATTATTCGACTATCTTGGCAAACCTGATTTATGGGAACAAATTCTTTCTTGGTTAAAACAATGGAAAGACAATTTACCGGAAATCCCAGAGATTGATTTTGATAAAACGCCAAAAGAAAGTTTTGAAGAAATTAAAGAATTACCCATTAGACATTGGCGAAAATTACTGGAGAATGAAAAATTATGGACAGAAGGAATTATAAAAGCGATATTTAGAAAAGGTGATACCTTAAAATTGATTCTGGATGATTTTAAGAGAAAAAGCGATAAGCCATATAGGGAATTGGAAGTATTATTAGAAAAATTATTAATAATTTATTATGCCCAAAATTATATACAAAATTAAAATAGAAGATTTTAGATCGTTTGATAATGAGGTTATCGATTTTAATGATGTGTCTTGTATTATTGGCCCAAATGAAGGAGGAAAAACAAATTTATTGGATGCAATAAATATGTTATTGGCGGGAGACGAAAAAGATGTTAATGATAAAAGGATTATGAGAGTATCTGATATAAGAAAAAATTCTCTTAGATTCAGAGAAGAAAAACTGCCACAACTTGAATTCGAATTGACTGATCAAATAGTTCAAGATCCGCGGTTAAGAAAACTTTTTCAAATTCAAAAAAATTCTACTATTACTCTTTTTAGAGACGGTAATAATTTTTATCCTCAAATAGAACCTAAATTACCCAACGAAAGCATTTTGTTAAACAATCTGACCGAAGAACTTATTGAAATAAAAAATGAAGAGAACAAAAAAGAAGTTAAGATTAATGCCTCCGACTGGGTTTTTATAAATAAAAAAGATTATGAAGTCTTAAAATCACAAATCGATCAATTAATTTCTGTTGGTAAGGTTGAGTTAACTGAAGAAAATAATATTGTAGAAGCATTAAAAGAATATTTACAAATAGAAATTGAGAGTAATCTTAATGTTTTTTTCTGGGGATATGATAAACAAAAATATGGTTTGCCAGACATAGTTAACATTCAGGAATTTTTAAATAAACCTACCGATAGGATTGCCGTTCTTTCGATTTTTAGACTAGCTGGTTATGATCAAGAACAGATACCAAACATTTTTAAGAATAAAACTGAAACAGATTACGAGAATATTTTCAATGAAATTTCAACTAAAATAACAGAGGAAATACGAAAAGCTTGGCCGCCAAATCCAAATATAGAAATAAAAATTACATATAAAACAGACCATTTACTTATAAATATTAAAGAACCAGGTTATTCAATTGAGCCGAAATATAGAAGTGAGGGTTTACAATGGTTTTTAGCATTTTTAATAGGAATTTTGGCTCAGGCGAAAGAAATAAAAGATTATATTATTTTAATAGACGAACCCGCTTTACATTTACACCCGGGCGGGCAAAAGGCTGTTTTATCATTGATAAACGAACTGGCTATAAATAACCAAATTATATATTCTACACATTCGCCATTTATGGTAGATAAGAGGTTCCCCGAAAGAGTAAGATTTTTAATTAAAGACACAAAATCAGGATATTCACTTACTAAGGTAGAAAAGCCAACCAAAGAAAATATATTAAGAGATCCACTACTTAGGCAAGCTTTGGGATATACGGTAACAGACTTATCATATCTCAGTGAGCAAAATATTCTAGTTGAGGGTTATCTTGAGAAAAAGGTGTTTGAAACGATTATTAATAAATTTATAAAGGAAGGAAAAATTAACGAAACCATAGATTTGAATAATACGGGATTAATTGATTGTGCCGGTGCTGGCGAGATAGCTAAACATGCAAGGCTATATAAAAACTCTGGTTTATTTTGTATAAGTATTTATGATTCTGATAAGTTAGGCAAATCAGCGAAAAATGCTAATATTCAAAACAAAATTCAATCAGAAGAAGAGATTATTTCTGTTGATCAAATCAACAAAGATTTTAAAACAATGGAAGATTTGCTGCCAAGAGATGTTTATATAAAATCTATTAAAGAATATTTTAAATTGAAACTAGAGGATAAAATAAGTGAAGCTGAAAAAATTCCACGGATGGAAAAGCTTGATAATTTGATTTAACAGAGGATAAAGAGTAAACAGATTCAAACCGAAGAACAAAAAGAAGAAAAAAGAAGAATAAAAAGAGAGTTTGAGGATTGTTTAATAAAGAATCTGGACGAATTTTTAGCTAAAAATAATTTAGATGAAGTAAAAGAATTAATAGATTTACATAATTTAGTAAAAAAGAAAATTTCTGAGTTTTTAGAAAAAAAATAAAAAATAGTGACGGCTCGCCCGCGAAGCGGGCAAAAGCGGGCGGGCAAAAATTCCTTCCCCCAAACCCCCTTCCTTTTTGCCCGCCCGCCGGTTTTGGGTGGCGGGTGGGTGTGCGTCCGCCGAAGGCGGACGCACAAATCAGAAGTCTGCGTCGGGATTTTGTTCAAAGTAGGTTCGAATTTTATCCAAAAGATACCGCCAGTTTACAATTTCGGGGTTTTGCGTGAGATTTGCCTCGCCCTCGCTTCGCTCGGGCTCGGCAAAAACTACGATTTTATACGGATTTTTGGAATCAAAAAACAATTTTCGCTCCAAAATTTGAAAGTTCGGTTCGCCAAAAGCGAACATAAATTGAAAAATTTATTAACTAATCTTTTTTGTTCCGCCTCTGGCGGAACGCAAAGCGGCAATTTAATTACTGCCCAAAAGCGATTATGAAGAAAGAAAATCAAAAAATAAAATTTTTTATCTATGCCCGCAAGTCAACGGATAGTGAAGACAGGCAAGTCCGGAGTATTCAGGACCAAATCGCGGAATTGAAAGAATTGGCGAAAAAAGAAAATCTGGAAATTGTTGATATTCTCGTTGAGAAACAAACCGCTAAGAAACCGGGCCGGCCTGTCTTCGCTGAAATGTTGAAAAGAATTGAAGCAGGCGAAGCGGAAGGAATTTTAGCTTGGCATCCTGACAGATTGGCACGCAACTCTGTTGACGGCGGACAAATTATTTATCTGGTTGACACAGGAGTTATCAAAGAGCTAAAATTCCCAACTTTTTGGTTTGAAAATACGCCTCAAGGAAAATTTATGCTCTCCATCGCTTTTGGGCAGTAAAAATATTACATTGATAATCTTTCGGAAAATATAAAACGAGGACATCGGCAAAAATTGAAGCAGGGACTCTGGCCTCAAATGGCGCCTCTGGGATATCTTAACGATACCAAGACAAAACAAATCTACATAGACAAAGAGAAAGCGGCTCTTATCAAAAAAGCTTTTGAGCTTTATGCCACCGGAAAATATACGCTCAAAGAAATTCGAAAAATTATCAACAATTTAGGATTAAGAGGAAGAAAAAGGAAATTGCTTTCTGTCTCAAATTATCAATATCTGCTTCAAAATCCCTTTTATTGCGGAATAATGAGATACAACGGAGAATATTTTGAAGGAAGACACGAACCGATTATTTCAAAAAAACTTTTTGATCAATGCCAAGAAGTGATGAAACAAAAAAGCAAACCCAAAACAAGAGAATTAAAACCTTATATTTACCGAGGATTGTTTCGTTGCGGTGAGTGCGGTTGTTTTATCACTACCGAAACTCAAAAGGGACATAACTATTTAAGATGCACCAAAAGGAAAATTCCCTGTTCTCAAAAATATGTTCGCGAAGAGATGGTCGCCGAGCAAATTAAAAATGAAATTCAAAAAGTTTCTTTGCCTGATGATTGGGCTAATTGGATGATTAAAGAATTGCAAATGGAAAAAGAACAAAAAGCTCAATCATCACGCTTTTTTGCTCAAAAAATAGAAAGCGAAATTAGAGCGATTGACGAGAAATTAGAAAAAATAATGAACGCTTATCTTGAAAACGCCTTGTCTCTGGAAGAATACCGAGAATCCAAAAATAAACTTGTCAATCAAAAACAACTTTTGAAAGATAAATTAATCGCCATTGAGCAAAAAGGCGATAATCGGTTCGAACTTGCCATCAATTTCATAAATTCCCTTAAACAAAGCGAAATTGTCGCTTTGCGAGAAAATCGCGAACGATGCCGCGACTTTCTAAAAAAGATTGGTTCGAACTTTCAAATTTTGGAGCGAAAATTGTTTTTTGATTTCAAAAATCCGTATAAAATCGTCGCTTTTGCCGAGCCCGAGCGAAGCGAGGGCGAGGCAAATCTCACGCAAAACCCCGAAATTGTAAACTGGCGGAGGGGGTGGGATTCGAACCCACGAGCCCGATTACTCGGGCACGGTTCTCCAGACCGTTCCGTTAGACCACTCCGGCACCCCTCCAAAAACTAATTTATTTTGCCATAACAACTTTATTTTTTCCAGTTTTCTTAGCTTTATATAAAACCTCATCAGCAGCTTTAAATACTTTTTCAAAATTTTTTTCAGAGGAAAAATCACTAACGCCTGCTGAAACACTTAATTTAATAAAATTATTTCTATACTTAATTTTTTTATTTGCTATTTTTACTCTAATATAATCAGCAATTTTATAAGCTTCAAAATTATTAGCCCCAACAAGTAAAACTATAATTTCTTCTCCTCCCCATCTACCAATTATATCAAAATCACGAATTCTTTTTTTAATTTCATTACATACCGTCTTTAAAATTTTATCTCCTGCATTATGCCCAAAAGTATCGTTAATTTTTTTAAAATCATCAATATCAAATAAAATTAAAGAGCAATTTTTAATAATTATTCTTTTTCTTTTATCATTTTGTATAGAAGAAAATAATTCTTTTAAAAATTTTTTGTTGACTCTAAAAATCCCCGTCTATTATAAACTTTGGTTAATTCATCTTTATAAACTAATTTTTCAAGTTGACGAATTTTTCTTTTTAAATAAGCAATTTGAGGCATTTAATTTTAAATATTCATTCCGCGCAAAGCTTTTATTCTTTCTTCAATCGGAGGATGTGTCATAAAAAGTTTATGAAAACCTGATAATTTATTTTTAAAAGGATTACTTATCCAAAGATGAGCAGTTGCATCAGAAGCCACTTGCATTGGCGAAATATCTTTTTGAATTTTTTCTAAAGCCCTTGCCAATCCTTCAGGATATCTTGTTAAAAGCGCGCCTGTTGCATCAGCTAAAAATTCTCTTTTTCTTGAAATAGCCAACTGAATTAAAGTTGCTCCAATTGGAGCTAAAATCGCCAATACAATTCCAATTAAAAGGAATATTCCACTATTATTTCTTCTGTCCCCTCTACTCCAAAAAGTCATTCTTAAGAAAAAATCAGCTAAGATAGAAATAATTCCCGCTAAAACAACAGCAATTGTTGAAACCAAAATATCACGATTGCCAATATGAGCAAGCTCATGAGCTAAAACTCCTTCCAATTCTTCATTTTCTAATTTTGATAAAGCTCCTTTTGTAACAGCAATTGCAGCGTTTTGGGGATTTCTTCCTGTTGCAAAAGCATTAATTTGATCTTCTGGAATAATATAAATTCTTGGCATTGGAAGACCAGCTGTTATACATAAATTTTCAACCATATTCCATAAATAAGGATTTTCTTCTCTACTTTTTACTGGAATTGCACGAGACATTGCCAAAGCAATTTTATCTGAATACCAATAACTTATAAAACTTGAAAGTGTACTAAATATGACAGCAAAATACAAAATATATTGAGAATTAAAATAATAAGAAAAAATCCATCCAATACCGATAATGAAAACTAAAAATGCAGAAAATAATAAATATGTTCTTCTAATATTTTTTTCTTGTTGCGTGTAAAGCGATGTCATATTAAATTAATAAATTAAATTTTAAAAATTAACCTTAACTGCTTCGCGCGCTTCAGCTTCTGCTTCAAAAAATTCAAATGCTTTAAAACCAAAAATACTAGCTAATAAATTAGTTGGAAATTTTTGAATTGCAGTGTTAAAATCTCTTACGTTTGTATTATAAAATCTTCGTGAGGCAAGCATTTTATTTTCAGTATCAGCTAATTCATCTTGAAGACGTAAAAAATTTTCACTTGCGCGAAGTTGTGGATAGTTTTCAGCAACAGCAAATAATGTTTTTAAAGCCCCGGAAATCATATTTTCAGCTTCTGCTTTTTTATGCAAATCATTACCAGCAGACATTAAAGCAGATCTTGCTTTTGTAACATTTTCTAAAACATTTTTTTCGTGCTGCATATAACCTTTAACCGCTTCAACTAAATTTGGTATTAAATCAAATCTCCTCTTAGATTGAGCATCAATATCTGATAAAGCTTCCTGAACTCTATTTCTTAAAGTAATTAAACGGTTGTATCCAAAAATCAACCATAAAACAATTAAACCTACAATTATTAAAACTATATTTAAAATACTCATTTTTTTATTAAATATTTTTTTATTAAATTTTTGACCTTTATATTTATTATATCAAAAAAATAATTAAATAGCAATATAATTTGATTGCAAAATAAATTAATATAAATTAATATTATAATTGAATTTAAAAATGAATTTATTATTTAAAATAAGAAATTTAATTATTAGTTTTTTTTATAAATATTTCTTAAAACATATCTTTTTTTTATTTGATCCAGAAAAAGTTCATGATTTTATAATTAAATTTGGAAATTTTTTAGGAAAATACAAATTCACCAAATTTTTAACTAAAACTTTTTTTTATTATTCTCATCCATCTTTAAATCAAAATATTTTGGGTATTAATTTTAAAAATCCTGTAGGACTTGCTGCTGGATTTGATAAAGATGCTTTCTTAACAGATATTATCGGAGATATTGGATTTGGTTTTTCTGAAGTTGGATCAATAACGGGTGAAAAATGCTTAGGCAATCCAAAACCAAGACTTTGGAGGCTTATAAAATCAAAATCATTACTTGTTTATTATGGATTAAAAAATGAAGGTGCTTTAAATATTGCACAAAGATTAAAAAATAAAAAATTTGAAATTCCAATAGGAATAAGTATTGCTAAAACAAATTCAAAAGAAACAGTTGACACACAAAAAGGCATAGAAGATTATTTTAAAGCTTATCAAATTTTTTTAAATTCAAACATAGGAGATTATTTTACTATTAATATAAGCTGTCCAAATGCTTTTGGAGGTGAACCATTTACAGAAGAAAAAAAATTAGAATCCTTACTTCAAAAAATAATGTCATTGCCAAAAACAAAACCTATTTTTTTAAAAATTTCTCCTGATCTAAATAAATATGAAATAGATAAAATTATAAATATTTCTATAAAATATAAAATTGATGGTTTTGTTTGTACTAATTTAACAAAAAATAGAAATAATAAAAATATCATAGAAAAAAATATTCCTGAAAAAGGGGGTTTAAGCGGAAAAGCTGTAGAAGATTTATCAAATGAAATAATTAGTTATATTTATAAAAAAACACAAGGAAAATTTATTATTATAGGCGTTGGAGGAATATTTTCAGGAAAAGACGCATATGAAAAAATTAAATCCGGCGCTTCTTTGGTTGAATTAATAACCGGAATGATATTTGAAGGTCCTCAATTAATTAGTCAAATTAATTTAGAATTAGTAGATCTTTTAAAAAAAGATGGATATAAAAATATATCCGAAGCAATAGGAAAAAATATTAAATAAATTTTATATGAATTTTTCTTAATCTCGGGCCATCAAATTCAATTAAAACAATTCTCTGCCAAGTGCCTAATAAAATTTCTTTATTTTCAACAGGCAAAGTTAAAGATGCCCCAATTAAAGAAGATAAAATATGATCAGAAACGTGATTTGGATTATGAGGATGGCGATAATTTAATTTAGGAATTAATTCAGAAAAAGCATCAAGTATATCCAAGTCTGTCCCCGGATCTAAATCAGCAGTTGTAAGCGCAGCTGTTGTATGCATTAAAAAAAGATTGATTAAACCATTTTTCAAATTTTCTTTTTTTATTAACGCATTAACTTTATCTGTTATATCTATAACTTCTTTTTTTAAATTTGTTTGAACTTCAAAAATCATTTTTTTAATAAATATTTATAATCTTCTCTTTGTCTTATAATTTTAATATTATTATTTTTTAATATTAAAATTTCTGCTGGCTTTGGTCTTAAATTATAATTACTTGCCATAGAAAATCCATAAGCTCCTGCATCTAAAATAGCTAAAATATCTCCTTTTTTTGCATAAATATTTCTATTTTTTCCTAAAATATCTCCGCTTTCACAAAGAGGTCCTACAATATCAAATTTTTTAGTAGTTTTTTTGTGAAAATTATTTAAATTAACAATATAATGATAAGCGTCATACATTGCTGGTCTAATTAAATGATGAAATCCTGTATCAACATTAATAAAATTTTTATATTGATTTTCTTTAATTGATAAAACTTCGGTTAAAAGTATACCGGCATTACCAATTAAACTTCTTCCGGGCTCTAAATATAATTCAATATCATAACCCAGTTTTTTATTTAATTCTTTAATTTGAGATAAAATAATTAAAGATAATTTTTTAAAATCTATTAAATTAGATTTTTCTTTTTTATGAAAATAATCAATCCCGATGCCGCCTCCTAAATTAATAAATTTTAAATTTATATTAAGATCTTTTTGAATTTTTAAAACTAAGTTTATTATTTTTAAAACTTCTTTTTCAAATGGTTCTGTTTCTAAAATTTGAGAACCAATATGACTATGAATTCCTAAAATTTCAAAATTATATTTTTTAGCTAATTTATAAGCTTTAATTGCTTTTTTGTCTATAATTCCAAATTTAGAAGTATAAATTCCTGTTTTAATTTTATCATGGGTATGACTTTCAATTCCTAAATTTATTCTAAAACAAACTTTGGGTTTTGTTTTTAATTTAAAAGATAAATTTTTTAAAAATTTTAATTCTTCAAAATTATCAATATTTATAATATAACCAAGTTTTAAAGCTTGATAAATTTCATCTTGTGTTTTACCATTGCTTGTAAACAAAACAATATTTGGATTTAAATTTAATTTTTTAGCCAAATAAATTTCTCCTAAAGAAACAACATCTGCGCCCAAACCCAAATCTTTAAAAATTTTACAAATCCAATAATTAGTATTGGCTTTATAAGCATAAAAAAGTTTAAATAAAGGATAATTAAAGCTATTTAAATAATTGAAAACGTTATTATAAATAATTTCTTCAAAATAAACATATAATGGTGTTTTATATTTTAAAGCAATATTTAAAAGCAAATTTTTATATTTTTCGTATAATAAATTAAGCATTAAAATATTTTTTAATTTATTTAAAAAAATTAATATTTTTTTATTTTATAGATTATCTGTATTTGAATCTTTTTTAATTTCTTTTAATTGATCTTTCACACTAAAAACATATAAATAAAGAATATCAAGAATTCCTGCCGTATTTAAAATAAGTAAAACTACAAACCATACCTTACTACCTTCGCGTGCCGCTTTCCATAAAGCTAATCCTTTCCAAACTAAAGACCATACAATTAAAAGAAAAAACCAAGCTCCCATTCCTCCTAAAAACATCCCTCCGCCAAAATTTAAAAATTGATTCATCATTTTATTAAATTAATTTGCGACCTTTTTATTTTTAAAATTAAATTTCTAATTCTTTTATTTTTGCTTCTAATAAAGATTCTGTTTTTTTATTTACTTCATCAATAATTTTTTGAATTTTTTCGCGAGCGCGAAAAGCATCATCTTTGTTAATTTTTTTATCTTCTTCAGCTAATTTAACTTTTTTCATAATTTCATCTCTTTTGTTTCTAATTTGAATTTTTGATTCTTCTGTAATTTTTTTTGCTAATTTAATAAATTCAGTTCTTCTTTCAGCGCTTAATTCCGGAAAATTAATATAAATATTTTGTCCTTCTATTGAAATTCCGAATCCCATTTTAGAATCTTCAATTGCTTTAGCAATTGCTGAAATTACATTTTTATCCCAAACATTAATTTGAATTGTACGCGGCGGTTTTAAAGATAAAGCTCCAAGTTGTTTAATTGTTAAAGTTTGATTATATAAATTAACTTTAATATTCTCTACTAATTCAATAGAAGGCCTATTACTTCTGATTGATTTTAATTCTGTAGATAATTTTTCTAAAATAATATTACAAGACTTTTCTAAATCTTTTAAAAATTCTTCTATCATTTTTCTAAAAATTGAGATAATGCGACCAATTGTAATTTTGAATTTAAATTATAAAATCTAAAATCCATTCTTAATTTTAAAATTCTTTTCCATAATTCCATATTATTTTTATTTACCTCTTTTAATACAAACATTAAAGTTTCAAGATAACTATCTATATCAAAATCGCCTTTTTCTTTTGCTTCATCAATTAATTTCTTAATAAAATTAATTCTTTCTTTTCCTTTTAACTTTAAAAACATTTTAGCATTATTTATATTTTTTTGAAATATTTCATCTTTTAATAAGGCGTAAGATACTCCCGGTAAACCAAAAGAATTTTTAGCTATTTTTTCTGCTTCTTCTTTTTTAATTTTAAATTCAGAAATCAACCATTTTTCTATTTCTTTATCACCAACTAATCCAAAATAAATTTTTTGGAATCTTGAAGACAAGGTTGGCAAAAGCAATTCCGGATCACGACAAATTAAAATAATTAAAGAATGTTTTTGAGGTTCTTCAGAAATTTTAAGTAAAGCATTTTGCGCATATTGATTAAGATTCTCAGCATTATCAATTAAAACAACCCGATAAGAACTAATATTTGGACTTTGCCATAAGAAATTTTTTATAACTTTTATTTCTTCTAAAGCTGATTGTTTTTCAGTATTTGCATCATTAATTTTATTAGAATTTATTTCAAAAAAATCAGAAAGAATTTTTTTAGGTTTATCAAAAACTTTATTTTCTAAATAATTTGCCAAAGATAAAGCTACTGTTTTTTTGCCAATTCTATTTGGACCAAAAAAAATATAACCATGAAACAAAGATTGGGAATCTGCTAAATTCTTTAATTGATCAATAATTTCTTTATGACCAATAATCATCTTTTTTGAAGCAAAGCATGTTTGTATGTATCAATATGATTTAAAATTAAACTTGTTCCACGCGCAACGCAAAAAAGAGGTTCTTCAGCAACATAAGCAGGAACTCCCAAATATCTTTCAAAAAATTCTGGTAAGTAATGAATTTGCGAACTTCCACCTGATAAAATAATCCCCTTACTCATTACATCAGCAACTAATTCCGGGGGAGTTTCATTAAAAACTTTTTGAATAGCTGATGTAATTTCGGTTAGATAAGGATTTAAAGCTTCAGCAATTTCATTACTATTTAAAACAATATCTTTTGGCAATCCAGTAACCAAACTTCTTCCTCTAACTTCATATTCCATTTTTTCTTTTGAAGTCATTGCTGATCCTATTTTAATTTTAACAATTTCAGCAGTTTGTTCTCCAATAGCCAAAGCGTATTTTTTCTTAATATAATCAGCGATTGCTTGATCAAATTTATTTCCAGCAACTCTTAAACTCTCCCAAGAAACAATACTACCTAAAGCAATAACAGCAACTTCAGATGTTCCTCCGCCCATATTAACAATCATATGACCTGAACGCGCATTAATTGGAATTCCAGCGCCTAAAGCCGCAAGTACTGGTTCGCGAACAGGAAAAACGTTTCCAGCCCCTCCTTCGCGAGCAGCATTTATAACAGCGCGTCTCTCAGTCTGAGTAATTCCAGCTGGCACAGAAACAATAACATCTGGCCTAAAAATATTAAATCTTCCGCAAGCTTTTTTAATAAAATAGCTAAGCAAGGCTTTTGTTATGAAATAATCAGCAATAACGCCATCTTTTAATGGTTTATAAGTAACAATATCTTCAGAAGTTCTACCAATCATTTCTTTTGCTTCTAAACCAACAGCAATAACAGAATTATCTGATTTTCTAATAGCTACAATTGTTGGTTCATTAATAATAAATCCTTTATTAGGGACAAAAACAACAGTATTTGCGGTACCTAAATCAATACCAATTTTTCTGGTAAACATAAAAGTATTATAAAAATTTAAAATTTAAAAGTCAAAAAACATAATGCAAATGATGCGAATATACACAAATATACCGAATGATAATGCGAATAAAAGCTATAATCCGAAAATACGAATTTGTATAAATTTATAAATAATACAAATAAAGCTCAAAAATCAAAAGTCAAAGCTCAAAAGTGCAAGTTAAAAGTTAAAAGTAATGTCATTACGAGTCCTCCCGAAGCTTCGGGACGGCACGAAGCAATCTCTTTGAATGAATTAGGAATTATGAAGTATGGATAATAAATAATTCAAAATTCAAAATGCAAAATTCAAAATTTAGGAAGCCCCGCCCTTTTGTTAATGAATATATTAAATAAATATATTGAAATTTTTTAACTGTATAAAAACTTTATTTTAAATTCAATATTTTATTTTAACAAAAGGGCGGGGCTACAATCATTTTGAGATTTGAATTTTGGGTTTTGAATTTTTGTAAACGTTTCTAATTTCAGTCATTTAAAATTGATTCAAAATTCGGGTTTCAAAATTCAAAATTTTTAAGTTTTAAGCTGAAGATTTAAATTTTAAACTTTGAGCTTTGAGTTTAAAACTATAAAAGTTGAACTTGAATATTTTTTATTTTGCATTTTGAATTTTAAATTATTTTTATAATTCACTATTTTAATCTTAATTTATCAAAAAAACAGCCCGGCAATTTTTGCCAAGCTGTTTTTTGATTTATAAATTCAACAATAATTATTGATTTGTGCTTGTTGAATTTGTTGATGTAGCTGTTGATGTACTTGTTGTGTCAGTTGTTGATGTTGTTGTGCTAGTTGTTGTATTTTGTGTCGAAGTTGAATTAGTTGATGTTGGTGTTGATGTTTGTGTAGAAGTCTGATTTGAAGTATTTGTAGAAGTAGATGTGTTTGGAGTACTTGTAGGTATAGATGTAGCTGGAATCCAACCACCACCTCTTAATTTTAATAATTTTTCTATACCTTTTGGTAATGTTTGGCATTCAGGAATAGGTGGGACAACAGACGGCTTAAGCATCCTAGGAGGGACAACAGATGGTTTAAGCATTGTGGATGTAGATTTTTTAATTAATCCCGGAGCAACTAAATGTCCCGGAGGTACAATAACACATTTTCTACCATCTTCAAGTTTAATTACTCTATTTTTTTCAAATAATTCATATAATTTTTCTAAAGTTTTTTGCCCAATTCTATCTTCTCTATCTTCATCTTTAATGCCATATTTTTCTCTAAATCTCTTTAAAGCCTTCTCGGTTAATGGACCAAAATATCCAGTTATAGTTCCCTCAGGATAAATATCCGGATCAGAAGCTAAAATTTGCTGAATTGCTTTAATTTCTTCAGAAGTCATTCCTTTTCTTAAATCTCTAATATCCTTTAAAGTATCTTGAATGTTTTGTGCTTGTTCTCTAACTTGAGTTTGAACTTGGCGCATTGCCTGAATCTTTGCTTGTAATTCTAAAATCTGTTTTTGAAGATTTTCAATTAAAGCTTTTAAAGTATCAACCAATTGTTGAGTTGATGTTGATGTCAGGGTTGATGTACTGATTGATGCTTGAGTTTGCCCAAAAGCAGGCAAAACAACGCTACCAATTAAAATTAAACCCAAAAAAATGATCAATATTTTTTTCATCTTTTTAATAAATTAAAATTATTTTCGACCTTTATATATTCTTATAATAAAACATTTTTTTAAATATTCAAATAGTCGTTCCACTTTTTAAAAAGTTCACGAGTTGCTTTTAAATCAAGCACATTATATCTTGCAATTTCTAAATATTTTTTTTCATCAAAAAGACGACCAACATCATCTCCGGTAACACCAAAAGCTTTTGGGCTTTCAATTCCAAAAATTCTTGACCATAAATGCAGACTTCCCCTTTTTTGCAAAGCCCCATAAAAAGTTAATTGATCCGCTAAATCAATATGAATAGCATCTGGTGATTGTTGATAAATATAACGTCCACGCATTAAATCTTTTGTGGGCTTTATACCCCAAACAGCTGAACGAATCATTATAAAAGGAATATCAAATGTCCTACCATTAAAAGTAATAAAATAATGATAAAAATTAGCAATACGCCAAAATTCTTCAAGCATCTGTTTTTCACTTAATTGTTTAAAAGTTATATTATTTTCCTTAAATTCATCAATTTTTTGATCAGGAGCCTGAAAATAAACAATTCCCTCATTTCTTTCATAATCCAATATACCAATAACTACAATTTCTGCTGTTAAAGGCGAAAAACCAAGTCTGTTTTTTAAATCTTCTAAAGCTTTATTATAATCTTCCTCTGTTTCTGACTCTTTGCGAATCCATCGCGTTAAATTTTCTTGAGTAACCTCATCTAAAGAATCAAAATCCTCGCCAACTGTTTCAATATCTATAATTACTTTTTTACCAAAATTTTTTTCAAAATTTAAAAAACTTGACATATTCCTATTATATATTAATATTTAAAATTATAAAACTATGGCTCATACAAAATCAGGAGGATCAACAAAATTAGGAAGGGATTCAAGAGCAAAAAGATTAGGAGTTAAGCGTCAAGAGGGAGAAAAAGTTTCTGCTGGAGAAGTTTTAATTCGTCAAAGAGGAACAAGATATTTGCCGGGAAAAAATGTTAGAAGAGGCGCTGATGATACATTATATGCCGCAACTTCAGGCATAGTTAAATTTACAACCAAAATCAAAACAAAATTTGACGGTTCAAAAAGAAAAGCTACTTGTATAAACGTTATTTAGTTTTCTCTGATTTTATAATAATTTTTAACTCTGCCGTTATTCCTTTTTTAAGATCAATTTTTACTTTATGTTCGCCTAAAGATTTTAAAGGATGATCTAATAAAACATCTACTCTTTCTTTAGTAATAAGTTTGTGTTCTCTTAAAGCTTTTAAAATCATTTCTTTATTTACTGATCCAAAAATAGCTCCTGTTTTATCGGTTTTTAATGTAAATTCTATCGTTCTTTCATTAATAATGCGAGCAATTTCTTTTAAATGATTAATTAATTCTAATTCTTTTTCTTTTGATTTTTGTTTTAAATTTTCAATTTGAGAAACAGCTTCAGGAGTTGCTGGTTTTGCTAATTTATTTGGAAATAAATAGTTTTTTGCATAACCAATACTTACTTCTTTAACATCATATTTTTTTCCCAAATTTTTAATATCTTCTAATAAAATAACTTTCATTTTTTTTAATCTTATAATTATATTTTAATTAATTATAAATATAAATTCAAGAAGTTGAAAAGAAAGTTCATTAAAAATTTCTTTTAGAAATTTTTTAATGAAAAACGATCATTTTGAATTTTTGCATTTTGAATTTTAAATTATTAATATTTCTTCTATTCTATTTTAGTAATTTTATAAATAATTTTTCCTGTTGGAGCATTAACAATCACCTCTTCTCCAACTTTTTTTCCTAAAAGAGCTTTTCCTAAAGGAGATTCATTTGATATTTTTCCTAAAGATGGATTAGCTTCATCAGCTCCAACAATAAAATATTCATAAGTTTTTCCATCTCTTTTTACAAATACTTTTGATCCTATTTTAACTTCACTACTTTTTACTTTTTCTTCTATAATTATAGCATTACGAATCATAACTTCTAATTCTGAAATTCTTGTTTCTAATCTTCTTTGCTCTTCGCGAGCTTCGCTATATTCTGCATTTTCAGAAAGATCACCATATTCTTTTGCTTTTTGCAATTGCTCAGAAACCTCTCTTCTTCCTTCTGTTTTTAAATATTCTAATTCTTTTTTTAATTCTTCAAGTCTTTCTTTTGTAAAATAATATTTTTCCATAATTTTAAAGTTAATAAAAATCGCCTACGACTTCAGGCTAAATTTAATATAATAAATATAATACTTATAAAATTATTTTTTGCAAGTAAATAATAATATTATACAAAAACCTATTTATTTTTTAAAATCAACACAAATTCTCCTTGAATTTTTTTATTGGAAAAATAATTGATAGCGTCAGATAATTTTCCTCTCCAAATTTGTTCATAAATTTTTGTAAGCTCGCGGCAAATAACAATAAAAAGTTCAGAACCTAAAACAGATTCTAAATCATTTAAAGTTTTTAAAAATCTATGAGGCGACTCGTATAAAACAATAGGCCAAATATTAATATTTTTAATTTGCTCAAAAAACTTTTTTCTTTTCTTTTTATGAGGAGGATATCCCAAAAAAGTAAATTGATTTGAATTTATACCAGAAATAGATAAAGCAGTAATTAAAGCTGATGGCCCCGGAATAGGAATGATTTGAATATTAGAATTTTTATTTAACAAAAATTCAATAAGTTTCGCTCCGGGATCAGAAATAGAAGGTGTTCCAGCATCCGAAACCAAAGCTATATTTTTATTATTTAATAATAATTCATAAACTTTTTCATAAATTTTAAAAGAAGAATGTTCATTATAAGAAATTAATTGTTTTTTGATATTAAAATGATATAAAAGTTTTTGAGTTACGCGCGTATCTTCAGCTAAAATAATATCTATACTTTTTAATGTTTCTAATGCTCTAAAACTAATATCATATAAATTACCAATAGGAGTTCCTACGATAAATAATTTTCCCATATAATTTTAAATTTTTGCCTTAAATTTTCTACAGCTTTAAAATTTTAAATATCCAAATTTTTAACTTCGCGGCTAAAAGCTTGAATAAATTGCCTACGAGGCTCAACCTCATCTCCCATTAAAACATTAAATAATTTATCCGCTTTTATAGCATCTTCAATTGTAACTTGCTTTAAAACACGTCTTTGCGGATCCATTGTTGTTTCCCAAAGCTGATTTGGATTCATTTCGCCTAAACCTTTATATCTTTGAATTGTAACTCCTCCTATTTTTTCAGTATCACCCTCTTCTACTTTTTGCTGTTCTTCAATTTCATCAAATTTTATTTCTTCAATATCTTTTTTATTTTTTTGTTTTAAAGCTTTATTTTTTAAAATTTCATTTAAAATTTTTTGTTTTTCAGCATCAGAATAAGCATAATAAACTTCTTTGCCTGATTGAATACGATAAAGAGGTGGTTGAGCTATATAAAGATATCCAGATTCAATTACTGGCCTAAAATACCTATAAAATAAAGTTAAAAGTAAGGTTCTAATATGAGAACCATCAACATCAGCATCTGTTGCAAAATAATTTTATGATACCTAATTTTTTGATAAATCAAAATTATCTGCAATAGCTGTACCAAGAGCAACTATTAAAGCTCTTACTTCGGCATTTGCAAGTATTTTATCAAGACGAGCTTTTTCAACATTTAAAATTTTTCCTTTTAATGGCAAAATTGCTTGGAATTTTCTATCTCTTCCCTGTTTTGCGCTGCCACCAGCACTATCGCCTTCTACTATAAATAGTTCAGATTCTTCAGCTGATCGTGATGAACAATCCGCTAATTTTCCGGGCAATGTTAATCCTTCTAAAGCTCCCTTTCTTAAAACTGTTTCTTTTGCAACTTTTGCGGCTTGACGAGCTTTTGCTGCCAACATTACTTTTTCAATTATTTTTTTAGCATCTTGAGGATGTTTTTCTAAAAATTCTTTTAAAGCTTCAGAAACAACAGCTTCTGTTGCTGTGCGAGCTTCTGGATTTCCTAATCGAGCTTTTGTTTGGCCTTCAAATTGAGGTTCTTTTAATTTTATAGAAACAATAGCAACAAGCCCTTCGCGTGTATCATCGCTTGTAAAATTTTCATCCTTTTCTTTTAAATATCCTTCAGAACGCGCGTAATTATTTAGCGCGCGAGTTAATGCTGAACGAAAACCAGTTAAATGCATTCCACCATCTGACGTATAAATATTATTAGCAAAAGAAATTTCCCGAGTTTCAATATCATCAACATATAAAAACGTTGCTTCAATATCTATTTTTTTATTTAATTTATTGCTATGATTCTCATTTAAAGATAAATCATATTCTTTATTAACGTAAAAAGGCTCTGCTTGTAAAATTTTTTCATCTTTTGCCAAATATTTAACAAAAGATAAAAGACCTCCTTCAAAATAAAATCCATAAAATTTATTTGGAATTTTTCTTTTATCTAAAATATTAATTCTAACTCCACGAGTTAAATAAGCTTGCTGTCTTAAATGTTCAATAACTTTTTTTTCATTAAATTCAATTGTTGAAAATATTTCAGGATCAGGAGAAAAAGTAACTTTTGTGCCTGTTTTGTCGCATTTTCCTATTTTCTTAACTTTATACTGAGGAACTCCTCTTTTATATTCCTGAACCCATAAAAATCCATCGCGACAAACTTCAGCTTTTAGCCATACTGATAAAGCATTAACAACAGAAACACCAACGCCATGCAAACCTCCAGCAACTTTATAAGATTCTCCTCCAAATTTTCCGCCAGCATGTAAAGTTGTCATAACAGTTTCTAGGGCTGATTTTTTTGTTTGATGATGAATCTCAACAGGAATACCTCTACCATCATCAGTTACAGCAACTTTATTTTCTGGCAAAAGCTCAACTGTAATATTTTTAGCATAACCAGCCATTGCCTCATCTATGGAATTATCAACAACTTCCCAAATTAAATGATGCAAGCCATCAGTTCCTGTTGAACCAATATACATTCCAGGTCTTTTGCGTACCGGCTCTAATCCTTCTAAAACATAAATGTCTTTTGCTGTATAAGAATTATTATTTGAATTTTTTTCTTTTTCTTCTTTTGCCATAAATTTTATTTCATTAAAAAAATCCTTTTAAAGGATTATGCTTAAAGTATAACATAAAAAAATAAAAATTCAAAAAAAAATATATTTATAAATTAAAAATTTGTAATTTTTTAAAAATATATATAAAATTAAAATAATTTTTTAAAAATATATATAAAATTAAAATTATGTATCCAGAATTAGAAAAAAAAGAATTACCACAAGCACCAAAAACAACAAAAGCCATTGGCGTTGGCATTGTTGTTATGGGGCTTGCAATTGGTACAGGAGAGTTAATTTTATGGCCTCATTTAGTAACAAAATATGGTCTTGGAATTTTATGGGCAGCTTTAGTTGGAATAACTTTTCAATATTTTATAAATCAAGAAGTAGGAAGGCTTGCTTTGGCAACTGGAGAAAGTTTTTTTACTTTTTCATCAAGAATTTTTAAATGGTTTGCTCCATTTTGGCTTTTTTCAGCAATAATTCTTTATATTTGGCCTGGTTGGGCAGGAGCAATGGGCACAACACTTTCAGAACTTTTTGGTTTTGGTAATTATATATTTTGGGCATGGGTAACTTTAGCTTTATTACTTGTTTTAACTTTTTCAGGAAAAATTGCTTATAATCTGCTTGAAAAATCTTTAAAAATTATTATTCCTACTTTTTTTGTATTGCTTTTAATAACTAGTTTTTTGGTATTAGAATTATCAGATATTAAAAAGGCGTTTATGGGATTAATAAATTTTGGATGGATTCCTAAAGAAATTGACATCAATGTTTTTTTTGGTGCAATTATTTTTGCTGGAGCTGGTGGTCTTTTAAATTTATGTACTTCTTTGTGGTATAGAGATAAAGGTTCTGGAATGGGAAAATATATAGGAAAAATAGTAAATCCTATAACAGGAAAAACAGAAGCTGTAGCAACAACAGGATATACCTTTGAAATTAATTCTCAAAATATTGAACAATGGAAAAAGTGGATGAAGTTTGTAAAAATTGATCAGGGTGTAATATTTTGGTTTTTAGGACTGCTAACCCTTGTTTTATTAAGTTTAAATGCATATGTTATTTTAACTCCTTTGGGATTAGTACCAGAAGGAACACAAGTAGCAGTTGTTCAAGCTCATATTTTTGAAAAAAATTGGGGAGAAATTGGATTTGATTTATTTTTAATAATGGCGTTTTTAATGCTTTTTTCTGTAATGTGGACTGTTATTGACGCTTTTACAAGAATTATTACAGATATTTTATATGTTAATTCTCGCGTTGGACCATTTAAAAAATATCTATCTTGGCTTGAAAAAATATCAATTCATCATCTTTATTATGGATTAATCACAGGAATTGTTTTAATCAGCGGATTGCTTTTAACTTTCAAGCAACCCTTAATTCTTTTAACAATTAGCGCTGTTTTAGGAGGATTTACAATGGCAATTTATACACCCCTTTTGCTTTATATAAACAATAAAAAACTTCCAAAACCTTTAAGGCCCGGAATTATAACTAATATATTCTTATTTTTAGCTTCTATATTTTATATATTTTTTTCTTTTGTAATACTTTTAAATACAATAAAATAAAAATAAAAACTATTTTAATTCATTTTTAATCCAATCAAGATATTCTTTATTTGCATCAGCTTTGATTTTTATAACGCAAGGAGTGGAATATGAATGTATTTTTATTATTTCTTGCTCAATTTTTCTATAATTTTTATCTATTGTCTTTGCTAAAACAACATATTCTTTTGAATTTTGAATTTTATTTTTCCATAAATAAAAACTTTCTATTGGAAAAATATTTGTACAAGCGCATAATTTTTTAGAAAGCAAATATTTACTAATTTTTTGAGCCTCTTTTTTATTTGGAACTGTTATATAAATTAGAACCATAATTTTCTCTTCCATATTTTAATGTTTTTGCCCACCAAATTAAATCTTTAAAAAATCTATCTACTGGATCACCAAAAGATCCAGCTCTTATAGAATTAAAAACTTCATTAAAATTATCTTTTATTTTTCCGCTTGTAATATCAACATAAATGCTTGTAGGAATATGAATAGCGCTTTTAATAGGCATCATCTGAAGTCCAATAGCAACTTGACGCATTTGTTCAACAGATCTTGCTCCAGAAACCCCTCCATAACTTAAAAACCCAACAGGTTTTCTATTCCATTCTGTATATATAACATCTAAAGCATTTTTTAATACTGCTGGATATCCATGGTTATACTCTGGAACAATCATAATAAAAGCATCTGCTTCATTTATTTTTTCTTTCCATTTTTTAACAATTTCATCATCTTTTGATAAATTTTCAAAAAAACCAAAGGGATAATCTTTTAGATCTAAAAGCTCTGAATCAAATTCCTTAATTTTTTTAGCTTCTTCATAAATCCAATAAGCTGGTTTTTCTCCAAATCTATTCTGACGAATACTTCCTAAAATTATTTTTAATTTAATTAAATCGTCCATATTTTATAAAAAATTATTTTATTTTAATTTAATTATGTATTTTAAAATTTATTATAAAAAAATATAAAAATAAAAACAAATTAAATTAAAATCCAAAATGCCTATTTGTCAACATAATATAATCTAATATTAACTACATAATGCAAGATACATCTTGGACTCTATAAGACCATAATCTTATGGAGTTTTTTAATCATTTCTATTGTAAATATAGAAGAATTAAAGGTTTTTTGACTGTTTATAATGATGCATTAAGATATCGGTATATGATTACAGAAAAAGCAAAATATAATGTCAAAGTATTAATATTTTGGGAAAAGCATGACCTTAAAGCAACTTTAGATGCTTTTCCTTACAAAAGGTCAATTCTTTATCTTTGGAAACAAAAATGGATAAAAGGCGGCAAAAAACTTGAAGCATTAAATGAAAAATCAAGAACTCCTCAAACAAAAAGAAAAAAGACTATGGCTAATAGAAATTATTGAAGAAATAAAAAGAATAAGAAACAAACATCCTAATTTAGGCGCAGAAAAGATTTATCCTCAACTTCAAGCTTTTTGTTTAACCAAAAACCTAAAACGTCCTAAACCAAGAACTATTGCTAATCTTATTAAAGACTTAGAAGGATTAAGACAATACCCTCAAAAAGTAACTCATTTTGGTAAAATAAAGAAAATTAATCGTAAAAAAACACTAAGAAAACCTAAGGATTTTAAGCCTCTTTATCCAGGACATCTTGTAGCTTTAGATACAGTAGAAAGATTTTTTTATGGGTGCAGAAGATACATTATCATATTTGAAGACATCTATACCAGATTTAGCTTTTCTTGGGCAACAAAATCCCATACTTCAAAAACAGCTCAAGAATTCTTTGAAAAATGTCAAAAAGCTTTCCCTTTTCCATTCCAATATGTCTTAACTGATAATGGTTCTGAGTTTAAAAAGCATTTTGATGAAGAATTAACAAAACTTCATATTAATCACTATCATACTTATCCTAAAACACCTAAAATGAATGCTCACCTTGAAAGGTTTAACCGTACAATACAAGAAGAATTCATTGATCATAATCTTTTTCTTCTTTTAGATCTTCAAGAATTTAACAATAAACTTATTGATTATCTTATTTGGTATAATACCGAAAGAGTTCATTGCGCTTTTAAAAATAAACTATCTCTTGTACAATTTATGATAATGTTTAACCAAGGGTCGCAAAACATTAATTTATCTCAAAAGTCCAAAATAGGGTTGCATTATACATTAACTTTACAAAATAAGCTATTTTCTATAAAATTTAATTAACTTACTTATAAAAGGTCGATGTTTGTTTATTAGCTTAATCCTTTAATGATTTATGCCTTCTTATGAAAATAATTTACAACGAGAAGATGTAATAACACAAGAAAGAAATTTGGAAAGTTTTTTTCAACCAATTTTAGCTTTATTAGGAAGCCAAGATTTACGATTAAAAATAAAAAGAGACCCTCGAATACCGTCTGCCGCCTTTTCCCATGAATTAAAAGAAATAATTATTAATCCTGATTTTTATAAAGAATTTAGAGAGAAATTACCCCCACAAGACAGAGAAGCAACGCTGATGTATGTTATTGCTCATGAATTATGTCACAATATACAGGCCTTAGAAGACCCTCAAGAATATTTAAGATCTTTTGAATTAGCCGAAGAATGGTCTAGGGAATACAGAGAAGAATATTTTGAATTAATAAAAAAAATCTGGAATGATTTATTCAATGTTTTTTTAGATCTTAATGTAGCAAAAAAAATAGAAGGCTACTTTATTCCTTTTCAAAAAGGAGGAAGCAAGGGTTATTTACCTATAAAAATTTATCAAGAAATTCTATTTCCCAACAAAGATTTTTCCACTTACCCTCTCACATCTCAATTTATTAATACTATTTTAAGAGAGGGAGTCGTAGAAGAAGAAGTGGTGGTTAGTTCAGAAATAAGAGAAATTTTAAAAAGAAAGGTTAATTTTTTTGGTAATGAACTTACTCTTCAAGATTTGATCTATAAATACTTAATGTCTAAGGGAACAACTGTTGGATCAATAAACTTTGTCATTAAAAAATATATTAAACCAATCTTTAAAGAATTACTAGAAAAAGATATACAAGCTGACCGCCTACCCCAAGCATTAAACTTAATTATTAAAGTAAATTTTCCCCATCAATCAAAAGAAATAAATAAAGAATTAGCTAAATATATTTTAAAAAAAAGAAGAACACAAGAAGAAAGAGAAAGAGATTTAGCTAATAAACTTTTTGATGAATGGGCCGCGAAAGCCGGTTTTTCCGAAGAAGAAAAGACAAGATTAAAAGAAATTATTGAAAAATCAGAAAAATATATTGAGAACTTAAAACAAATTTGGTACCAAATTATCAGAGTAACCCAAGAACAAGATACAGAAAAAAAAGTTGGCTTCAAAATTGGCGCGGGCATTGAACCAACAAGAATTGCTTCACAATACCCAACTATTCTGCAAACTCCCGAAGATGCTCAAATCTTCTATCGTTACCTTCCCGAAATTAAAGAAAAAATTCTTCCTAGAAATATAAAAATTATTCTTATTCTTGATATGTCTGGCAGTATGGATGACGAAAAAAGAAAAAGAGTTCAAGAAACAATTTATCCTCTTTTACATTCATTGATTGCTTTTGAAGATGAACTCGCTTTAAATTCTCCGGAGGGAGTATCACCAATTAAAGTAGAATCAAAAATAATTGGTTTTGGAGATAACACAATTTTTCTCCCTCAAGTCCAAAAAGAAGATCCGCAAATTAGAATAGCTCAAACTATTATTGATTTTCAAAGAATTGATTTAGGCGGCACCAAAGACAGCGAAGCGCTCCAACTTGCCAATAACCAATTCTCGACAGAAGATTTGGAACAAATAAAAAGAGGAGAACTTTTAGGTTTCGTATTGGAAATTACTGATGGAGAAACTTTTACTGAACAGAATTCAAAAAGATTAGTTCGGGAAATGAATGAAAAAGGAATTCTTACAAAAGCTATTCAAATTCCCACTTTTGGTAATACCATTTTAGAAAAAATCAGTCAAAAACCATTAAATCAAGAAGAGGAAAAACAATTAAGAAATCAATTATCCGGAACATTCAAAAGGGTTTGGGAAAAACACGGTGAATGTATTAATTCTCTTGAACAGCTAAAAAGTATTATCCTTATTCTTTTAGAAGAAGTCTTGAAGAAAAAATAAAATTCAATTTTTTAAGAAATATTTTAACAACTTATTATTATGTCTTCTTGTCAAATTTTAAATGAAAAACTAACTGGGATAGAAAAGAAAATAAATGAATTAGAAGGAATAAAAGAACAGTTTATACAAACAGGCGATGATTCATTAAAAGGGGAACTTAACCAAGTAAAACAGCAATTAGATTCATTAATTAAAGACTACTATGATTTTGCCTATCCAGAGTATGAAAAAGGAGCTAGGATCTTTTTATTAGAAAAAGAAGGGTTAAATGAACTAACAGAAGTTATTAGAAATATACAAATCGAAGATTGTCATATTATAAGTCTTGGTTTTTCTCAAAATAACCTATGGCCCTTTTTTCAAAAAGATCCCTATTTTCTTAAAAGATTTTCTAAATTAAAAGTAGTTAATCTCTCGGGTTGCCGACTCTCTTCTCTTTCTTCAGAAAATCTTCCTGAAAGTATTGAAGAAATTAATGCTTGGGACAACCCAGGAATACAAATAAATCTCAAAGATTTGAATCAATTAAAAGTAGTTGGTCTCTCGGATTGCCAACTCTCTTCTCTTTCTTCAGAAAATCTTCCTGAAAGTATTGAAGAAATTTATGCTGGGAACAACCCAGGAATCCAAATAAATCTCAAAGATTTGAATCAATTAAAAGTAGTTGATCTCTCGGGTTGCCGACTCTCTTCTCTTTCTTCAGAAAATCTTCCTGAAAGTATTGAAAAAATTGATGCTTGGAACAACCCAGGAATCCAAATAAATCTCAAAGATTTGAATCAATTAAAAGAAGTTGATCTCTCGGGTTGCCGACTCTCTTCTCTTTCTTCAGAAAATCTTCCTGAAAGTATTGAAAAAATTTATGCTGGGAACAACCCAGGAATCCAAATAAATCTCAAAGATTTGAATCAATTAAAAGTAGTTAATCTCTCATATTGCCGACTCTCTTCTCTTTCTTCAGAAAATCTTCCTGAAAGTATTGAAGAAATTTATGCTGGGAACAACCCAGGAATCCAAATAAATCTCAAAGATTTGAATCAATTAAAAGTAGTTAATCTCTCATATTGCCGACTCTCTTCTCTTTCTTCAGAAAATCTTCCTGAAAGTATTGAAGAAATTTATGCTTCTGATAACCCAAACCTTATATTAGATCCAGAAATCAGAGTCGGATCGCCAAAATTCCCTAATCTAAAGAAAATCATTACATAAAACTATGTCTTCTTGTCAAATTTTAAATGAAAAACTAA
>Ga0197142_1000922_pt1 | contig 27470 bp, 21 predicted proteins | sample GBS60_MetaG_FD_148614 | JGI IMG/M metagenome (GOLD analysis project Ga0197142, IMG submission 148614) | Sediment microbial communities from Great Boiling Springs, Gerlach, Nevada, United States - GBS 60_MetaG | ecosystem: Environmental > Aquatic > Thermal springs > Hot (42-90C) > Sediment... | reverse complement strand
GTCTGCTGCTGCGACTCGAGATAGGTGGCTTCCCAGCCCAGCTCCTGGGCCGCCATCTGCGCCCCCAGCCAGGCCGTCTGGTTGAACGATTTGTCGTCCACGCCACCCGTGTCCGTCACCTCACACACCTTGCCCTTGGCAACGGGTGCTGCCGGAGCGGTGGTGGGGGTGGGCGCCTGAGTTGGGGCTACCGGCGCCGGGGTAGGCGTAGGAGTGGCTCTGGCGCAGGCGCCAAGGGCGATGACGGCGACCAGCGCAACCGCTAACAGGAGAAACAGGCGTCTGTACATGGTCTCATCTCCTCCTTGAGAGAGAATCGGATAGAAAGGAAACGTAAGAGACGAACAGACGGTCAGGCATATGTTTCTGACCGGCTGTCATCCCAAAGTATAGCCAGAGTTGGGTTTGGGAGCAACAAAGAGCGTTTGCAAAAGGTGTGGCATTGCCGGGCACTTCGGGTGCGCAGGCTTCTCCGAGACCTGCCCATGATGTTGCTTCTGAAAGGCGCCTGTGACCCGGCTCATCCGCGGTTGCGGCTTGTCTCTCCGGTGTCGCTACCCATCTGTGCCATTGCGGGCCACCGCTCCGCCTCCTTGCGGCCGGTGGGCAGGTCGTTACGCTTCGCTCTGCCTGTCCGGGGTGGTAGGGGTGCTCGGCTTCAGAACCTCGCGTCCACGGCTGCCGCCCAAATCGGGTCCTACGATGCCCTCCTGTTCCATCATGTCGATCAAACGGGCTGCGCGCGTGTAACCGATCTCCAGGCGACGTTGCAGCAGGCTTGTGCTGGCGCGTCCGGTCTCGCGGACGATGGCCACGGCTTTGTCGTACAGAGGATCGCGATCGGCTTTGCTGGCAGCAGCGGCGACTATCTCCTCCCAAAGCGGGTGTTGTACGGTCGGCTCATCCTCCCTTTCGGTTTCTTCCGTCGTGGCAACCGGTTCCGTAGTCACAGGCATCTCGCTCAAAGGTCGCATGAGGTTGCGTGGGCTACCGCCTTGACCATGCCAGAAGCGCACGATGCGATTGACCTCGAGATCGGACACGTAGGCACCTTGCAAACGGGCCAGTTTGGCCGAATCAGGCCGCATGAAGAGCATGTCGCCACGACCCAGCAGACGCTCGGCTCCGGGCACATCGAGGATAACCCGCGAGTCGATCTGACTGGTGACGGCAAAGGCAATGCGCGAAGGAAAATTGGCCTTGATCAGCCCGGTGACGACATTGACCGACGGCCGTTGCGTGGCGATGATGAGATGGATGCCTACGGCACGGGCCATCTGGGCCAGCCGGACCAGGGAACGCTCGACCTCCTCCGGCGCCGACATGATGATATCGGCCAGTTCGTCAATGACGATGACGATGTAGGGCAGCACCGGCCTGCCCTCGCTGAGACGGCGGGCATTGAAGACCTCGATGTTGCGGGCGCCGGCTTTTTCCAGATCGCGATAACGCTGCTCCATCTCCTTGGTGGCCCAGTGCAGGATGCCGATAACCTTCTCGACGTCGGTGATCACCTCGCCCAGCAGGTGCGGGATGCCGTTGTAGACGGTCAGTTCGACCCGCTTGGGATCCACCAGCACAAAGCGCAGCTCATCGGGCGTGTATTGAAACAGCAGCGAGCAAATGATGGCATTGATGCAGACGGATTTGCCCGACCCGGTGGCGCCGGCGACAAGGAGATGGGGCATCCGGGCCAGGCTGGCGGCTACAGCCCGACCCGAGACATCCTGGCCAAGGGCGATGCGCAGCGGGCCCTTGAGCCGTCGGAATTCCTCCGATTCGAGGATGCTGCGCAGGGAGACAAGGGCGATGCTACGGTTGGGCACCTCCAGACCGACGATGTTCCGTCCCGGCACCGGCGCTTCGATGCGGATGGGCGCGGCCGAGAGGGCCAGGGAGAGATCGTTGGCCAGGGCCTGGATCTGGCTGACGCGGACCTTCATCCGCTGTTCTTCGCCACGGATTTTACGGGTGATATAGCCCGGTCTGAGGCCGAATTGGGTCACGACCGGGCCTTTGTTGACTTCGACCACGGTAACGGGCACCCCAAAAGCCTGCAGGGTATCTTCGATCACCCGTGCCCGCTCGGCCAGGTCTTCTTCGGTCAGCTCGCCGCTGCCGAAATCGTCCAGCAAATGCTCGATCGGAGGCAGGCGCCACGCCGTATGCTGCCCACCGATGATCCGCATCGGCGGCGCCGTGCTCTCGGCCGCCGGCGCAAGCAGGTTGGGATCCGGCGGCAAGGTGGTGACGGGACCTTCGAGAGGCACATCGCCGACCACCGCCGGGACGCGCCGGCGCCGGCGGGCAGCCCACCACAACCCCAGGCGTTCGCGCCAGGTTAGCTCAGGCTGCAGACCCCGTTCACGCCGCCGGGCCGATGACCGGACCGTCATGCTCAACAGCCAGGAGGTCGCCCCAATCAACAGGCCACCCAGGTCTTCGAAATTCAAGCCCAGGACCATGACCAAACTGAGGAGGGCCAGACCGATCAGGACGATAAGGCTGAACGTAGGGCCAAAGATGCCCGTAAGCGCCTGGGCGATAATCCAGCCCATCCATCCTCCCAGGCCGGGAGTAGACGCCGCGACGGCGACGCCGATGAAGGTGGCCGTGGCCTGGAAGACCAGCCACAGCAACACCACACCGCCGACCTGGGCCGGCGCCAACGAACGGGCATGGCCACCGCTGCGGAGGAACAGGTAAAGACCCAGCCCCGGCAACAGGAACGGTAGCAGATAGCGCCCTACGCCGAAAAGCGCGGTCAACAGCTCAAGCCACCGGCCTGTAATCGTGCCCGGTGTGCCCAGGAAGGACAGCAGGGTGAGAAGACCGCCCAGGACGAAGACCGCACCCCAGAACCGACCACTGAAGAGACCAAAGCCGGTGTCTGCTCCTGTCCCCCGTGTCGCGCCGCGACCTGGGGTCGTCTTGCCCCGACCTTTGCTGCCGGTAGGTCTGCGTTTACCCGCAGAGGGGGTGGTAGAAGGGGGTTTGGCCATGGCCGGGCCGGATACACGGCGGTTACGAGTAGCTCATTTGTTCTTGTTGCCATTATACCAGCCTCTCCTGTGGCCGGCAAGGCCACGGGACGGGGTAAAAAGGGGGGCCTTGATAAGGGGTGGGTGGCCGAAGGCATGGCCGTCGGTGGACGGGGCTTGCAGCAGTGTGGCCTCCCTGTCTCACTCCCCTTATGGATTTTTGGGCACAAACCCCCGGACATCGTACAATTAAACTTTGCCGGTCGGTTCATCGACGACGGGCATGTCCCTATTTCTCTCTGTGTACGGTTTGGTCCCCACCATGCCTCCCACCACCAGCGATCAGATTCGTGAAGCTTTTCTCGAATTCTTCGAGGAACACGGCCATCGCCGCGTGCCCAGTTCTTCCCTCATCCCCTACAACGACAAAACCATCCTGCTCACCAATGCCGGGATGGTCCAGTTCAAGGATGTCTTCCTGGGCCTGGAAACGCGACCCTACACGCGCGCCACGACCGCCCAAAAGTGCATGCGCGTATCGGGCAAGCATAACGACCTGGAGAACGTTGGGCCTTCGCCCCGGCACCATACCTTTTTCGAGATGTTGGGCAACTTTAGCTTCGGCGATTACTTCAAGGCCGAAGCCATCCGTTACGCCTATGAGTTTCTCACCCGCGTGTTGGCGCTGGACCCTGCCCGGCTTTACTACACCGTGCACGCCGAGGACGAGGTGGCTTTCAGGCTTTGGACCGAAGATATGGGCATTGACCCGGCCCGGGTCTATCGCATGGGCGATAAGACCAACTTCTGGTCCATGGGTGATGTCGGACCATGCGGTCCTACCAGCGAAATCCATTATGACTGGGGGCCGCAGGCCTGCACCTGCAATCAGCCCGATTGCTCGGTAGCCCTGGATAACGGCTGCGAGCGCTGGCTGGAGATCTGGAACCTGGTGTTCATGCAATACAACCAGGATGCCGACGGCCGCCGTACACCCCTGCCGCGACCCGGCATTGATACGGGCATGGGCCTGGAGCGGATTGCCGGCGTCGTCCAGGGCACGCCTATCAACTACGAAACCGACCTTTTCCGGCCCATCCTGGATCGCATCCAGGCCCTGCGCGGTCACACCGATACCGAACGCGGGGAACACACGGTTCCCTACCGGGTCATCGCCGATCACGCCCGGGCGGCCGCGTTTCTGATCGCCGACGGCGTGCGGCCCGGCCCGACCGGCGCCGGCTCGGTGGCCCGCACCGTCATCCGTCGGGCCTTTTATTACGGCCGTCGTATCGGCTTTGAGGGTCCTTTCCTGGCCCAGGTGACCGATGCCGTGGTGGCGCGGATGGGCCATGTGTATCCCGAGTTACAACAGCGCCAGGCCTTGATCACCCGCATTGTCACCCAGGAAGAGGAACAATTCCTGACCACCCTGGAGCGAGGCCAACGCGAGCTGGACCGCATGTTGGCCGAACTGACGGCGCACGGGCGCACCGTCTTGCCCGGTGATCAGGCCTTCGACCTCAAATCCACCTATGGCCTCCCCATCCAGTTGACGCGCGACATCTGCCACGAACGGGGCTTCGAGGTGGACATGGCCGGCTACGAAGCGGCCGAAGCCGAACATCGCCGCAAGAGCAAGGCCGACCTCGGCCCCATCGCCTTTGCCGCCGGTACCGAGCCCTACGTCGCCGCCCTCGATCGCCTCCAGGAGAACGGTCTCCTGCCCGAAAGCGGCGTCCTCTACGACCCCTACAGCGCCTTGCGACGGAGCACCCACGTTGTGGCCATCCTGACACCGACCGGGATGGTCGAACACGCGGCCGGCGAGGTTGAGCTGGTGTTGGCCGAAACCCCCTTCTATGCCACGGCCGGCGGTCAGGTGGCCGATACCGGCCGCATCGTGGGTACGGATTGGGAGGCGATGGTGCTGGATGTCAGCCGTCCGGTGGCCGGCCTCATCGTCCATCGCTGTCAGGTGAGCCGGGGAGCGGCCAGGGTCGGGGATCCCGTCGAGGCCATCGTGGATGCCGAGCGGCGGCACCACATCATGCGCAACCACACGGCTACCCACCTGTTACACGAGGCCCTGCGCATGCATCTGGGGCGCGATGTCCAGCAGCGCGGTTCCCTGGTAGCGCCTGACCGCCTGCGCTTTGACTTCAGTCACGACGCGGCGCTCACCCCCGAGCAGATCGAGCAGATCGTTCGCACCGTCAATCAGGCCATTCTGGCCGCCTATCCGGTGCGTATTGCCTTCAAACCGCTGGAGCAGGCCCTGGCCGAAGGCGCCACAGCCCTCTTCGGCGAGAAATACGGCGATGAAGTGCGCACCATCCAGCTCGGCGAAAACGGCGTTTTCTGGAGCTACGAGCTATGCGGTGGCACCCACGTCGCCAACACGGCCCATATCGGCAGCTTCTACATCATCAGCGAAGGCTCGGCTCAGGCCGGAACCCGGCGCATCGAGGCCGTCACCGGGATGGGCGCCGTAAATTGGGCGTTTCAGCGTCAGCGCGTGCTCGAGCGGTTGGGCCGCGAGTTCAACGTCGCGCCGGAAAACGTGCCCCAGAAAGTAAGCGAATTGAAAGCTCAGGTGGCCGAATTGACCCGTGAAATGCACCGGCTGCGCCAGCAGCTTGTGGCCAAACAGGCGGCGACCCTGGTCGCCGATGCGCAGATGGTGGACGGCATCAAGGTCCTGGCCCGACGCATCGAAGCCGTCGATATCGAGGACATGCGGCTGATGGCCGACGATCTCCGGAACCGGCTCGGCACCGGCATCGTCGTGTTGGGTGCCGTTCTCAACGAACGTCCGACCATCATCGCCGCGGCCACGGCCGATGTAGTGGCCCGGGGTTTCCAGGCCGATCGCCTGGTTCGCGTCCTGGGATCCATCATCGGCGGCGGCGGTGGCGGTCGTGCCGATATGGCTCAGGCCGGAGGCAAGGATCCGACCCGGCTTGATGCGGCTTTGGCGGCTGCTTTCGATCATGTCGTTTCCCTGTTGCCCGCCTGATCCTACCCCGACGTCTTCACAAGCCGTTGCCCACCGGGCTATCGGCGTTTTCGGCTGATGTCCCCACGTGTTATCGAATTGGCCGCCCCCGTTACCCTGGCAGCCGTGCTGGCCGTTATTCGGGAAGCCAGGCCGGGTGAGCGGTTAGTTGTGGTTTTGCCTCCGGCCGCCGATGCGCTGGCTGCCATCATCCCCTTGCAAATCCTGCGCCGTCAGGCCGAGGCGGCCCGGGTTCAGGTGGCGTTGGTGACGACCGATGCCGATATTCGCTATCATGCCCGTCAGGCCCGGCTGCCCGTCTTCGCCGATGTGAGCCAGGCGCAGGGACGATGGCGCTATCCCGCACCGCCGTCGCCGTTGCCTTCGCCTCGGGCGGTGCGGCCGCTGGTCATCCGACCGCAAGCGCGCGTGGGGCTGGGCTTACAGGCTCCGGCCATCGTCACTACCGGAAACACGGTCCTGTGGGATGGGATCGTGCGTCGTCGCGCGCCTGCCGTGTGGGCGCCGCTTTTGGGTTATGGCTTCTTGAGCCTGTTGCTGGTCGTGGTGCTGGCGGGCCTGGCCGTTGTGCTCCTGCCGCAGGCTACCGTTACCCTGGTGCCGGCACGTACGCGTCTCGTCAGCTCCATTGAGATCGTCGCCCGCACCGGCATTGACCAACCGGATTACGTCAATCGGCTCGTCTCGGCACGGGTGGTGCAGGCGCGCGTGGAGGGGACCGCGACGACGATGGCAACCGGTTCCATGTTTGCCCCGGCGGGCAAGGCCCGTGGTACCGTCACCTTTATCAACCGCACCGCTCGTGAGGTCGTGGTTCCGGCCAATACGGTTGTGCGCACCGTTACCGGGAACAACGTCCGCTTTCGGACCGAAAGCGAGGTGACCGTGCCGGCCGGCGTGGGCCAGCGGGCCGGCGTCACCGTAGAGGCCCTGGAGCCGGGTCGTCAGGGCAATGTGGCCGCTTTTGCCATCGGTGAGGTTGAAGGTCCGCTGGGTCTAAGCCTGCGGGTTACCAACGAGACCCCGACAGGCGGCGGCACCATGGCCGATGTCATCGTTGTCACCCAGGCCGACAAAGAGCGGCTTTTGGGCGAGCTTCAGCAGCAGCTCCAGGCCCAGGCTTATGCTCGACTGGGCGAAAGCCTGCGCCAGGGCGAGTACATCCCGCCCGAAACCGTGCAAACCTTCACCCTGGCCGAGACCTACGACCGTTTTGCCGGTGAACAATCGCCGACCCTGAGCCTGCAACTGCAACTGTTGGCCCGTGGGATGGCCGTGGATCTGGCCGGTGCTCAGACCCTGGCCACGCGGGCTTTGCGCGAGAGCGTGCCGCCGGGTCATGTTCTGCTCGAAGACACCATCCAGCATGGCGCCGTCCAGTTCATCCGTTTCGATCAGGAATCGGCGCGCATGACCTTGACCGCCGCGGGCGAGGTGCTGCTCCCCATTCGCACCGGTGAGGTACGGGCTTTCCTGGCCGGCATGCCCCTGGACGAAGCCGTGCGGCTGTTGCAACGCCGTTTCGAGCTGGCGCGGCCGCCGGAGGTAACGCTGGAACCGAATTGGACCGGACGCCTGCCCTACCTTCCCACCCGGATCAAGGTGCTCGTTTTCCAGCACTGAGCGTGTCCATGACCACCTGGCTGGCCCTCGATTTCGGTGAACGTCGCATCGGCGTCGCGGCCGGTTCCGACGAGAGCCGTCTGGCGCGGCCTGTGGCCGTCCTCGTGCGCCGCAACAGGCGCGAGGACTTCGCCGCCATCGGCCGTCTGGCCGTCGCGGTCGGCGCCGAACGCATTCTGGTGGGGCTGCCCTATCACATGGACGGCAGCGAAGGGCCTCAGGCCCGGCGGGTGCGCCGTTTTGCTCGCGAGCTGGAACGTCGTCTCGGCCTGCCCGTTGTGCTTTGGGACGAGCGCCTGAGTTCCTTCGCGGCCGAGCAGATCGCCGCCGAGATCGGCCGTCGCCGCCGCTACCATGATGACATCGCCGCCGCTATGATCCTCGAATCCTTCTTCGCCGCGGCGTTGGAACGTGCTAACATGCTGACGCGCTAACGTTCCTACGTTCCAGCTCCTCATGCTGCGTTTCTTCGCACGTTTTGTTTTTTTCAGCACCGTTATGGTCGCTCTGGTTTGGATCGGGCAGACTACGGTGGATTGGACGCGCGACCAGATGATGGCCTATGAACGTGAGGGGGCCGGGGCCGGGCTGGTGCGCTTTGTGGATGCACCCTGGCGCACGCTGCGGCCTGACAATCTGGAAACGCAGGCCCTGCAGTTTTACTTGAATCTGCGTCGGAACGATATCGAGCGGCCCGTGGACCCCAACGGCGCCCCGGTGGCTTTTCATGTGGACTTCGGCGAAACCGGTTTCGAGATCTCGGAACGGCTGGAAAACCTGGGCTTGATCCGTGATGCGGCGCTTTTCCGGCTTTACATGCGCATCAACGGGATTGACCAAAAGCTCGAGGCGGGCGATTTTCTGCTCTCGCCGGCGATGACCATGCCCGAAATTGCCGAGGCCTTGCAGAAGGCCCAGGCCGAGGATATCCTGGTGCGCATCCCCGAAGGGCGTCGGGCCGAAGAGGTGGCCCAAATTCTGGAGGAAAACGGCGTGCTCGGCGCGGCCGAGTTTCTGGCCTCGGTGCGGGCCGGGGATTTGGCCTTGCTCGGTCTGCCCGATTATCCCCTGCTCGGGGACAAACCGAAAGGGGTCTCCTTCGAAGGCTATCTTTTCCCGGACACCTATCGCTTTCCGGTAGGCGCCACCTCGGCCCAGGTGTTGCGCATTTTCTTCGACAATCTGGAAGCCCGCGTGGATGATAACCTGCGCCAGCAAATCGCAACCAGCGGCCTGACCTTTCATCAGGTCCTTACCCTGGCCTCCATCGTCGAACGCGAGGCGGCTCTGGCCGAGGAACGCCCGTTGATCGCCTCGACCTATCGCAACCGTCTGGGCGAGAAATGCGTTCGTGAGACCTTCGGCTATCTCCAGGCCGATCCCACGGCCCAATATGCCATGGGCTACAGCATCGAGCAAAAGACCTGGTGGCCGACGGTAGAAAAGGTGGAGGATTACCAGCAATTCAATTCCCCCTACAACACCTATCTGTACCCGGGTCTGCCGCCGGGCCCGATTGCCGGTCCCAGCCTGGATGCGATCCGGGCCGTGGTCAACCCGGCCGAGACGAACTACTGCTATTTCGTGGCCAGTAGCGGCGGCGCTCATGTTTTTGCCGAAACAGGCGCCGAGCATCAACTCAACGTGCAGACCTATGGCCGCTGACGACGAGGGCGAAAGTTCGTGTCGGCTTGGACGCCTCCGTAACAGGCGTCGCTTCTTGCCCGGCCGGGGAAGCGACAGGCCCCTGCCGATGCAGGGCTCATGGGGATGAAATCAGGGGCGGGGTGTTTTTGTCAGGATTTTGTAAGCCAGGAGAAAGCACATTTGGCGTCTATGGGTGTTATAGTCCGCATAATAGCTTCCTTTTTCGTGGCGGGTATTTTGGTCGGATGCATCGATCGGTATCCGCCGCGTGTCGTTAAAATCGGCCTGATCGCTCCCTTCGAGGGTCCCTCGCGACCCTATGGCTATGCTGTCCTCCATGCCGTCAACCTGCGTTTGCAGGCGTGGAACACGGGCGGCGGGCAGCCTCAAGTCGAGTTGGTGGCCCTCAACGATGATGGAGACCCCGAACTGGCCGCGACTCTGGCCGCTCAACTGGCCCTCGATCCCGATGTGCTGATCGTCCTGGGCCCGGCCCAAAGCCACACGGCTCGCCGGGCGGCGCCGGCCCTGGCTGCGGCCGGACTCCCCGTCCTGAGCCTGGCCCCTGTGCCTGCAGCCCTGTGGCTGTGGGTCGAACCGCTGGCCGGAACAACCGCCGAGCTGACCACCGCTCTGGCGCCCTGGGTACCCGAAGCCACACCGGCCTGGGATGTGCCCCTGACCGGACCCGCCATCTGGCTGGGCGATCCTCTGACCCTGGCCGAATGGCGCCGGACCGACCCGGAGCAGGTGCCGGCTGCAGGGCCGGTGGCAGCCGAAGAGGCGGTCCAGGCCTGGGCCGGCGAGGCTATGGCCGGTTTGATTTGGGCCACCGTCTTGCCCGATGATCTGCCTGCGGATTTTGCCATTGTCTATCAGGAACGTACCGGCACATCACCGCCGCCCATAGCGATGCTGGCCTATGCCGCCACCGATCAGGCCCTGCGCTTACTGGCACAAGCCCGGACCCGTAGCGAGGTCGTGGCCGGTTTTGGCCGGCTACCGCGTTGGCGCTATCACGTCTTTATCCATCAAGGTCACCTATGCTGCACCCAAAGCGTTTCACCCCCTCGCTAGAGGAAACCAGACCGCTCCAGGTGGCCATGCTGGCCACCGAATACACCCGCCATCGTGTAGGCGGTTTGGGCGCCCATATGCGTGCGCTGGTTCCCCGGCTCAGCGAGCGTATCGCCGTTGATTTGTTCCTGCCCCGCTATGATCCGAGCTGGGAAGGGCACGAGACCGTGGGCCGTTTCGGCCGGATCACCCGCATTGATGCCACCTTACCCCAACTGAACGGCGATTTCATCGGTCAGGTGTGGGCGATGAACGATGCCCTGAATGCCCATATCAGCCAGCGGCTGAACGGCGTTGGTGGCTTCGATCTCCTCCATGCCCATGACTGGTTGGTCGGTTTTGTGGCCAACGACCTCCACCGTCGCTACCGCATCCCCCTGGTCGTCACCTTTCATGCCCTTGAGATCGGTCGTATCGGCGGCCATCTCCCCACGACCGAGCTGAGCAAGGCCATCCATGCGGCCGAATGGCACCTGGCCCAGGAAGCCGATCTCATCATCACCTGTAGTCGGTTTATGTCTCGGGAAACGGTCACCCATCTGCAGGTGCCGGCCGACAAAGTTGTGGTCATTCCCAACGCCGTGGATGCGGCTGCGTTCGCCGATCTGCGGGAGCGACGGGCTGGGTTAGGCGCTTTCCGGCAGCAATGGGCCGCGGCCGAGGAGCCTTTGGTCTTTTACGTCGGCCGTCTGGTCGGCGAAAAGGGCGTTGATCTCCTTGTGGAAGCGATGGCCGAGGTCTGTCGCGAGCTGCCCCAGGCACGCGCCGTCATCGCCGGCAAGGGTCCGGAGGACTACACCCGACAGCTTCAGGAGAGCATCGTCCGACTGGGTCTGGAGCGGCGGGTGCACCTGGTCGGTTACCTTTCCGACGAAGACCGCGATCGCTTCTACAGTGTGGCCGATGTCGCCGTGTTTCCCAGCCGCTACGAACCCTTTGGCATCGTGGCCCTGGAGGCCATGGCTGCCGGCATTCCCGTAGTCGTGGCCGAGGGTAGCGGTCTGGCCGAAGTGGTGGAACACGGACGCACCGGCCTGCATGTGGCCCGGAATTCGGCTGCGGCTCTGGCGCAGGGCATCCTTCAGGTTTTGCGCCATCCCGAAGCGGCCCAGGCGCGGGCGCAGGTAGCCCAGACGGTGGTGCGTAACCACTACAACTGGGATCAGGTTGCCGAGCAAACCCTGACTGCCTATGATGAAGCCCTCCGCCGGGCGCGGACCTTTGCTTCTGCTCAGGCAGGTCGCGGGATGATATCGGCTCCCTATTCGTCGCCGGAGAAGTCCAACACAGCCTGACCGGCCGACGAGAGCAACCACTCGCGCAGGCGCCAGGCGCCGGCGGAAGCTCCTTGCGATGGGAGGACGATATCCAGCGTGCGCCCCAAGGCGTAGCCCGCGTCCCCCGGCAGTCGATCTTCCAGGCGGAGGACGCGCACGGCACCGGGCGGCACATCCGCCAACACCCGCACACTGACATAGCCTGCGGCGCCGAAATGGTCGCGCACATAGGCCAACACCGCCGCATCGTCCGGCTCAAGCCGGGTCGTCGGGGCCGGAGCCCGGTCACCCATGACGACCCGGACAAACAAAGCCCGGGCACCGCTGCCGGGCTCGCGGCCGACCAGACGCACAGGTCCACCCTCGGCGCCCAGCTCGTTCCAATCCTGAACGAAGCCACCGAAGAGGTCGCGAGCCTGGCTCAGGGTCAAACCGGAAAGGCCGATCCCGCGATGGGCGATGAGCACCAGGGCATCGGTTGCGATCGGGGTAAAGCTCAAGTCGGAATAGGTGGCCGGAGCCGTGGGATCGCTGCTGATGGCGAAATCGTGGCGGCCGGCGACCAATTCGGCAAGGGCTAAACCGCTCGGCAGCGCCTCGTAGGATAGATGATGCCCCGGATAGGCAGCACCGAAACCGGCCGCCACCTGCGGCCAAAGCGGCGCCATCAGGGCAGTCCCGGCCCCGCGCACGGGGATTGGCGTTGGCGTCGGCCAGGCCGGACTGCGGGCGCAGCCGGCCAGCCCTCCCCAGAGCACGATCCCCCAGGCCAGAACCCAACGGCTCAACCTCCTATCAGGGCGGCCCGCACCAGCGTTACCAGCGCCAACAGCCATACATAGCCCGTGAATACATAGAGGGTTCGCTGTTGCAAATAGCGCAACAGATAGCGAATGCTGAGCATTCCCGCCGCGGCAGCGACGATTAATCCGAGAACGACCGGTAACACGTCCAACCCTGCGGTGTCCAAGTGGCGCAACTGCGAGATGCCGGCGCCGAAGATAATCGGAGCGCTGAGCAGGAAGGAAAAACGCGCCGCAGCCGGCCGCTCCAGGCCACGCCCCAGACCCGCCGCAATGGTGATACCGCTGCGACTGATACCGGGAAAGATGGCCACAGCCTGGGCCAGGCCGATGATGAGCGCATCGAGATGGCCGATCCGGTCCAGCGCCAACCCTCCGTGGCGACGCCGTTCGGCCAGGATGAGGAGAAAGCCGGTGAGGATCAATCCCACCGCCACACCCACCGGACGTTCGAACATGGCGGCAAAGAAATCCTCGAACCCATAGCCCGCCACAGCCGCCGGAATGGTGCCGATCACCAGGGCCATCAGGAGCCGGCGCTGGGAGGGGTTTCGAGAAGTGCCTCGGGGCCATAGGCCGAGGGCCAATTCCCACCAGTCTCGCCAGAAGTAGACGAGGACGGCGAGCAACGTGCCCAGATGGAGCACCGTATCAAAAGCCAGACCGGGCGCTTCCCAGCCCAGCCACCACGGTACCAGGACGAGATGGGCCGAAGAACTGATGGGTAAGAACTCGGTAACGCCCTGGACAAAGGCCAGAAGAAAGGCTTCGAAAAGGGACATGGCTAAACAGGAGAGAGGAAAGGAGAAGGCTCAGGTTTGGCCGCAATAGCCGCTCAAGAACGTCGTTCTGAAGGTGGCGAAAGTGCCGGCAGCGATATGATCGCGCATGGCCTGCAGCAGTCGCTGCATAAAGCGCAGGTTGTGCAGGGTGAGCAGACGCAGGCCGAGGATCTCGCCGGCACGAAAGAGATGGTGGACATAACCGGTCTCGAAGCGGGTGCAGGTATAGCAATCGCATCCCGCTTCCAGGGGACCAAAGGCGTCGGCAAAGGCGGCGTTGCGCAGGTTGCGCCGGCCTTGCGCCGTGAAAAAAGCGCCGTGTCGCCCTATACGCGTGGGCATAACCGAATCGAAGAGGTCAACCCCGCGGGCCACGGCCTCGACGATGTCCTCGGGCGCCCCCACGCCCATGAGATAGCGCGGCCGGTCGGCAGGCAGCAGCGGCACCGTCACATCGAGGGTGGCATACATCTGCTCCTTGGTTTCCCCCACGGCCAGGCCGCCGATGGCGTAGCCCGGCAGGTCCAATGCCGTCAGCGCAACGACGCTCTGTTGGCGCAGGTCGGGGAAAATGCCGCCCTGGACGATGCCGAACAGGGCCTGTTCATGGGGTCGTTGTTGAGCGGCGGCGCAGCGTTGCGCCCAGGCATGGGTGCGTTCGAGGGCGATTTCGTTGTAGCGTCGGTCCAGTGGATCGGGGCATTCGTCCAGGCACATGATGATGTCGGCCCCCAGCCGGGCCTGCACGGCCATGACGAGTTCCGGCGTAAAGCGATGGCGGCTGCCGTCAATGTGGGATTGAAAGGTAACGCCATCGGCATCCACCTTGCGCAGGCTGCTGAGGGAGAAAATTTGAAAGCCGCCGCTGTCGGTGAGGATGGGGCCTTCCCAACCCATGAACCGGTGCAGGCCGCCGAACCGGGCCACGCGTTCGGCCCCCGGCCGCAGGTAAAGGTGATAGGTGTTGGCCAGGACCAGATCACAGCCGACATGGTGCACTTCTTCCGGGCTGAGGGTTTTGACCGCAGCCTGGGTCCCTACCGGGGCAAAGCCCGGCAAACGGATATCCCCATGGGGGGTGCTGAAAAGACCCAGGCGGGCCTGACCATCGGTGGCAAGAAGGCGATAACGAAAGGACATAGGCGCTGACACGGCTTTTTCCGATTGAGAGCGCATCATGATACCATGTCCATAGCCAACTGCCCGTATCGCCGGTCATGGATTGTCCAGCTCCCCCTGTCCCTTCCTCGTCTTTTGTCGATGTGACCTCATCGTGGGGGCGGCGGGCCTGTGCGCTTATCGTGGTCTTGGCCCTGGCCAGTCTGGCCGCCGGTCCTCCCCTTTGGCGCAGCGGCGATCCCAGCCATCCGTTACGGCTCAGTTTCGGTCAGATGCAGGCGTTGCGGGCGATGAGGACCGGTCCTGACGTGGCAGCCACAGCGGCCATCCTGGTCGATCGTCGCGAGAACGCCGTCCTTTACCACAAAAACGCCGAGATGCCCCTGCCCATGGCCAGCACGGCCAAGCTGATGACCGTGCTGGTGGCGCTGGAGACGCTCTCGCCTGAGGATGTGGTGACCGTACCGGCGACCGCCCTGGTCGGGGGGGCGACCATGGGGCTGCAGGCGGGCGCACGCGTCCGCGTGCGCACCCTGCTCTACGGCGCCTTGCTCCCTTCGGGCAACGATGCCGCCATGACCCTGGCCCTGGCAGCCGCGGGGAGTGAGTCGGCCTTTGTCGAGCGCATGAACCGTCGCGCCGCCGAATGGGGCCTGACCCACACCCATTTTGTCAACCCCACCGGCCTCGATGCGCCCGGCCAGGTCAGCACGGCGGCCGATCTGGCCGAACTGGCCCGCCGCGCCCTGGCCCATCCCCTTATCGCCGCCATTGTGGCGCTGCCCTCTGCCAGGGTTGAAGGCTACGAGCTCGAGAACACCAATCAACTCCTCGGCGTCTTCGAGGGCGTCTATGGTGTGAAAACGGGCACAACCGACGAGGCCGGACAGGTGCTCATTGCTGCCGCCCGCCGTGCTCAGGGCGATGTCCTCAGCGTGGTGCTGCGCAGTCCCGACCGCTACACCGATACCCGGCGTCTGCTCGCGTTTTACTTTGCGCATTGGCGTTGGACCGATTTCGGCCTGAGCCCCAATGCCCTCAATCGGGTTATCGCTCCCGACGGGAGTTCCTACCTCCTGCGCACGCCTCCGCGACCGCTCTTCCTCCCGAGCTGGCAGGTCGGCCAGGTATGGACCTATCGTCATATCGGCTTCGACGAGAACGGCCGGCCTTTCGGCCATGTTCGGGTGTGGCTGGGGGACCGGTTGCTTCTCGAGACGCCTATCACTTTTATCCGCCAACCTTCGTAAGGCCCTATGTCGTCTGCGCTTTCGGATCGTTCGTCGCCCTCCCCGGCTGCTGTTCGCCTCAACCGCTACCTGGCCCAGGCCGGGGTCGCCTCGCGCCGCGGGGCCGATGAGCTGATCCGCCAGGGTCGCGTGCGGGTCAACGGCCGCATCGTCGCGACCCTGGGTCTGGTCGTCATCCCGGGGCGCGATCAGGTCACCCTGGACGGTGTCCCCATTGCCCTTACCTGCGAGACGCGACTAACCCTTATGCTCAACAAGCCTGCCGGCTATCTCTGCACCCGCCATGACCCGCAAAACCGTCCGACCATCTACGACCTGATCCCCGCCGAGTACCGTCACCTTCACCCTGTAGGACGGTTAGACCTGGACAGCGAAGGCCTTGTCCTCCTCACCGAGGACGGCGACCTCACCTATCGGCTTACCCATCCCTCCTTTGCCCACGAGAAGGAATACTGGGTCCAGGTGAGCGGCCGGGTGCCTCTGCCGGCCTTGCGCAAGTTGCGCCAGGGCATCATGCTCGACGATGGTCCGGCGACGGCCACGGTGCGGCCGTTGGCCCGCATCCCGGCCGAACAGCGGTTTTGGGTCGAGCCGGAATCCGATCCGCGCCAGACCTGGCTTGTCTTCATCCTGCACGAAGGGCGTAAACGCCAGATCCGGCGGATGTGCGAGGCCGTAGGCCTGGAGGTACGACGGCTGATCCGGGTGCGTATCGCCTCCTTGCACATCGGCGCCCTGGCGCCGGGCCGTTGGACCCGCCTTAGCGAGCGGCAACAGCGCGCCGTCCAGGCCATCAAAGGAGGTTGAGGATGGAACCGACCGTTTCTGTGCTTCCGGTGATTGCCATTGACGGGCCGGCGGCTTCGGGCAAGAGCACCGTCGGCGAGGCCGTGGCGCGAGCCTTGGGCTTTCTCTATGTGGATACCGGGGCTATGTACCGGGCCGTGACTCAGGCTGCTCTGGCCCGCGGCATCCCGGTAGAGGACGAGGCCGCCGTGGTGGCCCTGACCGACCGGCTGGCGATCGTCATCCAACCGGATACGGTCGGGGATGGACGCCAGTATACGGTGCTGGTCGATGGAGAGGACGTGACCTGGGCCTTGCGCAGCCCGGATGTCGATGCCCATGTCTCGCAGATCAGCGCCTACCCGGAGGTACGCCGCATTCTGGTGCGCGCGCAGCAACGCCTTGCCGCTGCCGGTCGGGTGGTCATGGTCGGGCGGGATATCGGCACGGTGGTCCTCCCCACGGCGCCGCTCAAGATCTACCTGGACGCCTCGGCGGCCGAACGGGCACGACGGCGCTATCGCGAGCTGCTGGCCCGCGGCCGCTCCGCCGATTACGAGGCCATCCTGGCCGGTATCCGCGCGCGCGATGCCATTGACAGCCGTCGTGCGGCTTCGCCTTTGCAACCTGCGGCCGATGCCGTCATCCTCGACACCGACGGCAAGGGCATCGCGCAGGTCGTACAGTGTGTTTTGGCTCTTGCTGCTCAGCGTTTCGGTCTTGCCGTTCCCGCGTCCTGACCATGGCTCGTCGCTTGCATGCAGATCCCCTTGCCGTTGTCCATCCCGAACCGATTGAACGACGCTGGCAACGCCGTCTGGTGGCGTATCCCCTCCTGACCTGGCTGGTCCGTTTGCTCTTACAGGTCCGCGAAGAGCACTACCGTCCTCTGCCTTCGGGCCCACTCATCATCTACTACAATCACGTCCACTACGCCGATCCGGCCGTGTTGCTGGCGCTGTTGCGCGGACGGCGCTATGCCGTGCCCATGGCCAAAGAGGAGGTGCTCGATTTGCCGTTCATCGGCTATTTTGTTCGCCATTTCGGCGTCATTCTGGTGGCACGAGGTCAGGCCGATGTCGAGGCTTTGCGGGTTGCCCAGCAGGTGCTGGCCAACGGTCATGTTCTGTTGATCGCCCCCGAAGGAACGCGCAACCGGGTGGATTTCACCCTGCAGGCAGGCCGGCGGGGGATGGCCTTTCTGGCCCGACGTACGGGGGCCATGCTGTTGCCGGTGGCCCTGGAAGGGACCGAGCAGTTTCCGCGCAGCTTGTGGCGTGGGCGTCGCACGCCCGTCACGGTGCGGTGGGGCCGGCCTTTTCGCCTGAACCTGCCCGAAGGTATGCCGCGCCGCGAGGTGGAGATGCAGATCACCGATTTTGCCATGCGTGAGCTGGCTGCCCTGCTGCCCGTCGCAAAGCGTGGGGCTTATCGGACGCTGCCACCCATGGCGACACCCGATTGGGTGTGCTACGTGTGAAATGGCATGCGGCCTTCGCCGCGAGCATGCCGGCGGCCGGGTGGAAGGGTGACCAACCAGGGTTTCGCACGCGCCTCCAGGGGCTCGTTCTTCCTGTACCATCCTGAAGCCCTTGGCTCAGACTTGGCATTATGGTACAAATCGCAGACAATTATCAGGGCGATGATCCTGTCGTACCAGGTTGGGTACAGCGATGTCTGTACGAATCCGTTCGGCCGACGAGCGCAGTCATTCTTCCGGGCAGGCTTTGGGTGAGGACCTGATTGTCCGCACGCGCTTTCTTCCCCCGCGCTCGCGGCCTTCCCTTTTGGAACGGCCGCGCGTGGACGCCCTGTTGGCGCGGTTGGAGGAACAGCCGTTGCTTTTGTTGCGGGCCGAAGCCGGCTATGGGAAAACAACGGCCATTGCTTCCTATCTGAACCGACGAGAACGGCGGTTTTTCTGGTACAGCCTGGGCGGTAGTGATGCCGATCCCACGGTGTTCTTGCTTCACTTGATCCATCTCTTTCGCGAGTTGGATGTAGGGATCGGGGAACGGGCCCTGTCCCTCTTGATGCAGAAGGAGGGGGCTTCCCGAGTGTGGGCGCCGACGGTGGATATGCTGGCCAACGATCTCCTCGATGCGCTCCCGCGCGACGAGAAGACGGTGCTCGTGCTGGACGACTATTGCATGGTCAATCGGCCGGAGATCAACGTCCTTGTCGAGCGTTTTATCGAGCAGGCGCCGCCCCAGTTGCATCTGGTGGTGACCGCCCGCAGTATGCCCAGCTGGCGCCATCGCGCCCGCTGGCGGGCTTCCGGGGAGATGTTGGAGATCGGGCGCAGCGAATTAGCCTTTACGGCCGAAGAGATCGCCGCCCTTTTTGCGCAACGGACCGGCATGACCTTACCGCCCGCCGTGGCCCGGGCCTGGGCGGCCGAGACCGAAGGCTGGCCCATTGCCGTGCAAATGCTGCCCGATCTGGCCACGACGGCTATGTCGCGCGCGCTGCGGGGGACCGATTGGCTGGATGATCTGTTGCGCCGCATTCCCGGTCCCTCCGAACTGCTCTTCGACTATCTGGCCAGTGAGGTGTTCTACCGCCAGCCAACCGACATCCAAACCTTTTTGGCCGAAAGCGCCGTTCTGCAACGGCTTGACCCGCCCGTCTGTGATGCCCTACTCGAACGGACCGACTCGGCGGCGCTTTTGCGGTATCTGGAGGAACATTCCCTCTTCGTGACCTACGAAGGGGCTTATCGCTACCATCACCTGTTTCGCGATTTCCTCCTGCGCCGGGGTGGGATGACGGACGAACGACGGCGGTTCCTGGAACGCAAGGCCGCCGCTATCTATCGGACGCAGGGCAGGACCGAAGACGCCATTCGTCACCTGCTGGCGGCCGCCGATTACGAAGAAGCGGCCGCTTTGCTGGCCACCGTGGCCCGCGAGCTGGTCTACAGCGGGCGGCATCTCACGCTGACGGCCTGGCTGGAGCAATTGCCGGCCAATCTGTTGGAGGCGTATCCGGAGCTTTTGCTGGCGCGCGGGCATGCGGCCCGGTTTGCCAGCCGTTATGAAGAAGCGCTGAGCTGGTACGAACGCGCCCGGGCGCGCTTTGCCGCCCGCCAGGACCCCACCGGGGAGGTGCGGGCCTTGCGCGGGCAGGCGCAGGTCTATCTCGATACGGTACAACCCCGCCTGGCCGAGCCGTTGCTGCGTCAGGCGTTGCGTCGCAGCGACCGTCGCGCCAAAGATGAGCGTATCGGTCTGCTCATCTTATGGGCCGAAAATCGGATCAATGCCGGTCGCCTGCGGGAGGCCGAGCGCCTGCACCGGCGGGTGTATCAGGTGGCCTGTCGCGAGGATATTCCGCCCATGGACCCGCGACTCTATGTGCGCGATGGCCGCTTTGCCCTGGCGCGCCAGATGGTCGAGGCCGGTTTGCGCCATGATCCCTGGGGCACCGGACAATGGCGCGCACCGCGTTCCCATCGCGAAGCCTCGGTCTTGCTGGCCTGGATCGAAGCCATGACCGGCCAGGCCGAAGCCGCCCGGCATCACGCCGAGCAAGCCCTCGAATTGGGGCGCACGCTGGGATCGCCCATTATCGAATGTGTGGCCCTGGCCCGTCTCGGTCACGGCTGGCTCTGCGGATCCGATTTCGACCTGCGGCGCGCCCGCGCTTACTATCAAGACTCTTTGCTCCTGGCCGAACGCATCGGCGTACCGCGTTTTCGGGTCGAAGCCTTGCTCGGTTTGGGCCTCATTGCCGGCCTGGATGGCCATCGCTCCGAGGTCCGGGCTTATCTCGATGAAGCCTTGCGCGATGTGCGGGAGAGCGGTGATCGCTACATGGAGGCCGTGCTGGAGCTGGTCTTGGGGAGTTCCCTCTGGCTTACCGATGCCCCCGAGGGCCTGGAGCATCTGGTTCAGGCCGGTCAAGCGGGGCGGCTCTGCGGCGATCGCTTTCTCCCCTGCGTAGCCGATTTGTGGCTGGCCTTGCTTCATGCCCGCAGCGGTCGCTCCGTCGAGGCCTGGTCGGCCTGGAGGCGCTGTCGGCAGGCGGCCGCCGAGCACGATTACGACTTCCTTTTTACCCACTTCCCCTTGCTGGGTCCCAAAGACGCGGCCACCCGCAGCCAGATGGTGGCTCTGGAGCAAGAAAGCCACGAAAACGTAGAGAAAGTCGGCAAAGGCCATCCCCAGGAAATGCCCTCTTTGGGTGCGGTGGCCCCGACACCCACGCCGGTGTTGCCTTCGCTGACGCTGACCCAGGCCGAGCTCTACCTGCAAACCTTGGGACCGTTTCGGGTTTGGCGCCGCGGGCGTGAGATCGCGCCGACGACCTGGGGACGGGAGAAGGCGGTCCACCTGTTGCAGTTGCTCATCTGCCACCGGGGTCATCCCCTGCATCGGGAGCAGGTGATGGAGACGCTCTGGCCGGAAAGTCCGCCGGCCCTGGCGGCCACGGGTTTGCGGGTAGCCCTCAGCACTCTGCGCAAAGCCCTGGCGACGACGGCCGACGCCGTCGAGTGTATCCGTCGAGAGGGGGAGACCCTGCAATTGGACCTGACGCGCGATGTGCGCGTGGATGTGGATGAGTTCTTACGGCTGTTGCAACAGGCGCGCAGCCTGGAGACGATCGACCCGGTCCAGGCCGTCACCCTCTACGAAGCGGGGCTGGCCTTGTATCGGGGAGATTTTTTGGAAGAGAATCCCTATGCCGAATGGGCCATCGAGGAGCGCGAGCGGTTGTTGATGGAGTATCTGATGGCGGCCGAGCGCCTGGCCCGTTTGTTGCTCGGTCGCGACGATTATGAAGGAGCCATGCGCTGGGCCAATGCCATCCTGGCCAAGGATCCCCTGTGGGAAGAGGCGTATGCCGTGCTGATGGAATGTCAATGGCGTCTGGGACATCGGGGGCTGGCCGTGCGTACCTTCGAACGTTGTCGCAAACGTCTGCAAGAGACCCTGGCCGTGGAGCCGTCTCCTCGTCTGCAGGAGCTGTACAAGACGATTGCTCAGGGGTAAGGCCGATGGCCGGCGGACCGGACGAGGTGCCGCCTGGCATCATCCATTACGTCAATGAGCAGAGCTGAAAAGCCAGTACCGGGCGCGTAACCGTCAGGAGCGTCTCACCAGCCGCCTGGCGCAGGCTCGAAAAGCGATTTCAAGCCTCTGTAAAACGTGGCCACGATAGCCGTACGGCGGCTGCAGGCAGCGCCTCGCTCTACGGCAACGGGTTCGCGCGGGCACCATTGGGGAGAACTTTCGGGTGCAATTGCCTTTGGCCGCGATGCAGGCCGGCGCCGGTCGTGTGTGCGCTGCAGCCCACCGAGTCCGGCCAATCACGTCGCTCCGCCGACGCGCTTGACCAGGTGCAGCCGATTGCCCTGGACAGGGTCCCGCCGATAGCCGACCTCGTCCATCAGACTCCGGATGATCATCAGGCCGTAGCCACTCTCGCCGGGCTCCTCCAGGTCGGGCTCGGGGACCGCCGTCGGATCGAAACCCTCTCCCCAGTCGTAGACGTCAATCTCCAACCGCCCCGGAAGCAGGGAGAAGACCACCTGGACCCGGCCATCGGGTCTGCTGCCATAGGCGTGCAGCATGGCGTTGGTGACGGCCTCGCTTACCACCAGTTGAATGTCGTAGATGACTTGTTCACGGTGCGACAAGGACTCGATGGTGTGGCAAAGCTCTGCAGCGCAGGCTCGGACCAGACTCAGATAACGGGTATGCGCGGGCACCGTCAAGGTTACGGTTTCCATCGTTTCCATAGCGCCACCTATTCCCCTTTGCTGGCCAGGGCCGTCTCCCGGTCGGGGTAGATCTCAAAGGCCTTGTCCAGCCGGGTGAGTTCAAAGATGATGCGCACCGGCGGCTGGAGTTGCAGCAAGGACAGATCGCCCCCTGCCTGCCGACAACGCTTCATCCCGCCGACCAGGGTGGAAAGCCCGGTGCTATCCACGAAATTCACCCTGGCCATATCCACCAGGATGTGGTGGTGCCCTTCGTCCAGGAGCCGCAGCAGCGTCTCCCGCACCTGGGGAGCGGTGTGGGCGTCGAAACGCCCGGACAGAGAGAGGATGGTCAGCCGTTCGGTGTGCTCAACTTGCGTTTCCATGGTAGGTCTCCTTTCAGGATTTTGGATTGCGGATTTCCCGTTTCAGAACATGGACGACGATTTCAGGCGGGCAGAAGAAGCGGGTAAAGACGCCCGATGACCCCGTTCCTCGGGAAGTGTAGCCGGCCATGCGCTGGAACTGCCAGGGACCACCCACAGCGTAGCGACGAGGACAACGGGCGTTGAGAAGCAGGGGATGGCCACCCGGCAGGCAGATCTGCCCCCCGTGGGTGTGACCGGTCAGATACAGGCTAAAGCCCCGCTTACTTGCTTCGGCAATCACCTCGGGGGAATGGGCCAGCAGGATGCGCGGGGCGTCCGGTGGCACATCGCGCAGCCCTTTCTCAAAGTTGTGCATGCCGTAGAGATGGGCATCGTCCAGGCCCACCAGCCAGAGCGACGCCCCGTCGGCGGTGAGGGCGACCGCTTCGTTGAGCAGCATGCGGATCCCTTTTGCCTCCAGCAGGGGCACCATCTCGATAAAGTCGTGGTTGCCCAGAATCCCGTAAACGCCGAAACGACAGGCCAGGGCAGGCACCAGCGCCTCCAACTCGGTAGCGATGTGGGCGTACCGGCCGGTATCGAAGAAGCGAAAGTCGCCCGTCAGCACGCAAACGTCGAAGGCCAGACCGGACACAGCCCTGGCGATGTGTTGTCCCAAGCCCAGGTAGCCGTCCAGATGGAGGTCCGAAAGGTGCAGGATGCGCAGGCCCGCGAAGGGAGCCGGCAAGTCCGGCATCAGCACCGGATTCTCATGCACGCTGAAGGCCAGGGCATTGCGCTGTCCCCGGCGGTACAGGCCGGTCACGCGCAGAGCCAGCCGGATGGCATGGACAAAGAGGGAAACGTTTTCGTAGTGGAAGCTGCCATACCCCCGGCCCATAAGCTGGGTCATCAGATCCACCTGAGCACGCATCCGTTGTCCCAGGTGCTCGTCGCCGATGCGTTCACGCAGGGCCAAAAGGCTGTGTTCGTCCATACGTTCACTCCTGGCGCAGCCGCCGCCACCAGGCCCCTGGCGTCTGCCAGAGGATACGCAAATCATCGCGCCAGGTGCGGGTGACGGCATAGTAACTATCCACGATCAATTGTTCTTCCAGCGTTGTGTCCTCGTTGCTGCTGACGTACCACAGGCCGGTCAGGCCGGCGGGGTGAAGAAAGCGCTGCCGCTGCCAATCTTCGGTCAACGTTTCCGCCTGGTCTGGGGTCAACGGGCCGACACCGACCAATGCCAGCTCGCCGCGCAGGACGGAGAGCAGCCCGGGCAGACCTGCCAGTCCCAGACGACGGAGCAGCCGACCGGCCCAGGTGACCGGCTCGTCGCGGAAACGAGGAAGGTAGACGGTCCGCCAGCCCACGCGTCCGGTCAGCCGCAGGGCTTCGGGGTCGGCGGTGGCGCGGGGTTCCTGCACCAGCAACGGCCCCCGCCCATTCAACCAGGCCAGCAGGGCCGCCAGGGGCCACAACGGAAGGCTGGCGAGAAACAAAACCAGTGCTCCCACCCACTCCAGCGCTCGTCTCACCCCTTTTGCCAGCGCCTCTTCTGCCACTTCGCCCAGGAGGAAACGGTCGGCCACGAAGACACTCGTCGCCGCCGGGACGCTGATCAGGCAATTGCGATTGACCACCGCCTCCTGCACATTGACCAGCCGCCCGACGTAGGTGCCATCGAGCACCGTGCTGCCCACGACGGTGGCGCCTTCGTCCACGATGACATGGTGCCCCAGCACCGTCTCCGGGCCAATAATGGCATCGGCGCGAATCTGGCAATGGTCGCCAATAACGAGGGGAGGCACCAGCCGCGCCCGCGGATGTACGGTGACATTCCGCCCTTGCCAGACGCCTTCGCTCACCTGGCGGCCGGGGATGCGGATGAGGCGCGCCTCTCCCCGCAAAAGGGCACCCTGGGTTCGCCGGTACTCGCTAAAAGTTCCGATGTCGCTCCAGTAGCAGTCGGCCTGGTAGCCGTAGAAGGGCACTTCTTTTTCCAACAACAACGGGAAGAGCTGGTGGCCAAAGTCGTACACCGTGCGGGGTGGGATCAGGTCGAGAATGGATGGCTCGAAGATGTAAACGCCCATGTTGGCCAGGTTGGAGAGCGCCTCCTCCCGCGTGGGCTTTTCCTGAAAGCGCAAAATGCGACCACTTGCATGTACCTGCACCACTCCGAACAGGGTGGGATCGTCCACCGGGTGGAGGGCGATGGTAGCCTGCGCCTTCCGCTCCCGATGAAAAGCCACCATGGCCTCCAGGTCCAGGTCGGTGATCGCATCTCCCATCATCACCACGAAAGTATCATCAAAGTGTGATGCCATGCGCCGCACCGCACCGGCCGTTCCCAACAGTTCCCGCTCTAACGAATAGGTTATGTGTACCCCCCAACGCCGCCCGTCGCCGAAATAGGACTCGATGAGATGAGGCTGGTTGTGCAGATTGACGATGATCTCTTTGATGTTGTGGTAAGCCAGGAGTTCGATGATGTGCTCCATCACCGGTTTGTTGACAATGGGCACCATCGGCTTGGGCAGAAACAGGGTGAGCGGGCTGAGGCGGGAACCCACACCCGCGGCCAATATCATCGCTTTCATTCATTTCCTCCGCATCTCACGGGTAGCGGTCTCCACATCTGCGTAGATGGGTAGGAGCGACGACACGCCGGACAGTTCCAGCGTGCGGCGAATCTCGCGGGAGAGGCCGGCCAGTCGCAGTTCTCCGCCCTGTTGATGCGCCTGACGATGGAGAGCAATCAAGACGGCTATGCCGGAACTATCGAGAAACCCGGTAGGGCTGAAATCGGCTACCAGATAGGGATGATTCGCCAACGCCCGTTCTCCTTCAGCGCGCACCGCTGCCGCCGATTCCACATCCAGCCGCCCGGGCATGGTCAGCACCGTCCAGCGGCCCACCTGACGAGGGGGTGGGGGTCCGGGCTGCGGTGCGGTGAACGCAGCCAGACTGTCTTCCAGCGTCTCGTCCAGGCTTAGAAAGCGGTCCAGGCGAACCAGGGCCAGGGTGCGGCGAACCTGGGGGGAGGCCCCGCACAGCCGCAGGTCGCCGCCGGCGGCCCGCGCCCGTTTGGTCAGGCTCACCAGGCTCCCCATCCCCGCACTGTCGATGAAGGTCACCTCCTTCAAATCGAGGATGAGGTGCGGGCTGCGGGTCAGGGCTTGCTCAGCGCGGACGAGGAACGAGTCGCGGGTGGCGATGGTCAAAGGACCGCTGAGGGAGAGGATAACTCGCCCATCCCACTCCATCTCGGCGACGCGCGGCATAACGGGGGGCAGGCGCCGGCCGCGGCGTTCCCTCCACCACTGTTTGGCGAAGAAGCGAGTGAATTGGATCGCGTCCACCGCGTAGCGCTGCCACAGTCGGCGCGGCTCCTGGAGCAGGCGGAAGAGCCACTCCAGGCCGGCCCGCTGCATCCACAGCGGTGCCCGGCGGGTCTCACCGGCGATGAAGTCAAAGGTCCCCCCGACGCCGATGGCGACAGGCACACCCAACTCGGCCAGATGCATGTGAATCCACTTTTCCTGTTTGGGATTGCCGAAGGCCACCAGCAGGATATCGGGACGAGCGGCGCGGATCCGTTCCACGATGGCGGGCTCCATTTCGACGATGGGGCTTAGCGGTGGGGAGTGGACTCCAACCACCTGCAAGCCGGGATAACGCTCGCTGAGGATTTGGGCGGCGCGGGCGGCAACGCCGGGCCGGGCGCCGAGAAAGTAAAAGCGCCAGCCCTTCCACGCTCCCCGCTCGGCCAGCGCAGGCACCAGGTCGGCACCGGTGACCCGCCCCTGAAGCGACACGCCCAGCAGGCGCGCGGCCCAGACCAACGGCATGCCGTCGGGCGTGAGCATATCCGCTACCTGCAGGATGTAGCGCAACTCCGGATCGTCCCAGGCTTTGACGACGAAATCCACGTTGACGGTGGCAATCTGATGGGGCCGGCCGGAGGCGATGAAGGCCTCGATGCGGTTCAGCGCCTCGTCCATCGTCAGGTCATCGATGGGGACGCCGGCGATGACGAGCAGTTTCCGCATTCAGTACGCTCCTTTGCCCAGCAGCACTGCCGGCACCGTCTTGAGCAGGATTTTGATGTCGAACCATAAGGACTGCTTTTCGATGTACTCCACATCGAAAGCCACCCACCGTTCGAAATCCAGGTCGCTGCGACCGGAGACCTGCTGGAGGCCGGTAAGACCCGGCACGGCATCCAACCGACGGCGCTGGTCGAAGGTGTATTGCGCCACTTCGGAAGGGATCGGCGGTCGCGGGCCCACCAACGACATCTCCCCTTTGAGCACGTTGAACAGTTGGGGCAGCTCATCCAGACTCAATTTGCGGATGATGCGCCCCACGCGGGTCACGCGCGGATCGCGTTTCATCTTGAAGACCGGGCCATCGGCCTCGTTGAAGGCCAGCAGTTGCTGCTTGCGCGCTTCGGCATCCACATACATGGAGCGAAACTTGTAACAGGTGAAATGGTTGCCCCACTTGCCCACCCGCGTCTGGCGGAAGAGCACGGGACCGGGTGAATCCAGCTTAATGGCGATGGCGATCAGGAGCATCACAGGCCAGGCCAGCAGGAGGATCAGCGAGGCCCCGACCAGGTCGAGGGCCCGCTTGGCGTTCTGCCGCAGCTTGATGCCCAGGATCCAGCCGGTAAGGCGCAGGCTGAAGCGCAGCCGGCGCCAGAAACCCACGGTGCTGAAATCCTGGCGGGCGAACATTTCGATGGCCTGCTCGACCCGTGCTTGTTCGTCCAGATTCGGCTTATCCTTTTCCTTCGTCATTTCCGACCTCCAGTCCGAAATGGGAAATCCGGCAATCCCACCTCTACCTTTCCGTCCGTATCCACCCTTGCCGCTCCCGGCCGGCCAGGACACGGAGGTAGAGCACCACCTTCCAGACCACAAAGACAGGGGCATAGAGGAGCGCCAGCCAGACGCGGGCCGGCGCCCGCGCCAGGAGCAGACCGATGATAAGATAGATCGCTTCCCCGGCCAAGAGCGCCAG
>Ga0197142_1000920_pt1 | contig 27515 bp, 27 predicted proteins | sample GBS60_MetaG_FD_148614 | JGI IMG/M metagenome (GOLD analysis project Ga0197142, IMG submission 148614) | Sediment microbial communities from Great Boiling Springs, Gerlach, Nevada, United States - GBS 60_MetaG | ecosystem: Environmental > Aquatic > Thermal springs > Hot (42-90C) > Sediment... | reverse complement strand
GAGAAAGAACTTCCCAATCTGGAGTTCACGCCGGGCATTCAGGCGGGTAAGCCCATCAAGGTGTGGGTAACGATACCCTTTGACTTTCGCCTGCAATAGCCAACTGCAGGAACCTTCTACGCCGAGCCCCCGGGCTTTGAAAACCCGGGGGATTTTTTATCTCATACTGACTTCGGAGGAATGCGAGCTTTCTGTGGAAATCTAAACCTGTATGCAGAGCATTTTGGCATGCCCTCCGCTTAAGTGGATAGGCCGGTAGAGAGAGCTTCCCACCACTTTATACAGTCAGAGGCTATTTCGGGAGCGGTTTTTTGAAGGGTGGTGGAGAGGTTAGCCCCCTTAGCGAGCGTTGACAGCTCTTCCAGATCGTTATAGGTATACACCTCCTCGGACCTCCAGGGTGCAGTTCCCGGATAAAAAACGGGCATCCCCCAGCCCAAAGCCAGAAGGAGGGGGCGAGGGGCCGGTAAAACCACCGCTCTACAGGTATCTAACAGGCTCTCTACTTCCAGCCAAGAGAGACCTAAGTGTATGCTTACCCGCTCGGGATGCCGGCTGTGCAACCGTCGAAACGGCGTAACTGTCCGTGCCCACCCTGTAAAGAGAATAGACCATCCCTTCTCAATCAGGGCCGAACCCACATCATAAGCCGCATCGGCACTTCCTGGATCCACCGGTATTAGCAGGCGCTTAGCCCCGGAAACAGGCTCCTGTCGGAGACCGCTATGCGGCCAATTACGAATACCTTCACCAGAAAAAAGCTCCACGACCGGGATGCGAAGGCGCTTTTTCCAGTAAAGAAGCGGATGGGAGCTCCAGGAAAAAACTTTTACAATGATGGTCGGTGTAAAGTCTTCTAAGTGCCAGTAATGAGTCAGATGGCGAAATATCTCTTTAGTTTTCCATGCGCCCCAGAAAGTAACTTCGCGTCCTCGTCCATCCCATATATCCATTTCATAGGTGGGGGTAGTGTCGTTCCAGTGCCAACGCAAGAGCCAGAGGGGAGAGGTTTCGGAAAGGGCTTCACAGAGCAGGCGCAGAGGTTCCTGCCAGAGCTCCTGGTCCATGCCTACAGGACCTTCTACCCAGAAGATCAGCCCTCGCATCGTCAGGCGGACGAGGAGGAAAGGTAGGCTAAAGCATTCTGCCGACGCTGTAGAATCAACAGGCCATTCCAGATAGCTGCGGACAGGCTATCCAGAGCGATTTCGCTGGTTCCTACCTTATCGTAGGCGACGCCATGATCGGGCGCTGTCCGAATAAACGGGAGCCCCGCCGTATATTGATAGCCCTCCCAGCCCTCCAGAAGCTTGAATGGAATAAGCCCCTGGTCGTGATATAAGGCCAGGATGCCATCTACCTGGTGAAATTGTCGGGCGCCGAAAAATCCATCGGCTGGATAGGGTCCTCCTACCCGGTGCTTTTCTGAGAGGCGGGTAATCAGCGGCTTGAGCCAGTCTGTTTCTTCTGTGCCGATGAGGCCGCCATCGCCTGCGTGGGGATTGAGGGCTAAAACAGCGATACGGGGCTTTGGGATAGCAAAATCCACCTGTAAAGCTTCCAAAAACCGGAGTATGGCCCGCTCTACTTTATCCGGGGTGAGGATTCGGGACACTTCCGACAGGGGTATGTGCTCTGTAGCCACGGCTACCCGTAAAGTTTCTCCTACCATGACCATAAGGGGCCTTTCAGGGTAAAGGTGCGCAAAGTATTCCGTATGCCCCCGGTAAGGGAAACGCTCCGCCTCATAAAAAGTAGCTTTATCGACGGGAAGGGTGATGAGGAGTTTGAAGAGTCCTTTTTGCGCATCTTCTACCGCCCGAGTGAAGGAGAGGCGGGCAATGGCCCCGTTTTCGGGAGAAGAGGTTCGTAGCCTGATTTCGTCTTTATACGGGAGGTCTATCAGGTTGAGTATTTCTGGCCTGGCTTCCTGCGGATTCCGGATAAGATGATATTTTAGTTGAGAAAAGCCGAGGAAGGTACGCCATTGTTCTATGAGGCGGCGAGGGGCATACAGGACTGGAATAAACTCATTTTTCCAGCCGTCGCCTTGCAGGATAGTAAGGAGGAGCTGGGGGCCGATTCCACCGGGTTCTCCGAGGCTGAAACCTACGATAGGTTTTTCATCCGAGGCGGTCTGCATACCGTTCAATGAAATCTAACAGGAGCCTGACACCCACCCCCGTGGCATATTTGACCTGATAATGTCTGGGAAAGCCCCGATCGGGAGGTAAGGGCTTATTGTAATACGCTGTTCCGGCGATATCTAAGTGCACCCAGGGATAGCACACGAAGTATTCTAAGAACTTGGCGGCGGTTATGGCTCCTCCTTCGCGGCCGGCGGAGTTTTTGATGGCTGCGATATCACTCTTAATGAGATAGCCGTACTCTTCCCAGAGGGGAAACTCTACCAGCCGCTCATAAGTCCGAAAGCCGCTTTCCAGAAAACCCTCGCGTACGAGCGATCCGGCATTGGTAAAAAAGGCGGAGGCATACGGTCCTACGGCGAGTGCTGCGGCCCCTGTGAGCGTGGCCGCATCTACGACCAGGGCGGGGTCATACCGTCGGGCATGTACCAGAGCGTCTGCCAGAATAAGCCGCCCCTCTGCATCGGTATTGCGAATCTCTACGGGCGTCCCGTCAGAGACGTATATGATGTCGTTAGGCGTATAGGCATTTTCACCCGGGCGATTGTCGGTGGCGGGTACCAGGGCAATCAAATGATAAGGAAGGGCGAGTTCTGCTGCGGCGGCAATGACGTTAGCCATGACAGCTCCACCAGCCATGTCTACCTTCATGTAGTCCATGCTGTCCGTGGTGGGCTTGAGGCTCAGCCCCCCCGTGTCAAAAACTAAACCTTTTCCCACCAGGACGATAGGTTTCTTGTTGCGTGCTTGGGCCGGCCTGTACTCGGCAATCGTAAAGGTCGGCGGTAGCATACTGCCCTGATTTACGGCAAGGAGGCCCCCCATCTTTTCGGCCTGAATGCGGGCCTTATCCCACACCTCTACCCGAAAGTTGTAGGTCTGTCCCAGTACCTGAATGTGCTCTGCCAGCCCCACTGCTGTCATGATGTTGGGAGGCTCATTAACCCAGTCGCGAGTTCTATTGACAGCCTTTCCGATAATCAGACCTTTTTCAAGAGCCTTTTCCGCTTCGCTTTCGGGTGCAAAGATCGTCACCTCCTCAACGGTGGGGATAGGCTCCACGACGTACCTGGTAAAACGATAGAGGCTCATCACGGCGAGCTCACCGAGGCTTTGGTAGGCGTAGGCGCGATCGTGAAGTTGCGGGGGCTCAATCCATCGCAGTTGAACCTGATGCCAGCCCACCTCTTCGGCCTTGCGAAGGGCATAATACACGCCCCGGCGCAGCGTTTCCACCCCATCGTCCGGAAGCACTATTTGAAGGCCCTCCCGCACCCCATCCCGATAAAAAGTAAGACGCCTCTCCATCGGCAAAAGCTCGGAAGAAAGGCCATGATTTGCAAGGATGGCTTTTTGCTGCTCGGCCGCCCGGGGAGAAGTCAGCCACACAATGGGCCAATCCGGCCTCAGTTCCCTCACGATGTATGCTTTCATGGCGGCAAAGTTAGAGAAGCGACTCCTTCCTCTCACAGAAAACACCTGCCGCCACACTACCCACTGCATTTCGCAAGTAATCCCTATGCCTGATGCCATTCGCCCCCTAACTTTGCTGTCTCATCCTTAGTATGACCTCCCTCTCTGCCCCCAGCCGGGAGCGAACGATACGCAATATATTTTTCAGTATAGCGTCTCAAATCCTGATATTAGGCACATCTTTTTTCACGACACCCCTTATTGTTCAAAAACTTGGAGCGGATGCTTATGGAGTAGTCGTCCTTCTCAGTACTATGCTTTCGTACATGGGTTTTATGGACCCGGGCTTAGGTAGCGCCACAACCCGCTATCTGACTGAGTGCGTCTTTACCAATGATTGGGAGAGATTCAGGCAGATTGTATGGTCCACCCTGATCACTTATTCAGGTATTGGTTTAGTAGGTGGGATGGTGTTTTTTATGCTGATACCTCCTATAGTCTCATCGTGGCTCAATATACCTCCTGATCTTAGAAACGTCACATTAATCGCCTTTTACATACTTATTCCTGTTTTTATAGTCTCTCTTACTGTACAGATACCTCAAGCCATTGTATGGGCTCACAATCGGCTCGATCTGGCTGCTCTGCTGACTTTATTCAATGGAGTCCTTCAGCCAGTAGTAACTATTTTTATGGTATTTCTGGGGCATGGTATCATTGGCGTATCCATCGCTACCCTTATTGCTAATGTCATTACCCTGATATTAGGTCTGTGGACAGCTAAACGCCTGTTCAAAGATTGGGGTAATCCTACCTATAACATTCACATCATGAAGCCCTTATTTGCATATGGCGGCTGGATATATGTGTCACAGGTCATAAATCAGCTGATCCAATCTCTGGATAAAATATTCATAGGGGCCTATATAAGCACTGCGGCTGTGGGCTACTATAATCTATCTGTAGTTCTACCCCTTAAGCTCTGGATTATTCATGGATCTTTTGCTTCCTCTGCCTTTCCGCTGATAGTTAGTCTCAAGACACGGGCATCGCCTTCTACGGAAATATTTTACCTTGTCAGTCGTTTCGTCCGCAGTGTGCAATTGCTATTACTACCTGCCGTTTTATTTTTCGCTTTGTGGGGAGATAAGTTTCTGAGTGTCTGGATAAATGAAGAAGCGGCCCAACATGGAAATATAAGTATTAGGTTAGCGTCTATAGCTATGTTAATGACAGGGTTCAATGGCATTCATCACATATTTTTACGGGCATGGGGACGATCAGACCTGAGTGCCAAAGTGTATATCGGGAATGCCATAGGGTATATTCCTATACTTTATCTATTCATCAGGTGGCTGGGAATCTCGGGAGTGGGCTTAGGACTCGTCATGTATTCAGTAATAGAGACTTTCTTGGTACTAATCATCATCAAAAAGCTCGTAAATATTCCTATTTCAGCCTGGTTTCCTATCATTCTGAATCGACATGTTTTCATTCTTGCCGCTATTGGGATTCCAATCATGTTTTTGCAGTACCTTCTTCCATGGGGTACCCTCTGGAAGTTAGCGGTTTCGGGAGGGGGTTTTCTCATGCTTGGCAGTGCTTATGTATGGTTTATAGGATTTTCAAAGTTGGAGCGAGAATCTGTTATCAAGACCCTTATCCGCCGCTTTGTATAAAAATATCTCATAGTTTCAGGGGTTTCGCGTCTGATGGCGGCATGGGTAACGGGGAAACAATGGATGTAGCCGGGAGAATCCGTACTTTTGCCTATGCCGACTTATAGCAGCGAATCGGTTCAGTTAGGCTCATCGTTGCCTGCGTTTCGGATGGTGAGTGTATGTGGGGAGGCTTATGATTCGGGGCAGTTTCGGGGAAAGCCGCTGGTGGTGGTGTTTTTGTGTGGGCACTGTCCGTATGTGCAGGCCGTAGAGGAGCGGTATCTGGCCCTTGCGCGGACATATATCCCACGAGGTGTGAGCTGGGTGGGTATTGCCTCCAATGATCCGTCGCTTTACCCCGAGGAGGATAGTCCTGAGGCCCTGTGTCGCCGTTATCATGAGAAGCAATATCCTTTTCCTATTCTCTTTGATGAAACACAGGAGGTAGCCAGGGCTTTTCAGGCGGCATGTACGCCGGAGTTTTTTGTGTATGATGCGCAGGGGCGGCTGTATTATCATGGGCGCCTGGACGATAACTGGAAGGACCCCCATCAAGTTGCTCGGGAAGAGCTGCGGGAAGCTCTGGAAGCGTTATTAGCGGGCCGGCCTGCGCCCTCACCCCAATATCCCGCTATGGGATGCTCTATCAAGTGGCGTTCGCCGGTGCCATAAGCGTACTCTGGAGAGGCTCTGGAACGGGGCATTTCCTAAATTTTTCTTTTTACCTTTGCCGCATGGCACGAAAACCCGACAAGCGCGTGTATGTGCGTATTAACCGCGTTCGCAAGCAGGTCAATAAACGTCGCGCCTGGGCACCTATTTCCAGTCGCAAAACTTATCAACTTCAAGCCGAAAATCTAAATCTTTTGCAGAATATAGAAAAATTACTCGCCACCTCTTAGGATGGCGACCGTTCGAGTAGGTCTGGTGGGGGCTGGCTATATCGGGCAACGGCACCTGCACCATCTGTCCCATCACCCCGAAGCCGAAGTGGTCGGAGTTTACGATTCCGACCCGGCTCGCCTTCAAGAGCTTCAACAGAAAGGGTATAAAGTTTGTTCATCTTATTCGGATCTGCTAGAGCGCTGTGAAGCTATATTTATTACTTCTCCCACTCCCACGCATTACGCTTATGCGGTGGAGGCGCTTCGGCAAGGCAAACACACATTTATTGAGAAGCCTGTTGTTACCTCCCCCCGGGAGTTAGAAGATATTCTTCGTATTGCCGATGAGGCTGGCACGGTTACAATGGTGGGGCACATTGAGCGGTTTAACCCTGCGTTTCAGGCGATTTTGCCCTGGGCTGCGGAGGTATCCATGGTGCATTTTGAGCGTTTGGCGCCCTTTACGGTGAGGGGGAGTGAAGTTTCCGTGGTGTTAGATCTTTTGATTCATGATTTAGACCTGGTCTGGACCCTGTGGCGGCGTATGCCCTCTCATTTTCAGGGGACAGGCTGTGTATCTATTACGAATCAATTAGATACGGTTCAGGTCTGGCTTGCTTTTCCCGGAGGGAATAGCGCTACATTTCTGGTGAGTCGGCACAGCCCGCATCGCCGGAGGCGAGCTACTTTTATGGGTTCTAAGTATATTTTTGAGGCTGATTTTCTCACCCGAGAAGCTCGGGGATGGGCACTTGAGGCAGAGCCCCAGTCCGTGGCGCTTACCATGCCTTCTTATGAAGATGCCATGTATGAGGAGGTAGCGCAGTTTTTAGAAGCCATTCAGCGGGGCGTTCCTTCACCGATTTCTCTGGAAGATGTTGAGCCAGTCATGGAGTGGGCCTGGCACCTGGAGCGGCTGGTATGGCGTGCTCTGGGTGTTTATCCTTCTGAGCGCCTGTAATAAGACAGCGGCGCCCTCGCCGGCTTTTCTGTCTTATGAGCGGCCAGCACTGGTTATAGAGGCGGATACCCTCATAGCGGATGACGAGATAGATGCCTGGGTTTATCCTGACGGCCGATTTCTGGCTGTAGTGGAGGAGGGGCAACGACTGCCGCTGACTTTACCCGCTCCCACGACTATCTTCACGGCTGGTGGCATACGCGTGAATGGCCTCACGCTCACCCGCAAACCCTATCCCTTCTGGCAATACGATACCCTAAAGCACTCCTTTGCACCTGAAAAGATTTATCTACATCGTCCGATTTACACTTATTTTCCAGATACACTCATAGCTTTCTTTCAAAGGGAAGGTTTTGAGACCCCGCAGTTGAGCTTTCGGTTTCCAAACGCCGGAGATCCGATGGCGGCGACCTTTCGAAGGAGCATTGATGGGCCCCGGCGCGGTTTCTGGTGTGGAGAGGTTTTGATGGCGCCCAATCAGGTCTTTCAGGCGGAATCCGACCCCCCCTTTGAGTTCCCCAATAGCGAAGTATGGCTGGAAATCAGCACCCGTGGAAATCGTAACTTAGCTATCGGCCTCACTCGAGAAAATAAACAAACAGGTACCCTCGTTGGCCGGGATATTTACCTTCTGATACGCCCGCCAGACGAAAACTGGAAAACCTTTTATGTAAACCTTACACCCTGGATGCAGCAGGGAAGCGGACTCTATCGCTTTCGTCTTTACCTGAACTCCATAGGGGATACCGCCCAGACCAGCAAGCTCTTTATAGATGATATAAGAATATTATCATTTCGTCCATGATTAGAAGGGAATTTCTGGGGTTTGGATTTGCTATTGCCGATTTTTTGATCAGCTATGGGGTATGGATTGGGTTTTATTTCCTTAGAAAGCATACTCTCTATCCGCAAACGCCCTCTCTTACACCCGGTCTATGGGAATATTTGTGGGGCCCTCTCATTGTGGGTTTGTACTGGATAATTATTTTTCTTTTAGAGGGGCTTTATAAAGACCCGCTGCGACAATCTTTTCTCAAACGCCTGTGGCAGCGCTTATGGCTTTCTATTCTGGGAAGTCTGGCCTTGTTTCTGGTAGCCTTTATTGATGACCCCATCCCTAACTACACATTATATTACAGAACGCTTGGATATTATATTGGTTTTCAGTTTTTCTCAGTTTCATTGGGCGATTTTATTTTATATGGGCTCATTCGTTTGGGTCTGCGTAAAAAGCACCTGAGATTCCCGACGATTCTGGTTGGTCAGGGTCCGAAAGCCTATCAAATATGGCAGGATCTCAGGAATAATCCTTTTGGGACGGCTTATGATATAATCGGGTATGTTACTACCGCCTCTGATAAGGCTAATCTTTTAGCAGGAAAGCTCCGTCATCTGGGAGAGCTAAAAGACCTGGAGAAGATTTTGCATCGGCGTTCTCCCCATCATGTGGTAGTGGCCGTAGAGGAGCGAGAGGGAGATACGATTCGGTATGTGCTTAGCAGCATAAATGGGCTTCCCATTGAGGTGTATCTGGCACCGGAGACGAAAGATTTGATTGGGGGTACGGTTCGTCTCGAAAGCCCTCAGGATATTCCCCTTATTCGGGTGGGTGTAGCCACCCTCTCGCCATGGGAAGAGCTTCTTAAGAGGGTATTTGACATTGTAGTTTCTCTGGTGGCCCTCATTCTGTTTGCACCTGTTTATGTTATTTTAGCTATTCTGGTTAGGTTATCTTCGCCTGGGCCGATTATTTTTCGGCAAGAGCGTCTGGGAAAGAACATGGTGCCCTTTACGATGTACAAGTTTCGTACGATGTATGTCGATGCCGAAAAAGATGGGCCTGCCCTTAGCCGGGAGGGGGATCCCCGCATTACGCCGATCGGGCGATGGCTCCGCAAAACCCGACTGGATGAGCTGCCTCAGTTCTTCAATGTACTCATGGGCGACATGAGCATAGTAGGTCCCAGACCAGAGAGACGATATTATGTAGAGAAGATTCTACCAATAGCACCAGAATATCGTCAGATATTCAAAATAAAGCCCGGCATTACCAGTCTGGGGATGGTCAAATACGGATACGCGTCCAGTGTAGAGGAAATGATAGAACGGATGCGGTATGATCTTATCTACTTGGCGAATAGAAGCTTTCTGATGGACCTGAAGATCCTGCTTTACACGATACTTCGGGTCATACAGGCGAGAGGTAAATGAAACTTTGTACCTTCGCGGCATGAAGAAAGACATCCACCCGGAGTACCGTTATGTCGTCTTCAAGGATGTGGCTGCTGATTTTGCATTTCTCACAAGGTCCTGTGCCAGAAGCAAAGAAACGATTATATGGGAAGACGGCAAAGAATATCCGCTGATAAAGTTAGAGATTTCCAGCCGATCGCATCCTTTCTTTACGGGTAAGCAGCGCTTCGTGGATACAGCCCGGCGGGTAGATAAGTTTATGGCCCGCTACGCCAAAGCCAGGAAAGGAGCGTCAGATAAATAACCTCTACTCGTAGCGGAGGGCATCGACGGGATTCTGTCGGGCGGCTTCCCGGGCAGGGCGATAGCCAGCAATGACGCCTACGAGGGTGGTAAGAGCTATAGCCACGCCCACCCACTTCCAGGGCATGACGAATTTCGCGCCGAGCAACCAGGCCACGACATTTCCAATGAGGAGTCCCAATAATATGCCCGCTCCGCCCCCCAGAAGGGCAATAACTATGGCCTCACTCAAAAATTGCCACGCAATCCGCTGACGGGAGGCGCCCAGAGCCATTCGCAGACCGATCTCCTGTGTACGTTCCTTTACGATCACCAGCAGGATGTTGGTAAAGCTCAGGGTGGCTCCTAAAAGCGTAATCAAACTGATACCGATGGTAGCGGTGGTGAGAGTCTTCAAAAGATCCAGAAGCAGGTCCGCCACCTGCTCCCCCCGCAAGAAACTGAAACTATCCGGCAGGTTCGGCCTGAGGTGCCGGATGAAACGCAGAACTCGCCGGGCCTCCAGCATGGCGGCATCCATGTCTGCGACTTTCTCCACCCCGACGTAAAAGTCGGCCCCCGGGGCTTTACTCATAAACCAGGCGGTAGTCCAGGGGATAAAGCATTCCTCGTCCAGGTTGAATCCAAAGAGGCTTCCCCGACTGCGCAGGACTCCTATGACCTTGAAGTAACGACCAGCAATCAGAACCTCCTTATCCAGCGGACTTTCTCTGGCAAATAGCAACTGCGCCACAGAAGACCCGAGCACGACGACCGGTCGATGCTGAGCCACTTCGGTGGGGGTGAAAAAGCGTCCCTGATCAAGGAAGATCTGCTGAATGGAAAAGTATTCAGGGGCGACACCGAGCAGACGCAATCGGGCAGGCGTTTTTTGCCCCCTGTAAGAGGCCCGGGCTGAAAAAGCAGCCGAAACAGCGGGCGACACCTGTGCCCCCGGAAAGTGGTACAGCGTGAGGAACTGCCGCACTTCCCACCAGCGAAAGGTTTCGGGAGCCCTAAAGCGTATAAAGAAACCCCTCCCCCGCCTGCCCGCAATAGGTTCTGACGAGCTATTGATGAGGAAAGCTTGAGAGCCGAGGCCGACGAGCCGGGTGGCAATGAAGGTTCGCAGGGCTTCCAGAGCCGTAAGGATGCCTACCAGCGCCGTAATCCCAAAAGCTAAGATGGAGAGGGTAAGGACCGCCCGAATGCGGTATTCCCAGAGGGCTTTGAGGGCTTCCCGGATCATGAAGAGGCAATGTCAGAGCGATATTGCCGCCCTTCAAAGGGCAGGCGGTCCAGCGTGGCGTAGGCTTTCTGTCGGGCTTCGCTCAGGGTATCGCCCAATCCCACCGCCGTATAAACCCGTCCCCCGGTCGCTTCAAAGGTGCCTTCATCAACCTCTTTGACGCCGGCCCAGTAGACATACGCATCGGCCCCCGCCTGCGTGCCGCCTTCGGAGAAGTGCGGGTTAGGGAAACGAATGCCTGCTTGAGGGGCCTCCGGATAACCCGCCGTAGCGGCTACTACCCCCACCGCATACCGCCGATGAAACCGCAGCTTGAGCTCCGAGACCTTCTGGTAATGGTAATAAAAGAGCAGTTCATCCATGTTGTTTTCTATCAGGGGCAGGAGCACCTGAGCTTCGGGATCTCCTAAGCGCACATTGTACTCCAGGACATAGGGGTCTGAAGCCACTTTCATCAGACCAAAGTAGAGGAAGCCCCGATAGGGTTGTAATTCTTTTTTGAGGGCATACAGGGTCGGTTCAATGATTTTTTCGCGCACGGTGTCTATCCAGTTGGACTCATCCGGGGTCGGCGCGAGGGCACCCATTCCGCCGGTATTGGGGCCCTGGTCTCCGTCGCGCAGTCGTTTGTAGTCCTGAGCGGAGGGAAGCAGGACATATCCTTTGCCGTCGGCCAGAATAAAGACTGAGCGTTCTACGCCCGGGAGAAACTCTTCAACAACCAGGGTCTGGCCAGCGCGACCAAAGCGTTCTCCGGAGAGCGCTTCCCGGGCAAACTGCATAGCCTCTTCCGGCTCCCGGGCAATCAGCACCCCCTTACCGGCTGCCAGGCCACTCGCCTTGATAACCAGAGGATAGGAGGCCTTTTTCAGAAAACTTTCCACCTCAGCGGCCTGTGAAGCGTCAAAGATCCAGAATGGAGCGGTGGGAATATGGTGAGCTTTCATGAACTGCTTGGCCTTAGCTTTACTGGCTTCCAGGAAGGTAAGAGCCTGAGGAGGGCCGACGACAGTGGCTAAATCATGAAGATCATCGTAGAGGCCACGAGCAAGGGGTACTTCGGGACCGACCACGACATATCGAACCTTCTCCTGCCGGATAAAGTCTCGAAGAGCGGCGATGTTGTGCTCTTCTATGGGAAGGCGATGGATGGGCACCGTCATGCCTGAATTCCCGGGAGCCACATATACCTCTAAATGGCCGCCCTGCAGAGCTTTGTGAGCCAAAGCATGTTCCCGGGCCCCCCGTCCAATGACGAGTACCTTGTTCATAGCGCAAAGGTACCTCAGAGTTTAAAATCAAAAACCCCCAGGGAACTCAACCCGAAGGGAGCTCAACCTGGGGGCCTCTCTGCTGGGTCTATTACAAAGGTAAGGCATTTTTGATATAAGCAAGGGGGAGTTTACCCACTTTTTCCACCGAGTGGTATGATTTTGGAGTTTAATTGCACCCGGACCTCTCTGAGTGGTTCAAAATCGGGGCTGAGCGATAAGTCAGCCGAGCGGAAGAAGAATCTCAGTCTCACAGGTCATTGTCTTTGGGGACTTGCTGAGGGCAGTGGCTCGGAGGTTACCAGAGGAGGGTCAGGCCCAGCATAGGCAGGATGGGAAGCTGGTTATAGCGACGAGCGGTAATACGACCAATGTAGAAGACATTGGGACGGCTGTAGGCGTTGAGAAGGGTGAAGGAATTTTCCGGGAGAACGACTTCAGAATATCTTGTTGTCCTTCTCCTACGCCTGATGGCCCCACCGATACCCCAATGCCACCTCACACGAACGCCCCCTTATCTCCGCCCCAAAACTATAATACTCCCTCACCCCCACCACCTCCGCCCGATACCCCCTTAGCTGCCCGCCCTGCCGCACAGGCACCCGCGCATCACTCACCACCACCCGCACATTCCCCAGCCAGTCGGGAAGTTCGTAGCACGTGCTCATGCAGCTCTTCATGGGAAACACGATGTCTCTTATCGGTGTAGGCTTGATAAAAAGCTTATCTATGCTCACTTTTCTTATCTATACACCCCACGTAATAGCAATGTTCATTTTCTAAGTTAGTAATAGTAAGATCTATACCACCCAGAGAATCACCTATAAAAGTAAATAATAAACACGTACCATAAGCGGGTTCGCATAAACTCATAGAGTCTATATGATCATAATCGAACTTCTCACATTTAGGAAATAGCACAGCCATAACTTGGCCTTTAGTCATGCCGACACATAGGCCCCTGTGAATACGAAATCTTGGATCTCTTATTCTCATGGATAGCACCTTAAAAGTATCGGGCCACATAAAACGCCCCTCTGCTAAGTTCCTAGTCTCAGGCGGATGGCACTTTCCCTCGCATTCCATCAAATGTATAGAATATTTGTCTGCTTTTATGCACATTTCTCTCCATATACACGAATCCTTGAGTGGTCTACCTTCCATATCTATAATAGGCTCCTTACGAAGCTCTTCCCTTATATCTGCTCCTCGAATAATAGATCCATATTTTTCAAGAAAAGAAGCCATACTAATTCGCTCTAAACCGAGCGGATTTATTATTATATCCTCATCTGGTAGCGCTAATATTATCTCTAATTCTCTTTCCTTTCTAAAAGTAATGCCTCTTTCGAAACATTTGTATGCAGCGCTATCTCTTATCACAAAAGAGTTGCTATCTCTCCCACTTATGTATTCAAATATCCATTCAGACAAACTATCATCATGGCTTTTGCTCCCGTGCTCCTCATAGGGTTTATTCTGGTCAGTCTTAACCACTCTGCCACAGCCCAACATACAAAAATATAATATAAAGAATAAAAAAGATTGACTTATAAAAAAGTAACTACTCATTATCATCAGTATCATGCCAGTACCAGTGAGCCTCGTCACCAGTTGAGTGCCTAATCGTGTAATCAGGACGAATACCAATAATACCAGAAAATCCAGAAGTAGGATCATCATGGCTCTTCAAGAGTACCCCTATCGCTCTCTGACCCCTATTTAGTTCTGGATTCACCCTGTAAGACTCTAAATCATCTATATCTTGCCCTGGAGGAAGAAGAGTTAGGAGAAAATGAAGATAAAATCGGGGATCTATTGTAAAACACCCCATCGAGATCTGAGTATTAGCAACAGGACGTCTCGCATTACCAGGCCTGTGAATGTTGATACCTTGCTGAAAGACATTTTGACCTTGACGCGATACAGCAGGAAGATTTATCCTATTGCCACGCTCACCATACAAGTTTACAGCAGGGTATGCCCGCCGACCTTCGGTGGTGTAGTAGATATTAGGGTTATCCCTTAAAGCATGCCTACCTAAGTATCCGATATAAAAACCCGGTCGAAGGGCGGGTGAGTTATCCGTAGGAAGCGTAGAGGCCCTAAAATCATGGATATTACCATATGCATCCCCCACAGAAGCCGTGGCATTAAAGTCATCTATTGGCCACTGGCGAGGCCCCAACTCACGAAATACCACCACCGTCCAATAATGATCGGGTAGAAGATTGCCATGCTCATCAAGGCCTTCAGACCCAACCCATCGGAAGCTGGTCACGCTCCCAGATGAATCTTTAACAGCTCTCCACTCAAGCCCCTCCCACTCTACCCCATCCACTAACCGATTCTCCCCAAACGCATACGGACTATTCCACGGATACTTCCCCGCCAGTGGATCCACACTCCAAAACCGCCCCAACCGAGCATCATGCTGGTATCTCGCGCCCATATTTCTCACTTTTTACGAAAATAATGAACTATTTTATAGCCCATAAGGACCAAAAACATAACAGTCACCATCCCCAAACCAGCAGATATCTTCTTCCATACTATATCAAATTTTATGCCACAACTATATATAAGAAAACGAGCGTATAACATTGAACAAATAAAAATAATAATCACAATAAGACAATCTTTGATTAGTTCACGAAAATCGCTAGGCAAATGAATGTCTTTGAATTTCAAGAAAAAAGCTAAAATAATCTCAGCCGCTCTAACCATGCTAATGCCAAAAAGTGGAGCCAAGGCTATTATAAAGTATCCATATAATAGCAGGCCCCATTTGCAAAAAACTAAACTACCTTTCATCACCTAAGTCTTTTTCAACTGCATCTAAGGCCTTAGATATAGTCGTTGAAAAAGCTGGTTTACCTATCCTTTCAGCAATCTCACGCTCTTTCGGAGACCAGTTTTTTCCTACTGTTTTCAAACCTTTACGCGTCAGAGCACCCGCAAGAACCTCTGCTGTCATATCCTTAAGCACCACAGAACCACTCGTCCTCCCCTCAGTCAACTCCTGTCGAACCACACTCGCCACACCACCTTCTACTAAATCCCCACTTGCTAGCCCAGCCCACTCAGGCACCCCGACCCGCTTCAAGCCCGCACCAACCTTGCTCGCAATACCGAGTCCGTCAAAAAGACCACCCAAGCCCGCCGAAACACCTACTCTCCCCCAATCTACCCTCATAAGACTAATTCTCCGATTATCCCACATTTGAGAAGCAATCTCCAATCCACCCCCAACACCACTGCTCAGCAGGACAAAAAATTCCGCTCCCCCTGCCAATATACCAAGAGGAATCCCCCAAACAGGAGCACCCACTCCGGTTATATACCTCAAGTCCAAAGAACCCTCCCCACAATCCACCTGCCACCACGGACGCTCATCCGGCTTTATAATGACATCAGGGAGAACACGGCTCCATCCCTTTCTAGTACCCAAGGCATCGCTTTCCATCATCTCGCCAGGAGATAGACCCTCCCATGTTGTTATTTCAAGCTTCCCACTCACAATGTCAAGGTTAACATGTGTATAAACTTCCCCTACATACATTGGCGGGCGGTCTGGCTCCAGCCCCTCCCACTCCACCGCATCCACTAACCTATTCCCACTAAAACTATACGGCGAATAATACGGATACTTCCTCGCTAACGGATCCACGCTCCAAAACCGCCCCAACCGCGCATCATGCTGCCGATACCTGTAATAATACGATGCCCCCCGGCCATATATCTCATCATCCCGCTCCTGCGCCTGATAGCCGTAGCGATAGAGCGAGGCTATCTCGTACGAACGCTCCCTTATCTCTGCCCCAAAGCTGTAACAATCCCCCACACTAACCACCTCCGCCCGATACCCCATCAGCTGCCCACCTTGCTGCACCGACACCCGCGCATCACTCACCACCACCCGCACATTTCCAAGCCAATCACTCAGCTCATAGCGCCGACTCCCACGCACCAGCTCCACCACACTATCCACTACTACGCTCGGCCGGCCTACCCCCGGCGGTAGACCCAGTACCCGCTGTACGGGCACCGGCGGCCCAATACACGGCGGCCGAGAACACCGCCGCCCAGGGCCTCTTTCACCTATCAGGTACTCCAACCAGCCCACACCACAAAAATCAGAATTTTCCCCAGAAATAGTGCCATCCGCGTCCTATACGCCTTTCGAGAATACTCATCGCTCTCAAAGAAGCTATATGCTACCTAAAACTCTATCTTGCGCTCAGGATATCTGATAGGTCAGGTTGGGATAAAGTAAATACCTCTTTGACCAACCTTTTTCCTAAGGAGCAAAGCTCCACAGGGTATCACGCAGAAATCTCTGGCAGCCCCACCAGGATTCGGGCTCGCTTGAGCGGCATAAAGTATTCTGGGGGTTCGTCAGTCTCATAAGATAGGTTGATTGAGACTACTCCTATTATACCTTTTTCATCTCTTATCTTCTTTATCTCCCCCGTATAATTCATCAAATTCTTCATCATCTACACTCAAGCAAAAAATATGTTTCATTAGAGTAGCAATAAATAGGAAAGTTGAAAGAAATATCGAAACCCCCCATAACCTCAATAGATATTCAATATCAAAATAACCTACAACAATATAGGTTAGTATCAATGGAAGTGTGTAGTAAAACAAAGATTTCTTATCCCTAATAAAACTAGAATAACCTAACATGCAATCTCTCATATTTGAAACGATCGTTTCTTCATATCTATGACCAAATTTCTTAATCTTTCCAACGATATATCTAGCTGATAAATCAAGCAGTGGATATATGAGAGTAGGAAATGAAAGAGATCCACCAGCTGCAGCTAATATAAGAATCACCCACAACACCTTCCCTAGAGTATCCATAAAATTGATGTATTTATGTAAAAAGGTAGAAATACATATTTACTCATTTCTCTTCATTATTAGATTTCTCGTTCCCTAGTATGCTCTGCGATATAATCTCAGATAAGGCTCGTGAAGAAGCAGGATCTATCACGTCCTTACCGGCTTCTATAATCTGTCCTAACTTCTTGCCTCTCGTGAGTCTCTCTGCACCATGCAACATTCCCTTTACCGACACCCCGGCACCTACATCAACAGCAACTTTCTTAGGATCTACGGTCCCTTCAACGAGTTGCTGAGATATCACGCTACTCACAGATTCTTGAACCCCCCTCCACCCAAAACCCGTCAAAGTAGGTGGCTTTACCAAGCCGCCAAACGCAAACTCGCCAACACCACTGACTAACCCGCTAACTATCACAGAGTTCCAATCTATTTCCTTACCCCGTTTCAAGATAAGCTGGGCACCTAAGTCTAATACAGCCCCCATTATTGGCGCCAGCCAAGCACCTGCTATCGCAGCCTCTATCGTAAATGGAAGCGCTACCGCCCCCATCCCCACCTCCACCAGCGCATTGCCAAAACCGTCAATCGCCTCTAATCTCCCATAGTACCTTCGCGCCTCCTCAGAAACATCCGCCTTAGTCTCTACATAAGCTACAATCGGACTCCACCGCCTTCCTGGCCCCAATCCTCCTTCGCCTAAATCCTCGGCCGATCCCATCCATAACTTGTAGGGCCCATTCGTTCCCAAAGGAGCTATTACTATCTCCCCTTCATACATTGGCAGGCGGTCTGGCTCCAGCCCCTCCCACTCCACCGCATCCACTAACCTATTTCCACTAAAACTATACGGCGAATAATACGGATACTTCCCCGCTAACGGATCCACGCTCCAAAACCGCCCCAAACGCGCATCCTGCTGCCGATACTTGTAATAATACGATGCCCCCCGGCCATAAATCTCATCATCCCGCTCCTGCGCCTGATAACCGTAGCTATAGACCGAGGCTATCTCATACGAACGCGCCCTTATCTCCGCCCCAAAGCTGTAATAATCCCCCACACTAACCACCTCTGCCCGATACCCCCTCAGCTGCCTACCCTGCCGCACAGGCACCCGCACATCCGTCACCACCACCCGCACATTCCCCAGCCAGTCACTCAGCTCATAGCGCCGGCTCCCCCGCACCAGCTCCACCACACTATCCGCCACCACGCTCGGCCGGCCTATCCCGGGCGGTAGGCCCAGCACCCGCTGCACGGGCACCGGCGGCCCTATCAAGCATGGCGGTCGAGAATATCGCTGCCCGAGGTAGCGCCGTTCCATCAGGTAGCCCAGGCGCTGCACGCTCCAAATATAAAACTCCTTCGTCAATAATGACTCCCCAACCGCCTCATATACCGCCAGTACATTCCCCTGACCATCCCGTACATAGATCTCCCTCCGCCTGCCCGGGACATATTCCTTCACTACTCGGTTCCCTAATGCATCGTACAAAAACCGAAGCTCAGGATACTGCAAGTTAGCCCTTTATTCACTTACGATGAATCCTGGGGGCGAGTGTTTGAGGAGGTTCGGTGGTATGCTGGCTTGTGGAGGCGAAAAAGGTAGCGGTGGAGGCGGTAATCAGGCGATTATAGAGGCGGATTTCCACGATGGTGGGGCGGGTATATATCCGGGAGGCTTTTCAAGCTCTACCCAAATGATTAAGTTTAATACTCCTCAAGCGCCTTTTATGAGACTACTTCCAGCATACCTTCACTCGCATTCTATAATCCTCCCTCCGCCCTCAGGAAGCCCATCATAATTCCAATAATTCTATGACCTTCAGTGTATCTCCAGCAAATATAAATCTGATCTCAATATATTCTCCAAATATGTCTGCCAGATTTACCACCCTGATGTCTTCCAAGCTATGGGTATTACAACCATGAAATAGAGTCTGAAAAAATTCTTTCTTCTTCATCCCCACTTTTATTCCACCATAAAGTACCCATTCAGCATTTTCTATCCGACCACCCAAAACATAAAAAAGAAGAGGTTCAGAAAACCTGTATTCCGCCAATTCTGACGCATCTGCCGGAAAACATGCTCGTTCATATTCTCTTACTTTTACCCATGACCCCTTATACCTGAATATCCCCTTTCTCCATCTCCCCAGTCTCCCATCTAACGGCTCGCAACTCCCTTCTTCATAATGCACCTCCCCCTCCCTAAGCATGTCTGCATACTTCTTTATGAACCCATCAATAGATAACTCTTTCAACTCAAAAGGATTATACACTATTTCGCCACTTGCTCCTATGTCTAAACTATCGCATTCTCTATAAATGAGCCCTATTTCATGCTTACTGCACTCTAAAAGATTATAGAGATACTCATCGAACTGAGGTTTTGGATACCGTCCTTCAGCCGCGCTACTCCCTTTAGAGTAAGCTATCCTAGGCTGGCATTTCGAAGACCGCCACTCAAAAGATTTCCTATGAACATTTGAAGAGTTTTTCGAACCCCACCCAGACATCGTATCCTGCCTCCCCAACGAATCTACCCTTACTGCATCCCTATCCTCAGCTATAAACGACTTATCGCAACTCCGACTACAAGCCGCAAATATCCCTAACATTATACACCATCCCCATCTCTGAGCATGCAGAATCATGTATTTTACGTGTAATCTCAACATGTTCAAACTCCTAATAACCCTCTTCAGCATACTTTCTCCACCCTTTAGCTTCCTTAAGTGCCTCGAGAGGGTATGAGTACTCCGCATATCCACGCCTATGAATCCGTGATAAAGTGCGTATATCCGCCGGCCAATATGAACCCTCACGACGAATAATAACGCCAAAGTTACTGAGGAAGTGGTTATATAGCCGGTCCTCTGTACCCCTCCGAATCAAAAGACAACCCATAGACATCGCTTGTCCACGATGAAGACCCAGATAATCATTTATACCTGGCTTATGAATATTTATTCCACTGGTCTTTTTTCCTCCTACGGCGGGGAGAATCCGAGAACCATCAACGGTGTACAGGTTCAATGCAGGATAAGGCGTTTGGCCTTCCCTGGGATTCATGGGATGCTGCCCTAGACGAGCCTTATTCAACCCTGGGGCAACCGTCCTATACCGCTCAGTATGAGAAGGCAAAGTCGTTGCCTGATATACCCTCAGCTTCACTTCTTTCTCCTCCACCTTATACACATATGCTAAACTATGAAACTTCTTTATCTCACCAGAAGGGATATTATTAGGATTTCGTTTCGTAAAAATAATCACAGTTCTATAGTACCCTTTTTTTCAATTCTGCGTTTTCATCATAAGCTTCTTCACCAAACCACTAAAAGCCAATATAAGTATTGCTCTTCGAATCCACAATAGGCTTAAACTCCAACCCCTCCCACTCCACCCCATCCACCAGCCGATTCTCCGCAAACGCATACGGACTATTCCAGGGATACTTCCTCGCTAAGGGATCCACACTCCAAAACCGCCCCAAACGCGCATCATGCTGCCGGCACCTATAATAATACGATGCCCCCCGGCCATAAACCTCATCATTTCGCTCCCGCGCCTGATAGCCGTAGCGATACCCCTTAGAAAATCTGAGCATGTCAAGTTACTACTTTTCAATCTACACTTTTGTATTCTGAAAGACGCACCCACTCCCCTTTTTCATTAACCGTGCTGACATACTCCTCTACTTTTGTAACGGTGAGACCCGAAGTGTCCTCAGGAGGTTCGGAGTATTTCTGCAGGACCTCCATAGGAATATAAGACTCTTGAAATTTATTAATCACCCTCAAAGGAATTTTATTTATAACCAGAACTTCCTCGCTACACCTATACATATACCCTGCATGTGCGCAACAACCATGAGAAATATCCTCAAAGGAAGTTATTCGTCCCCTGCTATCCACTACCAGAATCATCGGCATGTAGAGAGCTGCCGCACAGCATCCTAATAAGCAGCGTTTACCACCCAGAGTATCCCTTAGGACCCCAACTATCTGGCAATATTCATATCCCTCTATCCTGCAACCTCCTCCCATCATGTGCGTTTCTACCAGACTATCTGGACAACACCCTCTTTCGAAAAAAGCTATCGAATCTTGATATAAGATTGGAAGATTATAATATTTGCTCCCTACCCTGACTTTTAGACTATTAGCAGTATTGGACAACCTTATCTCTTTTATGTCGGCCTTACGAGATCCAGTATTAGGAGAACATGAATCATTCAAAACGATGATAGGCAGTATGAAAACGAGAGATTTACTGGATGTTATACAATACCTTCGCATACCTTATCGATCCTCTATAAGAAGCTGCATCACTAAGAAATCCAGCTCCACCGATAGTGCGGCAATGTTGTGCTCCTCCATGGGAAGGCGATGGACAGGTAACATCATGCCGGCATGGGCGGGAGCCATATATATCCGAATGGCCGCACTGCACAGGTTTCTGAGCCAGAGCATGTTCCCGGGCACCCCGTCCAATGACGAGCACCTTGTCCATAACGCAAAGGTACCCCAGACCCTAAAATCAAAAACCCCCAGGGAACTCAACCCGAAGGGAGCTCAACCTGGGGGCCTCTCTGCTGGGTCTGATACAAAGGCAAGGCATTTTTAGCACAGGCAGAGGAGATTGTACTCACTTTTTCCACCGGGTAGTATAATTCTGCCGCTTAATTACACCCGGCTATCCCTGAGTGGTTGAAAATCGGGGCTGAGTGGCGAGGGAGGTAAGCGTATTCTGTTCTCATGAACCATTGAGTTTTGGAGGCTGTTAGGGGCAGGGTGCCGGGGCTTACCAGAGGAGGGTCAGGCCCAGCATGGGCAGGATGGGGAGCTGATTGTAGCGGCGAGCGGTAATGCGGTCGATGTAGAAGACATTGGGTCGGTTGTAGGCGTTGAGGAGGGTGAAGGAGGTTTCCAGGAGGAAGATTTCGGAGAGACGCTGGCGATATTTGATAGCGAGGTCCAGGCGATGGTAGGCGGGGAGGCGGGCTGCATTGTAGCGGGGACTGAGAAGAATCGCCAAGACGCCCTGCTGGGTGGGATAAGGGGCCTGAGAGCCATTCTGGAGGAAAAGTAGCTTTTCAAAAAAGCCGAGCGTCTGGGTGAAGGGGAGGCCGGAGCCGAGTGTCCAGCGCAAGGAGGCTTCCCAGCGGCGCTCCCGACCACGCACCACATTCTGCCAGGGGCCCCAGGTGTAAGAGCCGACAAAATTGGCCGTGTGGCGTCGATCCCACAACGGAAAATAACTCTGCCGAAAGTCAGAGCGATGATTGTACTGATAGCTGTAGGTGCCGTACAGAGAGAGCGCGGGAGTCTGATAACGGATCGTAAGGTCCGCTCCATAAGCATACCCGATCTCCGTGATAAAGACAGGGTCCTCAGGGAATAGCCGCTCGCGGTTGATATTCGTAAGCTGGGTGAAGTCCTTGTACCAGGCCTCGAGGTTGATGAGAAAGTTGGGGAGGAGTTGATATTCGCCGCCGAGGGTGAGGTGATAAGCCTCCTGGAGGGGATGGCGAAGCTGGGCATTTGCGACCAGCTCGGGAGCTGTTAAGAAGCCCTGAAAGAGAATCACTATATCCCGGTCGGACACGGCGGAAACCCAGTTTTGCACATAGCGGCCGGCCGCGGTCTGGAGGCTCCAGCGTTGGCCATTCAGTTTGGCCCGCAGGCGCGGCTCAATAGAGAAATAGCCATACGTATTGTAAAAGTGCAGGCGCAAACTGGGTTCTATCACCGCCCGGGTGAAAAAGGTAGGGACTCCTTTATCGGAAACGGTTTCTTTTCGGAAGAGTTTTTGATAGCGAATGTAGCCGGCTCCTTCGGTATTGCTCTGTCGCTGCTGGGTAATAAAGCCCAGACCATTCGTGAAAGTGAAGTCCGTGCTGAAGCCCCGCACTTCCACGCCATAAGCCAGTTCATCGGCTCCAAAGAGATAGGAAAAGGTGAATCCGCCATTGAAGCCGCCGATCTCGCTATAGCGGGGTCTCAGCTCGAAGGGGCTGGTGAAGGTATTCTGGAATCGGGAGTAGGCGAAAGAGCCGGTGATGCGAACCCGGGAAGCCTGCGGGAGATTGGTAAAGGATCCACCGGCGCCCCACTGCTGCCAGGTATTCACGCCCTGGGCGCCCAGGTCTACCCGGTCCGTCTGCCGAAATCCAAAAAGGTTGAACTGATCGGGCCCCCGACCAAAAGTAACTTTTCCATACAGGTCCTGAAACTGAAAGGGCAGGGAGTCTTTGAGATAAGGGTAGAGGCGGGGCGTACTTTGCTGAATGTAGCCCTGACGGCCAGAAACGATCCAGGAGCCATTTTTGAGGAAGGGGAGAGGGCCTTCACCGAGCAGGCCTGCCACGAAAGGGGTTACATAAGCCCGCCCACTGAGCCGGTCAAAGTTTCCCGACCGGGTGCGAATATCCATGACCGAAGAGATACGCCCCCCATACTCCGCCCCAAAGCCAGCCGAGTATACCTGCACCTGCCGCAAAATATCCGTCTCAAAAACGCTAAACAGCGAAAGCGTATGAAAAGGACTGTAGATAATCGCCCCATCCAGGAGAGTGAGGTTCTGGATGGGAGTTCCTCCCCGAATGTAAAGCTGCCCCCCCTGATCCCCCGTAAAAACGATCCCGGGAAGTACCTGCAGGTACTGGGCGACATCAGGCACGCCAAAGCTGGGTAGCGCATACACCTGCCGGGGAGCAATAGGGGTTACCGCCACCGTAACGCGGGTGGGGTCTATTCGGGCAGGGGTTACAGACTCTACGATCTCTACGGCCGATAGCTCCAGCGCCCTCGGAGAAGCCGTAAGCTTAAGGGTGACGACCGGACGACGCCCATCTACCCTGATAGCTTCTCGGAGGGTGTCTATGCCCAGCGCTGTGATTACGAGCGTGTATTCTCCTGGACCCACCCCAGATATTGAGAAAAGCCCCTCTGCATTCGTTACCGTGCCTCGCTGGGTAGGGAGAAGCCGCACCAGGGCGCCCACCACCGGTTCGCCGTCCTTATCTAAAAGCGATCCTCGGATAGTTACCTGCGCAGGAGTTATTCCCATGAGTACATACCAGAGGAAAGCGTTCCTTAGCCACTTAAGGGGGTGTCGCCTCAATCCCCACCAGAAGGGAGCGCTAAAACTTTTTTCCATAAGAGCGAGGAAACGAAGGTACAAACTACCTGCGCACCCGTGCTCCCCACTCCTGAAAGATCCTCATGAGCCAGACCAGCGTATATTTGTAGAATGGAAAAGCTATGGCTTGCGTGGGGAATCTGGATGGTAGTTACTGCAGATTGCAGCCGAAGCCAGAAGGCAGCCTCCGCGGCTTCTACCCCCCCAGAAGCACCTAAGAAGATGGATTTATATGTCCGGATTGAGCGTACGCCCTGCTACGGTCGCTGTCCGATTGATAGGGTAGAAGCTTATGGCGATGGGAGGGTGCAGTATGTTGGAGAAAGATTCGTGCCGCGGCTCGGTACTTACACACGCCGCCTGACAGCCGAAGAGGTGAGTACCCTGGAAAAGATTCTGCGAGAAAGTGCCTTTGAAAAGTACGATACTCTGTATGATAATCCGGGTATCTCAGATTTACCTAGCCTGGTTATCACTTATCGTTTAGAAAGTCGAGAGCGGCGCATTACCTGTCGCACGGGCTGTCCTCCGGATTTACCTGGCAAAATAGAACGCATACGGGCCTTTCTGGCCGATGAAGGTAGTTTCCAGATGGAAAAAGGTCCTGAAACCGAGGAAACCTATCAAGATTCACAGGATTAGTATGCGACCTCTTCTTCTCATAGTTTTTCTGCTTGGGGGATGCAGCCTGTTTCGGGATCCCCGGGCAAGCTGTAATCATCCGAAGCATGAAGATTATATCCGCGAGCAGCAGGCCGCTCGTTTAGCCAGGGAGACCCGCTCGTACCAGAAAACCGGTAAAACCGCTCGCCGCGCCCCTAAAAGCTGCCCCAATCCTTAGGGAAGTTTCGCGCAGACCTTACCTTTGCTGGATGGCAAAGTACTGGATGTTGTTTGTCTGTCTGGCTTCCCTGGGATACGGGCAGTCCAGAGAGAAGGCCGGCAGGCTACTTGATCTGATTCACCGGGCTGAGGAAGCCCCTTCCAAAGAGGTACGGGCCATTGTTCAGGAAGCATTACCCCTTGCACAGGCGATATGTGAGGAAGCCCCTCGGGATACCCTGTGTCAGAAATACTTTCCACAGGTTCTGGACCTGTACGGTTATGTGCTTTACTTTGAGCAGAAGCTGGACTCTGCCCTGATATACTCCGACTCTGCTTTTCGCCTTTTGGAGAAGTCTGGTTATATTCGGGAGGCGGCGGGCGTATTAGGCAATGTAGCCTATTACTATCATCAGAAAGGCCAGATCCCAAACGCTATTGAAGCGCACTACAAGGTGTGGGACCGAGCGGCCGCCCTGCAGGATACCAAGCTTCTCTTTTACACGATGAACAACTTAGCGGCGGTTTTCCAGGAGATCGGCCTTCAAGATAGTGCTATTCGGTTTTATCTGCGGGCACTCACTTATGCGGAGGCCATGGGCGAACCGGCGCTCCAGGGTACCGTTATCAACAACCTGGCTCTCATCTACTACAATCAGCGCCTGCGTCAGGAAGCTATTCGCTATGCATGGATGTCGTTGGAACTCCGCCTGAAACAAAAAGATACAGCGGGAGCCGCTGTGAGCCTGTCCAACCTCGGCGCCTATTATGAAGAGATGGACCGGACAGACTCCGCCTTGCTGGTGCTCAATCAGGCCCTCGCCTATGCTCGCCAGAGTAAAAGCCCCTATGCCCATGCACTGGTCCTCTCCAACCTCGCCCGCATCTACATGAATAAGCAAAAGTGGGACAGTGCCTATACCTATCTCTCAGAACTTCTCTCCCTGCGTAAAAATGCCTCTGAGGCAGAACGCTTCCGGGCTTATCTGGGAATGATTCATTTTTACGAACGCCAGGCCGCTCATACCCCCGATCCCGCCCTCCAGAAAAAGCTCTATCTCGAGGCCTTATCCTGGAACCAGAGAGCCGAACCTCTCCTTCGCTTCGTGAAAGAAATAGATGTGCTGCGTAATTACCACGGCTCGCTTTATAGAGTGTATCTGGGCCTAAAGGATTACGACCGGGCGCTCCAGGCCTATCAGAACCACATCACCTACCGGGACAGCCTGATGAATCGCAAGGCCCAGCAAAGTGCGATTGAATCTCGATATCTGTATGAGTGGCAGCAGCGGGAGAAGGCGCTTTTTCAGGAGCGCATTCAGGAGGAGGAGCGGCGCAAACGGCTTCAAATCGCCCTGCTCTTTGCCGCCCTTCTCGGAATAGGAGCGGCTGTAGCCGCGTGGTTTTTCCAGAAGCTTTATCGCCAGACGCAAATCCAGCGCGACATTATCGCGGACCAGAAACAAAAGATAGAAGAAGCTTATAACATCATTCAGGACCAGCACGAGGAGCTCCGTAAAAGTCTCCGTTATGCCCAGCGTATCCAGAAGGCACTTTTGCCATCCGAAGAGGCGTTGCAGGCCTTGCCCTACCCATCCATCGTATGGTATCAGCCCTGTCAGGAGGTGGGAGGCGACTTTTACTGGTTACGACAAATGAGCAAGGCGCAGGGCTATTTCCTGGCTTTAGCGGATGGGACGGGCCATGGTGTGCCCGGAGGATTCATGACGGTGCTGGGACTCTCTCTCTTAGAAAGCTTATGGGAGGAGGGCGTTACCGATTTAGAGGGGCTTGCCGCTATCTTCAGTCATCGCCTTTCTCTGTATCTTCACTCCGAAGAGGCGAGCGGCGTGAAAGACGGTATAGAAGCGCTGTTTCTTATTATCAGCCCCCAGGATAATCGCCTCCGATATGTCAATGCGGGAGGCAGTGTGCGGGGATTTTATATCCATGAGGGGAATCTTACGGAGCTTACCAGGTCGGGACCGGGATTAGGTTATGATATTCTGGGGTCTGCTATGACCTGGGAGATGCATGAAATAGATATTTCATCGGGCGGGCGTCTCGTGCTCTTTTCGGATGGGCTACGGGACCAGCTGGGCGAGAATGGGCGCAAGTGGCCCCTGCGTCGGCTGAGAGAAATTCTTTCAGAGACGGCCACCCTTCCGCCCGATCAGGCCCTTACCTACCTCAAAACCGAGTGGTCCCTCCATAAAGGGCATATCCCCTAGGTCGACGATGTGAGTGTCTGGATTATAGATTTGAGTTTACCGTCATTCCTTCAAAGAAGATAATACCGACCTTAGGCATAAGTTACCTGAAAAGGAATGGGTTATAGGCGCTCCGCCCGCCGCAGGCGGGCGGAGCGCCTGCATATCTGCAACCCCATCCCAAAACGTCCTCTCTGCATCCATAAAGATCCCCGGGGCGCAGGTCATAACCCGGTTTATACCAATCCAAGTGGTCTGTGATCTTAATCTTCGTGATTTTGCCCTGAAAGGTGGCTCGTATGGCAAGACCCTTGAAGATAGCCTGGAGACACACGGAAGAAGAGCTTTATGAACTGTACAGACGAGAGAGAGATGCGGATTTAGCCCGGCGATGGCAGGCATTGTGGTTGTTGCGGCGA
>Ga0197142_1000919_pt1 | contig 27518 bp, 23 predicted proteins | sample GBS60_MetaG_FD_148614 | JGI IMG/M metagenome (GOLD analysis project Ga0197142, IMG submission 148614) | Sediment microbial communities from Great Boiling Springs, Gerlach, Nevada, United States - GBS 60_MetaG | ecosystem: Environmental > Aquatic > Thermal springs > Hot (42-90C) > Sediment... | reverse complement strand
TTTTGTAGACGATGGCTCTGGACTCAGAGACGATTCCGGACACATAGGCGTGAGAGTTTGTGCTCCGGGTCTTATTCTTCCTCCGGTAAACAGGTATGTCACTTTGGTAGGTATAAGTTCTTGTTTCAAGTCCGAAGGTATTGTGTATAGGAGATTGCTAGTTTCGAAGCAATCGGATATCACCGTGTTGTAAATCGCGGCACTGGAAGCATAATCGGGCTGCGTCCTTACCGAGTTTACAAAAGGCGACAAGACGTTAACGCTGCCGTTCGCATTCGTAGCAAAGCGGTGTATATTGACTCTCCAGAAATAAAAGCTTGCATAGCAAGCGTGTAATCTAGCAGACCAACTAGTTTGTTTGGTCATACGAAATGTGCTCGACTAAGGCAGCATCGGGATATAGCATCGGGATATGATTTATTCTATCCTGCGGGAACACCAAGCGAAAAGCTTGCCCAAAATCTTAAACTGTCTGGGTTCCCGCAGGATAGTTACGTGTTCCACTCTAATTTGCTATTTAACTCGTTCCCAGATCGGTGCTATCCTATCCTTGCCTTCTTTACCTCCGATGATAGGAGTGATACCGGATATTTCGCAGAGGTAAGTAAGCGCACGTACTTTATCTCCTACAACACCTTGGATGTGATTGGCAGGGAACAGTGCAAGAAACTCTTCGAACGGAGCGCTTAGACGAGCATGGACATGAGGCCACGTAGGATCGGTCTGCTTGTTTATAGCCTCGCGTTGCTCTGCGGGTAGTTCAACTGCTTCGCCTTTGGTAATGAACATAAACGGCTTCTCGTCCCAAAGTCCCATTCTGGCGAAGGTCATTTCGCCTGGAGCTGCGTCGAATTCCACCGATGCGCCGCCCGCTTTGAAATAAAACTTAAGCGCTGGGTGGAAGCGAATCTTCTTGAAGTTTTCTTTGGGATCGAAGCTTCGTGCTGCATACCAACTTGCGTGGTTGCCAGAATTGCACCAGTCCCAAAGGCCCAATTCAGGTAGGTAGAGCCGGACGTCCATGAATAGTATAGGTAGGCCGCCGGAAACATACTTCATAAGCTGCATTGTGATGGCGGCAAATGCGTCAGCTTCTGTAGCGCACACTGTGGGCTCCTTGGGACCGCGCCAATCGTAAGGATCATTCATCAGCATCTCAGGCACATCGCCTAGAGTATAATGCTCTGTGAGTTCACGTTGGCCCTTGAGCCCGCAAAAGTCGAAGCCTTCTTCTTTGTTAATCTGCTCCATCGCCAAGTATATACGTACCTGCCGTTCCAGCGTTTCGGGAGTGAGCATGTCGCCGTCATAGAGCAAACGGTCGCCAAGGAGCTCTTCAAACCATTTGCGGCCATTTTCGACCTCTGCTTTTGGTAGGCTCTCGGCTATTTTGACTAGCAGGAACTGGTCGATTTGATAGCAATTACAGCCAAGTGTCTTAATTATAGGCGTGAGGTGGAAGTAACCGGTCTCCATGCCCATAGAGTGGCCACCATAGAGTCCGTAAACCTCGTTTTTGATAGTGGTAAGAGCATTAGCAGCGCGGACCCAATCAATAACTGCAGCTTGGGTTTGAGGATCGTCGATTTCGCCAACAATTCGGTGAGTCCGGCGACCTGCTTGCCTAAGTGCGCCATCCGTAGCCAGTAGACCGACATTGCCGGGGAATTTGCCGTTATTATTAGATAGTGACAGGATCGGCACATCGCGGCCAAAGCAGTTGATGAATGGCCAGGCTAGGAACGGGAAGTTCCATACGTTGTAGCACATTATCACTTGCTTACATCCCTTGCGTACCAGCTCCTCGCCCATCTCCTGAGCTAAGCGAACGCTTGTGATAATCTTGGAAGCAGGTATAATCTGAAGCTCGCTTCCATCAGCGTTGGTAAGACCTTTCTTTAGGACATCGACCCAGCGGTGTACAACCTGCATATTGACATCGTTGTTCTGACGCCAGACATGCTCACGCTCGTCGTTGAGCATAGCGATTCCGATGGGTGTAGATCGCATAGTAGTCCTCCGTTAGTCGAGATATGAGAGTCGCGAGAATGTTTGATTCTCTCTGAGAGTTTAATGCGTCAGAAGAGGAGTAATTTCCTTTAAATCTTTAAGTTTGACAAGCTTTTGCTAAAAACAAAGCGCTTGGAGATTTTCTCCAAGCGCTTGTTAAGATCAATAGATATGCATTTGTAGGTTTACCAGCGTCGTCCGCCGCTGTAGCCGCGTCCTCCACGTCCTCCGCTACTACGTTCCGTTCTGGGACGCGCTTCGTTTACTGTTAATGTACGCCCGCCGACCTCTTTGCCGTTTGTAGCATCGATTGCAGCTTGCATGTTCTGCTCAGGGATATCTACAAAGCCGAAACCTTTGTCTCCAATGATCCTGATCTCTGAGATAGGACCGAATGGTTCGAATAACCCGCGAAGATCTTCTTCGGTGGTGTTGTAGGACATATTGCCTACGTAGAGTGATTTGTTGGCCATTGATTGCCCTCCTTCTGGGGAAATGTCCCCACATTTTCAACGCAAAGCACGCGGTCCGAAGCACTAATATCGGGGATCCCATCAGTCGCAGAAGGTAGAGCAATCCACGGACGACGAAGACACCGCTGCTAACGTTGGTTAAGTTACCCCTAGAGTATACCCGTTTTTCCAAAAATACGCAAACAAATTTTGAGAAAAAATTCATTTTCCCAAGAGCTACTTGCTGTTCTGAGCTAACGAACCCCCTGTTCTTTAGCAAAAGCTGTGACCTTCGCGCGGATGCCGAGCTTGCTCAGGTCATCGGCTATCCCCTATTTCAGAAATCCGCGGAGTCATTCATTGCTTCAGGGTTTGAGGGTTGTAGCTAAGCTCTGCATTCATCTAGGATATACGTCCGCAGCGTGTTACGTCACTTGATTTGCAAAAGGCTTGTGACGAGAGAAAGAGTCTTAGGCTTATTACGAATAGCTTTTTGCTTATTCGCCAAGTATAAAAACAGAATTTTCTCCGTGTGGTGTTGTGCAAGTTCAGATTTGACCGTGGTTTTAACCTCGCGTTATAATGACGCGGTAGAAACAAAGTGAGGTAGAATTGAATTGGTTTTAAAGATCGCTCTGCCTAAAGGAAGTCTTCAAGAGGCAACATTTGCCTTGTTCAAAAGAGCCGGATGGGATTTCCGGACAAGTGCTAGATCTTATCATCCCACCTGCGATGATCCTGAAGTCGAAGCTACGCTACTTCGTGCCCAAGAGATAGCTCGCTATGTTGAGATGGGCGTACTCGATGCCGGCATTACCGGCTATGATAACATCTGCGAGTGCGGAGCCGATGTGCACGAGGTTTGCGAGCTTATTTATTCGAAGGCAACTACTATGCCATATAGGTGGGTGCTGGCCGCGCCGAAGGAATCAGGGATCACGCGTCCACAAGATTTGCAAGGCAAGAGAGTAGCGACGGAGCTGGTAAACGTTACCAAGCGCTACTTCGAAAAGCACGGAGTTGAAGTGCACGTGGAGTTTTCATGGGGCGCGACGGAAGTGAAAGTGCCGGAATTAGTAGATGCGATTGTCGAAGGCACCGAGACAGGTAGCACTCTAAAAGCGCACGGTTTGGAGATAATAGATACTTTGCTTGTTTCCACCACACGCTTTATTGCTAACAAGCAAGCGTGGGAAGACGATTGGAAGCGGCACAAAATCGAGAGCATCGCGATGCTTCTCCAAGCAGCCCTTAATGCCGATGGTATGGTTGGACTCAAGATGAACGTTCCACGCGAGAAGCTCGATGCAGTGCTTGCCGAATTGCCTTCGCTTCAGAATCCGACTTTGTCTCCGCTGGCTGACGACAATTGGGTTGCGGCGGAAATAATTGTACAAGAAAAAACGGTGCGTGAACTGATACCTCGGCTTGTTCGCGCAGGGGCGTCTGGGATAGTGGAATATCCGCTGAATAAAATAATCTTCTAGCGTCAGCCGATCAGCCGTCGGCTGATCGGCTTATATGGGAAGTGTCTGTTGATAGCGCACCTCTATGGTAAACTTGCTCGTGTTGGTGTCGACTTCGTTGTCATTGATGTCGGCGGAGTGGGCTATAAAGTGTTCGTTCCGCTTTCAGTTCGCGCCCAACTCGCAAAAATCGGCGAGGATGTTAAACTTCTGGTCTCGACTGTGGTCAGAGAGGATTCAATTACGCTATACGGTTTCTCGGACGAAACCCAGCAAGGTGTGTTTGATCTTTTGCTCACTGTGAGCGGAGTTGGGCCAAAGGTTGCGTTGAACATTTTGTCTGTTTTGCCAGTCGAACAAATAGTCCGAGCAATATCTAACGAGGCCTTTCACGAGTTAAATCGCGTGCCCGGGGTTGGCACAAAGACAGCGCAAAGAATCGTATTGGAACTAAGGGAGAAGATTACAGCTTTCTTGTGGGCAGAAACAGTCCAGAAAACTACGCCTCCGGAACAACGCGCAATCGAGGATGCCGTAGAAGGGTTGATAGCTTTGGGCTATAAACGCAGTGATGCGCGCGCGGCTGTTGAGGAAGCATTGAAGGTCGTTAAGGATTGCGACACCAGTGTCGTTATTCGCACTGCTCTCAAGTTTCTTGCGAAAGGATAGCAAGTAACCATTGCAATGGATCGGGAAGATCGACTAGTTACGCCTGAATTTATAGATGACGACCAGGTTATCGAGTATACCCTTCGGCCTAGGAGACTGGATGAGCTAATAGGTCGGCCGCAGATAAAAGAAAGCCTATCGGTATATATTCGGGCTGCGAAAATGCGCGGAGAGCCGTTGGACCATGTGCTTCTCTACGGTCCGCCGGGATTGGGAAAAACTACGCTCGCATACATTATCGCCAATGAGATGGATGCTCCGATAAGGAGTACCTCGGGCCCAGCTATAGAGCGCCCGGGCGATCTCGCTGCGATCCTTACCAATCTTGAACCAAACAGCGTGTTGTTCATAGATGAGATTCACAGGCTGAATAGGGCTGTGGAAGAAATATTATATCCGGCAATGGAGGACTTTCAGATCGATATTGTGATCGGAAAAGGTCCTATGGCACGGTCGTTGAAAATCGATCTGCCTAAGTTCACATTGGTCGGCGCCACAACCCGTGCAGGACTCATTACCTCACCTTTAAGAGGCAGGTTCGGCATTGTTTACAACTTCGAGTTCTACGATGTTGAGAGTCTTAAGACTATAGTTACGCGATCTGCGGCTATACTGGGCATCGGTATTACCGAGGATGGTGCCTATGAAATTGCTAGCCGTTCTCGAGGTACTCCGAGAATTGCTAACCGTGTGCTGCGACGTGTAAGAGACTACGCTCAAGTAAAAGCAGGCGGTGCAATAGACCGCCAGGTGGCTGTTGATGGGTTGGCTATGTTGCAGATCGACGAAGCGGGACTTGACGAGTATGACCGACGGTTGTTAAGGACAATTATTGAGAAATTCGACGGCGGTCCTATTGGTGTCGATACAATAGCGACAGCTGTTGGCGAGGAAAGAGACACGATTGAAGATGCGCATGAGCCTTTTCTTATTCAGTCCGGCTTCATTGCACGGACTTCTAGAGGTCGTGTCGCTACTAGACTTGCTTACGAGCATTTGGGCATTAGCCCCAAAGACAAGATTCAAACGGAGATGTTTTAATCTCATTTGCCGACGTCTAAGGACTGAGAACTTTCTATGAGATGCCCGAGGTGCGGCACAACTAACGGTAAGACTAACAGATACTGTCGGGGATGCGGGTTAAAACTCGAAGGTTTGAATGCTCAGCATCTTCAGCAGACGGACACGGGCGCCAGTCTACGCGAGTTGGACGAAATTGCGCTGGGAGAAGAACTCTTCGATATATGGCAACACTACTCCTCTGGTGACTTGGATGTAGCCCTCGATAAAGCCGAGAAGATTATTCGCCGTGCCCCGGATAGCACTTCGGCGCATAATATATTGGCTTTGATCTACGAGAAAAAAGCGGAAAAGGAATCAGCCGCGGGTAATGAGGATGCAGCGCGTGATCTGCTGAAGCTTGCCGTGGAGCAATACGAACGAATCATTGATCTAAATCCGGACAGCGCGGCAGATCGAGAGAAACTTGTATCTCTGAGGCTGAAGATTTCGGGACAAACATCGACTGCGCCCCGCCCAAGAAATGTTTTCGACTTTCGAAATGCGATCAGAGCTGTGCCGTTGCCTTTCTTGGCGGGGTTTGCCACAATGCTGGTGCTATTTGTGGTCGGGATTGTTTTGTTCCTGCCAGGGGAAGGAGCCGAGGAATCGACAAAAGCGAAGCCGCAACCCAGAATGCCGACACAAAAGATCAAGTCAGTATCTACTCCGAGTGAAAGTGAGGCAGTCACTAAAGCTGAGAATACTGGCGCTTTAAAAGTATATACGTTCCCGCCACCAGCTCCACGAGATACGGCAGGTGCTGTAGGCGCCGCGCAAATTCCAACTACACCCACGTCGGGCGGTAGGGTCCGGATTCCTACAGATGCAATAAAACTGCCTTCAATCGGAGGCGCGCATGTAGAGGTTGTTCCGGAGCCAAAGAAAGCATCCTCTTCAACGAAGTCAGAATCTATACAAGATAAGAGGGAAGATAACAGTAAAGGACAGATCAAAATAGCGCAGTCCAAAACAAATGGCGAGTCAATTTCTAAAGAACCTAGTGGCAGCGATATGCTTGCTAGTGCTATCGAGCTTTATGGACAAGGCAAGATAAGTGAGGCTATTGGCGCTGCGCGAAAGGCTGCGGAATTATTCCAAGCCGAAGTCGATGCTGGTAAGAATATAGCCGCAGCCAAACGAGGGATTGACAACGCGCAGAAACTCATCCAACTCTGGCAACAATCGCCGCAGTCTGTATTTCCATGAGCGCACGAAGTCTTAATAAATTTAAGAAATTTATGGTTTTTGCAATATTTGTCGCGATGTTTAATCTGTCGGGTTACGCCGCGAATGGCAGCCGACCGTTACTCCTGCTTTACGAGACGGTGAAGGGCGAGGGAGCGGATGCTCAGCTTGCTCAGTCCACTACTAGAGCGATAAGGAACTATCTCCGAGAGACCCAAAAGGTGGACGTTGCTGTTTTCAATAGGGAATCACCTGCCGTCAAGCGCGCTATTATGGAGAGAAAGCTAACAGAGGAAAAAATCGCAGGCTATGCGAGTCAGTCTGAGCGTTTAGAGGTTGCTAAGGAACTTGGGTTCAGCTATGCTGCTGGAGCAGAAGTTGCAATTAAGGAGTTAGAAGTCGAGGCCAAAGTGCCGGGATTAATTGTGGCAAGACCCGTTCGAAATTCGGCGGACGGCGAAAAAATCCAAGGCGAAGAATCTTCGACCGATAAAGATAAGTCATCTTCCGGACAATCTGCGGAGAAGGTAATAACCACAGTAGTTGAGGTAAAAATTTGGGTTGGCCGAACGAGTGGCGGAAAACCAGAAAAATGGGAAGCTATTGGCTCCGCCTCGGCTGCAGGTGCCGGAGATCTAGATTTGGACAACGCAATGCAATCGGCTGCTAGTTTTGCTGTCAACGACATTGCGCGCCGGGCTTTTGCGGGTCTTCAGCGAGTTGTAGAGCAGCCTCCTACTAATGGAAACGAATCTACTGCAATTGCTGCTGATCAGCCTCCAGTCTTTGAGCAACCTTCAGCAAGCGACTACGCAGCTCGTGCCGAGAAAAGTTTAAAGGAAGGCAATGTCGCGCTTGCCATACAGCAATATTCTCAGGCGGTTAATGCTGATCCGATGGACTGGAAACTGCGCATCAAATTGGCTGAAGTCTATGCAACCAAAGGAATGCTCGCAGAAGCCGAGGACGAACTAAGGCGAGCTGAGAATGCTGGGGCCGATAAGAATGAGATTGCTATTGCTCGAGAACGTATAAAGGGTGGTCCGCAAAAGAGCAAAATTTCTACGGAATCTTCTAACGAAGATAGAGTTCAATCGTCCACGGAGTCAAAAGCTTCAAAGGATCAGCCAAGTAGCGATAAGCCGATCAACAATGTGCTGCCTCCAGCCATATTGAAGCTCATTGAGGGTGACAGGCTTTGGAAAGAGGGAAAACCTGATGAGGCTGCTGTTGCCTACGCAGAATCTATTAAGATAGATCCCAGCGATTGGCGAGCATACGAGCGACTGGCCGTAGTAAACGCATCAATGTCGCTTTTTGGTGAGAGCCGCAAGGCACTTGAACAACTTGCGAAAGTCCAGCCAGAACCTCCTATCAAAATAGCAGAAAACCGCTACGACATGCTTCGCAAGGCGTTTGATGAGCATTTTCTTGCACTCCTCAAGTATTATGATGTGACAAGTGCAGACTTTGAGAAGCAGATAATAACGCGCGAAAGCTGCTATAATGCGATCAAGGGTCTAGAGCTACGATTGGAATCGATGGCGGCTTTTCTTGGAGCAATGAAGGTTCCTGCGGCAAAGCAGGCTGCGCATTTACGGCGAAGCGTTGCTTGTGGTCTTGCAGCTCAAGCGGCAGCGAGTCTTTTGGACTACCTAGAAACGAATAACAAGAAGGCCAAGTCAAACGCTTCGGTGTTCGTGAAACAAGCCCGTTTGGAAATGGATGCCGCTGTAAAACTTGACGAGAACAGAGTAGTTGTCGAGCAGACTCCAACAGTTAGGCAGTCGACGGAAGAGCCGGCTGCGAACCCAGATGAGTAACTCTACGAAATCTATCCCCGCATTATAGACCCTGTTGCTGGATTATGCGTTTTATATCAAAAAGCTCTCGTTTCACCTTTACTGATCGATGTTCAGAAAGCAACTAGCCTTAATACTCGGCGACCTGTTTGTGTATAGGGAATAATGTAGATCGGTGAGCAGTATCACAATGGTCGTCGCAGCACACCCGGACAATATCGAGTTCGTAATGGCTGGTAAACTGATCCCGCTTGGCGATTTCGGTGCAAGCTGCACTATGATATACCGATTAGTAATCATAAATGCCGTCGACGTAAGCACAATGGTCGAAATTTTGGTGTCGTCGGACTTGCCCTTTTCACAATGATCCCCATTATGGCTTAGGAAAATCAGGGCCGCGCCGTTTCTATACGCAAGACATTGGCGCTGTCCTTTGCAACTTGCATAGTCGCCTTTATTGTATTCCCCGAAGCTGTAGTTACTGTGACCTCGTAGTCTCCGTGGAATCCTCTGAACCTAATCTCTCCATTAATATCTGTGTACGAATCAAAGCTAGTCTTCCATTTATTGTTGATCAGATCGTCTAGGACATGATAGGCAGGTTTTGGTGTCCAATCTTCACGGATGATACCACCGTTCTTAAGCCAACTCGAGCCGTCCCACATAGCCCAAAAAGTGATTGCTTCTACTTTAGGATGGCTGAAGCATAAGGTAACGAAGTAGCGATAGAATTCGGCCTGCTTCTCCTCGTCCCACTTACCCTTGATAAAGTTTCCAGTAATATCAGCACCGTTACTTGGGTAGGTAATCTCGGTCAGATGAATCGGCAATCCTGTAGACGCCATTTTGTCAAGTGTATCGAAGATCTCTTTTGGGCTATACCAATAAGGCGGATCGTGGCCTTGCTCACCTATAGCATCAATGGGTGCTCCCTTCTGGAGCAAATTCTTGACCAATTCGACAAACTTGTCTATGTCTCCTCTGAAGCTGCCGTATTCGTTAATAACCAGAACAGCATCAGGATCACATTTGCGTGCCCATTTATAGGATTCCAGCACGTAGTCAGGATTCCAGTGCTCCTCGAACCAATGAAAGTGTAAGGGCTCGTTCACTACGTCCCAAATGCGTATATCTTTACGACATCGATTCATCAACGTGCGGATATGGTTGCGAGCGCGAACATCAACTTCCTCAGGCGAGTATTTCTCCAGCCATTCGGGGAAGCCGTGTTTGGGTAATCCCCAAATCAGGTTATGACCTTTAATCTTGATATTATGCTCACGGCACCAGGCAATCATAAAATCGACCGGCTCCCACTGAAGCAAGCCTTCTTGAGGCTCAATAGGTCCCCATTTCAGAGAGTTCTCGCTGGTTGTATAGTTAAATAGACGAGTGAAATAATGGTTCCAATTGTCCCACCAATTTTCGCCAAGACGTTCAAGCGGCTTTTGCCATATTGGGAATGCACATCCGAATAGAAAATCATGCGATATCTGCCTGACCGATACTTTTGCTCCCACAACCTTATGATTCTTTGCGTTGCAAACTTCGATCCGGGCACTACTTTTTCGATTTTGTTCAATTCCCGCTCGAACGCGAGCTTCGTATTCGCGTCCGATGTCAACACCTGCGATGTAATTCCCTTCGGCCGATACATGCGTGCTCAGAAGGATAAGAACAACCAGTCCTATGGCAGCGGTTTCAAAAATCATAGTTCATTTGTTCCTCTTCATGCGCCTCATATCTACTTCTTCGTTAGTTGGTACTCTATAATCCTGGTGTGGCAATACAAAAGGTTATACATAGACTGTATCTCAGCTATTTTATTCTTGCTGTAAATGCGCTGGAACCTGCTGGCACAACCGCGCTAATATTAGTAGCATACCAGCATAGAGTTGGGTATCGTTCTCGTCTTTTTTGGCGGTTGGGTTTGGTCTTCCGGGTTTTAAGCCGATTGCTTACGGATTTTTGCACAATATGGCGGGACGGTTGATGAATTGAAAAACTATTATGGTTTTCGTTTATCAGTTTTGTGTTGCCAACAAGTTATGCGACCGTTTTGCAGTTACTTGTATGGGTTGTCTTTGTTAACAACCAAGTCTTGATAGTACTCTACTCGCTCGCGATGCGTTGTCATTTCAACGTGCAGATCTAGGAAGAGAATGTTAATGCTCTTAACAGGTATCCAAGTGGGCTTACTCAGAGGTACTGGTGGAAAGGGGTGCAGCCACCAATCTTTTCGCTCAACTTGTATTCCGCTATGGAAGTCGGGATAGTTGTCGGCCAATAACATATCGCGATTATGTCTTTTCCACTGAAGCACCTTTCGCGGATATGTGTCAGTAGTTTGTTCAGCCCACGTGCCACTTAAGTAGGCGGTCGGTCCGGGGTATAAGTAACTGGAACCGAACACAAACCAACATGGATAATCAGCCCATCGATCCTCAGGACCGGGCGGATATTTGCCACGGCACACATCGCCTGGACATACCCAAACCCATTTAGGGACAGGGCCATTCGGGGTTCCTTCATAGGGTGGTGGCTCACCGCCTGGAGGTCGGAAATTAACACCAGCTTGAATGATGTAGCGTCCGGCGAGCAAGGGGCGGACGTAAAGTATCCAGGGATTGCGATACCTTCCGCGGTACTCAGGAGGCGGTGCAGGTAGACCGTAGCCATCATGATCGTCCATATAACGGATCATAGCGGCTCCAAGTTGACGTAGATTGTTGGCGCAGGTTCTGACTTTACCCGCCTCTTTGGCTTGCAGCAGCACGGGAGCGATCATAGCGGCAAGAATAGCTATGATCGCTATGACCACCAGCAGCTCGACTAGCGTATACCCGCGATTTCTCATCGATATTTGTCAGTAAGTCAAGCGATCAGTGGGACATGCCGCACAAACTACTGCAAACTAATCCCGTTTAATCTCATTCTACGTACACTTAATAAAGTCGGCAATTGGCCAACCGACCTATTCATAATAGTTCAGCTGTATTATCACTAAGTAGTGCTAAAGAACTATTTTTCGATTGTTATACTCAGGCAGGTAAATGATTTGCAAGTACCTAAAATTAATGCTGTTGGATTGTGAAAATCTGCAGTTCCTAAGACGGGATTGGAGGCGGACAAAACGGACCAACTGATCCAAAATAAAGACAAAATAAGCGTGCTTATAGCCGATGATCACGGTATTTTGCGCGAAGGCCTTCGCGGGCTGCTCGAGGAGCACGATGATTTGGTAGTTGCCGATGAGGCTACTACAGGTGCCCAAGCTGTCGAGAAGGTGAAGGCACTAAAGCCTAACATACTTCTGCTGGATTTGATAATGCCGGAGATGGGCGGAGTCGAGGTGCTTGAGGCGCTCGCTGGAGAGGACTTGCCTACTAAGGTTATTGTACTAACGGGAGCAGATGACGACGAGCTTTTGACTCGATCGATACAAAGCGGGGCGATGGGTTATCTGCTTAAGGATGCGGCCTCTAGCCAACTAGTAGATGCAATCCGCAAAGTTGCACAAGGTGGATGCTGGTTGCCACCAGACCTCACTGGAAAGCTTTTCAGAGGAATGGCGAAGAAACCGCACGGAGAAGATTCAGCCAAGCTTTCCTTACTTACCGCTCGGGAAGTTGAAGTCCTTAAGCTCTTAGGCGAAGCGAAGAGCAATGCTGAAATCGCTGATCAACTCTTCATCAGCGAGCACACTGTTAAGGTTCACGTGAGCCGTATTCTTGATAAATTGGGCTTGTCTACAAGGGCGGAGGCTGTCAGATTCGCCATCCGCAACGGTCTGGTAAAGGCCTGAGCGCTATGGAGGCAAGTGCAGTTTATAGCCTCAGAGAAGAGCGACTGTCAGCAGAACGCCAGCAGTCAATCATAAGGTTGCTCCTTGCGTTAACGTCTTCGCTACTGCTGATCAAGTATCGCAGCGATCAGCTTCGGGGCATGCTCGGCGGCGAACCTATCTCGTCGACTGACGTGCTGATTCTGATCGTGTTGCTGATGTCCTACAGCGGAGCAATTTGGATTTTATTGCGATTTAAGCCTCAATGGCTGAACATGATTACCGCTGTGAGCAGCATAGTCGAAGTAGGTATTATTACTTATCTCGTTCGAGTCACTGCCAAGACAGATATACCTTTCCAGCTTTGGTACGTTTTTTACGTTGTAAGTGTTGCTACAAGATACGGCTGGCAGTATTCTGTGCTTGCTCTGAGTGCTAGTATCGTAACATTTACGCTAGCGGCTTGTTTGACTCCCCAACAAGGCGGCATTTCGCTTGTCCAACCCTTGTTTGCGACCAACGTGCCTGCCGTCATTGGGTTTACCGGCTTTCTGCTAGTGTTGGCCTTTATGTTCGGTAGAATTTCAGAAAAACAGCTTGCCTATCAAGCAAGTCTTGCAGTAGTCAACGAGTTTAGGGCAGAGCTAGCGAGTCTAACGAACTCTAGAGATATTATCAATCATACACTTTTTCGCATCAAAGAGCTTTTGAACGTCGAGGAAGCGTTCTTTTTGCCAGCGAATCGAGGGGCTGATGGATCAGAGGCTCCGGGGTTACGCTCAGCTGGAGCTTCTCCGACGTTGCTTTCTACATTTAGAGAGGCTGGTGGCACGTGGAATGTCGAGAGAATCATAGTAGAACAGAGACCGCTGATTTCGAATAATATGGCAAAGGACCCTTCGTTGCCTCCGGGAATGGCTGCTAGACTTGGTCTTAGGAATATGGCCGCGGCACCAATGATGGTGAGAGGCATTCCCGTTGGTGCTGTGTATGCAGCTAATAGAAGGGATAAGTCGCTATCCAACGCCGATCTGCAGCTCTTGGACCTTATAGCAACTCAGGCGGCGCCTGTTGTTGAGAACGCACTATTGTGGGAAAGACTTACAGAAGCTGCAGCTTCCGAGGAGCGTCTGCGTATTGCGAGGGATCTGCACGATAATTTCTTACAAACTTTGGCTGCAATCAAGCTCCATCTTGAGAGATGCAAGATCTTGCTGGCTAAAGATCCTGGTCGTGCGTTGGAGGGAATTGAACGCATTCACGAGATTGCCACACGAGGACTAGCCGAGGTCAGAGCTTACCTCTCAGAATTGCGTCTGATGGGGCCTGAACCGAGTCGATTCCGACAGGCTGTCGAGCGTTGTGCTTCGGATGCAGGAGCACGTGGCGGTTTTAGAGTCACGACGGAGTTAAATCTACCGGATGAGGCAATGCCACCTAATGTTGCGCTTGCCGCGTTTCAGGTTGTACGAGAGCTTTTGAATAATGCAGCAACGCACTCTCGCGCCTCGGAAGTCTGGGTGAGAATCAATGTGCAAGATACCAAACTTATGATCGAAGTGGAAGATAACGGTCGCGGATTTGACGTGTCGCGGGTGCGAGCCGAGAAAGCTTCCGAAGGACATTTGGGCCTTGTAGGAGTCGAAGAGCGAGTTCGGCAGCTAAAGGGAACATTCACTTTAACGAGCGAGGTTGGAAAAGGTACTCAAGCCACAGCTTTGATACCTTTGTAAAAACTGCTTGGAGCTGGCTGCATACAGTTAAGGGCCGGATAGAATATCACCGGCCCTTAAATTGATGCGCACAGGGAGCGTCAGGCCGCAATCTTTTTTGACGGTCTGCCTCTCCTCCTCTTGAAAGGAGTCGTTGTTAACTCCCTTATCCTGCGAGCCCTGTAGTTTCGCTCGAATCGGGCGAACTTCTGTTCCAGCTCTTCCCACCTCGTGCGATAGTTGACATCCTCCTGATCTTCCTCGATTTCACTTTCGAGGTTGTCCTCTATCTGGTTGTCGTATTCAATTGTATCTTCGCAGGTCAAGGGAGTGTCGAACAACTCATCAACGTGATCGTTCATTCTTGTTCGCCTCCCTTCCACTTTGCTTGTCGGTACACTAGACGCACAAAAGGATCTGCTAGTTCCAACCAAGCAATATATTATACGGTAACTTCAGCCAAAACAAAACCCTTAATTCGAGCAAAATACTCTTCGTTTTTTGTGCGGCTCAAGTTATTGTGGCGTGATTTATATATATGTGACAGGCGGGAAGTTCACAAACAAGTGCCAAGCTTGTCCCCAGAAGACGTCTTTTAAAACTGCTTCAACAAATTAAATGACACAAGCGGATCACGCCAAATAACGACGTGGTGCGAATTCAGCAGAAATGATAAAAATAGTTGCTATTTACGAAGTAGTCTTAACAGTAAAAATTCACAAACAGCACACATCATAAGTCGGACTTTTAAGTAGTGTCAAGCATTTTAGAGAGATGCTTAATCCCTTTACGTCTACATCTAAAACACTTACCTTTAAAACACTTATCTTCCGCCTTGTCCCTGTCCTCGGAATCCTCCTCTGCTACGTCCACTTCCTCGACGGGCACCATAGGTGCCTAGGCCAAAACCGCCAAGCACTCCTTGCAGCAATCTGCCAAACCAATTGCTCGACTGTTGCAAAGTCGCTTGCGATCTATTTAGGCCAGGAATTCCGCAGAGTCCCTGTCTCCTGCCTGTCAGTGGTCCTTGTCCGGCAGGACCTGTTCCATTCATTCTCGGCATTTAAAATTACCTCCTCAAAGTTTATCATTAGCTACGCACGCGTCTGTCGCCTCTGCCTCGCCCCATACCGCGACCCATACCTAGTCCAAAACCCTGGCCGGGGTTGGCGTTTAGCCCGAAATGAGCAGAGACTGTCGGATTCGAAATTTCTCGCAGTGCTACCCCATTAAATAAATTCACTGCATATCTAACAGTTTCTCCGATGCACTCGTATACTTTAATCCCAGCGGCCGAAAGCACCTGATGCGCGTTTGGTCCTAGATTGCCAGTTATAACTGCCGACACTCCCAGCGAGCAGACAACCTGTGCTGCCTGGATTCCTGCTCCTTGCGGAGACAAGGCGCCGGGGTTCTCTACAGCCTGTGCGTCGAACGTTTCTGTGTCCACAATCACTAAATATGCGCACCTGCCGAATCTCGGGTCTATCGGTGAATCTAGTGTGTTACCCGTTGCGCAAACTGCCACCTTCATCTTGAGTCTAACTCCTATTCGTGCTTGCTGTCCGCTTGGATATGTATTGAGAACCTGACCGGATAAAGGGCAGCAATCCGATCAGGTTCTCGCATCTGTCACTCGGCCGTCTTCGACTTCTCAATTTCCTCTAGGCGCGCTTTCACCGCTGCTAATCGCTCCTCGAGAAGTGGCAACTGAGACTTCAGCAATGTCTCCTCATCCGGTATGGGAATCGAATATACCGGAGCTGCTGGCGGCACAAATCCTGCGTAGGGCGCGAAGAATCCAGCTCTTCCTCGGCGGAATGCGAGGCCAAGACCACCAACACCTCCACGACCCCACGCCATTCCGCAACCTAAGCGGTTGCCTATTGGATTAGCGAATCCCGGCACAGCGTAGCCTGCGCAGTGGCCAAGTGCGCGACCAGTCATTGGTCCCTGTCCCATAGGGCCAGTTCCGTCACCTCGTGGCATTTTATCCTCCTTTCTGCCGCGTACTAGTAGCGACCGTCTAATTATTTATTAATAAGCTCTGGTAAACAGGCTTAGCACTTTTTATAATATAGATGCAAATTACATCTATAGTATACCGCAGCTATCATAAAGAATCAACCCATTTTTGCGCGAAAAATATTTTTCTCGCTGATAGATTTACTTATTGGCCAGAGATTAGAGGTGTTTTTGTGAGATTGGTATAATACTAATTGCCTAGTCATCTTGTTTATCGCAATACCGTGGAACAATTCCATGTGTTGTGGCGGTAGGTGTTAGAATGCTTGCCTGTAGGGGTAACTCTAAATTGTTGCGCATTATACCACATGCTATAATGTTCATGGCTGGGATTGTTGAGGTTTGACTCTGCTAATGTCGTACTCTCCCACAATATTCTCAGCGCTCGCTAAGATAGCCGAGTTGGCCAGTTCCTCTCGACCTGCAGAGGAAAGACTGGACAATATACTAGCTATTGGAAGAGAAGCGCTTGGAATTGACGCGCTTTCAATAGTTGCGTTCGACCTCGACAAAAGTGGACCAAGAGTGTGGACATCATCGGCCCCTGGTATTACTGTAGATGCCTCGTTTGTAACTCGACTTGCTATAGATGCTTTTTCAGAGTTAGACGGTTCTGAAATAAATAAAGAACACCCTTCGACACATTTTTCAGAGAGTGACGAACGCTTTGTTATTCCCGTTTTGAAGTCAAAAAATGGTGTTCGAGCGGCGATTGTCGCTCTTGGAGCTTCGAATGAAGCCGCTAATTCGCCCTTTTTATCTGTGTTAAAGAGCTTTGTTTCGCTTATTGTCGAGAATGATTGGTTGGCTTGCGATCAGCAAATCTCCAGCAGTGTAGATAGCAGATCGATGGAAGAGATCGCAGCCATTTATGAAATTGGCCAGGCGATGGATGCATCCGATGTGCAGCCGGTCTTGGATATGATCGTTGCCAAAGCTTGTTCCGTAATGGATGCGCAAGCATGTTCGCTGATGCTACGCCAATCATCTCGCGAGACTCAGGAAGACGAGCTTGTAATCAGGGCGAGCTGGGGATTGGCTGATGAAATTGTGAAAGGTACTCGTGTCAGCCTTGGCGATGCAATCGCTGGTCGAGTGGCTCAGACGGGCGAACCAGTGCTCATTAACGATGTTGCGAACGATCCACGCTTCAGCGACGTTATTCCCAGGAGTGGTATCAGCGGCTCTATGTGTGTGCCGCTTAAAAGCCAGGACGGTACGGTTCTGGGTGTCTTGAGCATTCGCAGACATGAACCGAATCCGCCATTTACCGAGGACGATTTAAAGCTTTTCGGAGTATTCGCTACTCACGCTGCGCTCGCGCTCTCTAACGCCGAACTCTATACTCGATTACATCTCAAGATAGATGAGATGTCCGCAATCTCCGACGTCTTGCGAGCTATTAACTCTACGCTCGATCTGGACCAGGTTCTCGACCGCATTGTAGAGGGGATTACGGGAGTTGTTGGTTTCGATAGGTGTTGTGTCTATCTTTTGGACTCGCGTACAAACGAGTTCGTGGCAGGTGCGCGGAAGGGTTACAAAAGCACCGACAATTTGATAGATCGTATAGCATTTGGAGAGGGCGTAATTGGGCTGGCTGCCAAGGAACATATCCCGATCTTTTCAAGCGGTTCGCCGGTGGAATCAGAATGCAGCGGCAGATCGGGTGATTTTTTGGTGGCTCCTATAATTGTCCGGGATGAGTGCATAGGGGTAGTAGTAGTTGACAATTGTATACTAAACCGTCCTATTGAGCCACAGCATGTCGAGCTGCTTGCTACGTTTGTCAGCCAAGCTGGAATCGCCGTAGAAAATGCGCGCCTTTACGAGGCGATGGAGGAAAAGTATGCTGAGCTCAATGTACTATACGAGCACTCGCGCAGTTTAAGTGCAGCCTATGGACTCGATAATGTCGCTGAAATTCTCGTGGCAAATGCTTCTCGCGCAGTAAAATGCGACGGGGCCGGATTATTGCTTCTGGATCAGCGTCGGAACAGCTTGAGTTTCCAGGCTACCGCTGGCAGTATGTCGGATAGAGTATCCGAGCTAGATAATAACATATTGGAAGACAAAGCATTTGTGGATTTTGTTAGAGAGCTTCGAACTCCTTTACTTTTAGAGCCTGACAACCCTGAGCGCGTATCGAGTCTGAGTGCTGCTTTTCTGAATGCTATTGCACCCCGTGATGCACACTTGTTACTTGCGCCGTTGGTGACCGAGGACATCACCATTGGTACGCTTGTTCTATATCGCAATAGGGCCGATGAGTTTCAGGGTAGTGAGCTTAAACTTGCATCGATCATAACTTCGCATGCCGCCACGGTCATCAAAAACGCCATAAATTATGAGCAAAAGATGCGTCAGAGGGTGCTGGAATTGTCTGCTCTATACGAGTTTTCGAAGGAAATCAGTTCGGCGGCGAATCTCGAGCAGGCCTTGGACTCTATCTTGGCCATAGTAGCTAATTTAGTAGAATCCGACGAGTCTTTCATATATACCATAGATCACGAGCGTCAAGTAGCTACTGTAAAGGCTTCGCGATTTAGGGATAATACAACTGCTCGCAGTGAACGGCCAGCATCGATGTCCGAAGAGCCGCTGGACGGCGAAAGCGTTATAAGCTGGACAATAAGGGAACGAAAAGCGTTTATCTCGCCCGATATTAGCTGCGATATGTGGTTCTCATCGCCTTTTTCATGTACTGCATGTACTGAATGTACTGACGGCGAATCCAATAATGAGCAATCTCCTGGCAGTCGCGTTAGATCTTTAATGGCCATACCACTTATGGTTCATGACCAAGTTGTTGGTGTGCTCAGCGTTCACAGCTACAGTCCTAATCAGTATTCAGAGGATGATGTAAGAGTTCTTTCTATAGTTGCCAGTCAGGGAGCCGCTATCTACAACGAATTGGAAGCCCTGAGTGCCCTTACAAGCTATACGGATAACATACTTAGTTCTATTGCGGCTGGAGTAGTTACTCTGGCTTCAGATGGCACGGTACTCACTTGGAACAGTGCGGCTGAGCGCATTGTTGGTATCAAGGCTTCTCAAGTGGTAGAGCTTCACTACGAAGATGTGATTGCTCTCCTGCAGATATCTGACGCAGATAGAGAAAATCTCAAAACTGCAATACAAAGCGTGTTAGAGACCGGCGAGACTTATCAGGGCTATAAACTGTGCTTCCATCCAACTGTACGTCGTGTCGGGCAAGATGAGGAATCACCAGAGGAAGTATACATAAATATGAGTATTTCCCAGCTACTTAACAGTGCGGGAGAGCAACTTGGGTTGGTCATTATCTTCGAAGATATCACGCACGAAATACGTATGGAGAACGAATTCCGGAAAATGGGCGAACTCGCTGCCGTTGGTCAGCTTGCTGCGAGCATTGCTCATGAGCTCAGGAATCCGTTAAGCTCCATTAAGGGTGCTGCGCAGTTCCTCAAGAATGAATATGAGGACTACCCTTCTATCGGAGAATTCCTTGGCATAATCATTGAGGAAGTAAACGGGCTCAACAAGCTCACGACAGAGTTTCTTGATTTCGCTCGCCCGATGCAACTTGATTTGAAGCCTACATCAGTCAATAAGGTTGTGGAGAAGACGCTACAGCTAATGAGTGTTCATATAACCGACAATAACGTAGTCGTAAAGGAAGCATTGAGCGAATCGGTTCCTGAAGTGCAAGCCGACGAAGCTCAACTTGAGCAGGTATTGAAGAATATTATTATCAATGCGCTTCAAGCGATGCCGGAGGGCGGCGTGCTTACAATTGAGACAGGTCCAACGGCATCGGGAGGCGCATATATGGCTGTAAGCGATACCGGAGTCGGTATACCGCCAGACAAGATAGATCGCATCTTCCAGCCTTTTGTAACTACTAAAACAAAAGGCACCGGCCTTGGATTGAGCGTGGTGCACAAGATAGTCGATAATCACGGAGGCCGCGTTGAAGTAACAAGCGAAGTTGGTAAAGGATCAACCTTTAAAGTTATACTGCCGCGAACGGGTCTTCACACTATTGCGGCTGCTGATTACAACCATACGCTGGAAAGGCGAGTGTCCGGTAAGCTCCGTACAGGCAATATTGAAGTCTAAGCAGACTTCGCTGTATTTCTGCTGTTCTATGCAATTTTTGTCGCATCAATTGGATGTCCTGGATAGCGTCTTAACTGGGCGACCGTTCTTGACCTCACCATACAGTGGCTCTGAGCCCTGATTTTGATGGCTAGCTATAAACCATTCTGCAGGAGAATTAATCGCTTTACAAAAACAATTTGCTGTAGATAGCTAGGATATAAATTTCTTCGGAAACATTAGTTTAGTTAGTGTGAGAGTTTACAAGCGTATAGGAACAAAATGGAGGACAAACATGATCACGGCAATCGTTTTGATCCAGGGCGAACGAGACAAATTGCCAGAGACTGCAGAGGCAATCGCAGAAGTTCCGGGAGTGGCAGAAGTTTATTCTGTAGCAGGCGACTATGACCTAGTAGCCATAATACGCGTTAAAGAACACGAACAGCTTGCGGACGTAGTTACCAAGAACCTACTAAAGATGGACGGCATAATCCGTACTAACACCCTAATAGCATTCAAAAGCTACTCGCGCAGAGACCTGGAGCGAATGTGGGACATAGGGATGGAGAGCTAAAGTTTTCTTTCTTGCTTATTACTAGCTACTGAACCGAGATCACTTCATAATGGACAATACCGCCCGGGGTATTTACAGTAACACGGTCTCCCACTCTCTTGCCCAAAAGCTCTCGTCCTACGCAGGATTCATGAGATATACGACCTTCTGCAGGACTGGACTCTGCTGGCCCAACTATAGTAAAGGTGTCTTCAACTCCATCTTCAAGGTCTCTGACAACAACCTTAGTACCTATGCCGACCGAACCGTCGGATATTGCACAATCGACTACCTTGGCGTGAGCGAGGATGGTTTTAAGTTCCTTAATGCGGACCTCCAGCATTGCCTGGATCCGCTTTGCATCTTCATAATCAAAATTTTCCGAAAGATCACCAAGTTGTCTGGCTTCTCGAATTCTCTGAATAACCTCTGGTCTCTTTCTTGTAATTATCTCATTGAGTTCTTGTTGTATCTCGCGATAGCCTTCTCGTGTAAGAACAAATCCGTCTTCTGAAACTCCCACAAAACTCTCCTAATCCCTAATTATTTATTATAATTATAGTTGATTATTTATTATAATTATTATAGTTGTATTATAGTTGCAAGACTACCCACCTTTAGCAGGCAAAGTTGGCAGTCAAGCTCTAAATATCTAGTATACCATATAACCTTCAAATTTGGAACCCTTTTTGTGCAACCTGTCCATCCCGTTCGTCTCGCTGCATACTGTTAATTGCTCCTTTCCATTTCCTGGAGCAGCCATTCTACACGAGCTTGGTGTGACATCTAAGCTCAATACGTCGGAGCAACGACAAAAAGAAGCAGGTATTCTGTTCACCAATGTAAACAAAACCGCCCTAAGCCTTTGTTTCACACCTGACCGTAGCAGTAGAAAAAAAGGATGCGCCTTATCAACCTCAATGCCAATTTTACACACAACATTATACGCTACCCCCTCCTGACGCTTATATTGACACATTCGCGCATACTATAGTAAAATACATAACGCCATGGGGACGTGGCGGAATGGCAGACGCGCTTGGTTGAGGGCCAAGTCCGGATAACCGGGTGTGAGTTCAACTCTCACCGTCCCCACCAAGGGTTTTTGTGGGCGGTTAGCTCAGTGGGAGAGCACTTCGTTCACACCGAAGGGGTCACTGGTTCGAATCCAGTATCGCCCACCATTTTCTTCTCAGAATCCGTCGTTTTGAGCTTGTAAACAACGCTTCTTTAGGGTGCCCGGCCTTCTGTTCTTAGACACCCGAATTTAGGGCAAAATTAAGAAGTCACCGCTTATTTTCACCGATTCTGGCGAGGCGATATCCGCACTGCAAAAAATATCGACCCTATTCAACCAGACGCTCTAAAACAGCTTTTCGCGCTGGTTTCGAGACAAGATTTGTAACAAAAGACAACGAGCGCGTACTACGCGCTCGCGTTCACCATAGCGAAACTGTTGTTTTCAAAGGATAACCAATCGAGGCTGATTGCTTGTATTCTAGTTATCCGTTATACCAGGCCATTCGTGCGGAGCACAAGAAATCTTCCTCTTGATACGCGCAAGAGCGTTATCAACCGATTTTGTTTTACACTGCAGCTCGCAGGCAATTTCTTTATACGACTTTCCCACCTGGTATCCGGAAAGAACTCTCCACTCGAAATCTGAAAGTAGTCTTCGAAGCATGTCCTGCAATCGGGTATTGTCTTCTCTTTTGAGGACAAGTTCCTCAGGGTCAACAGTGTCGTCTGACACGAGTATGTCGGCAAGGTTCCATTCCGAATCGCTGTCCTCAGAAGGATATTCGAGAGATACAGACGTGTTCAAAGGAGTCTGTTTGCGGCGCGTTGCCGTCTTGATCGCCGTAATCACATGTCGCTCAATACATATTCGGGCGAATGACAAGAACGAAATATCCTTCTCTGGCCGATAATCGACAATGGCCTGCCAGAGCCCAATCATTCCGATCTGCAAAAGGTCTTCCTTCTCTGCACCCATAAGGAAGTAAGACCTTACCTTGGTTCTGACAAGGCTGCGGTATTTGTAGAGCAGATACTCAGCAGCTTGCTCGTCTCCCGACTGAGCAATATGTACAATCTCCTGGTCAGACAAGGAAGCGTATCGCGACTGTGACAGGCTTCGCTCTTCCTGGAACTGATCCTGCACGCCTTCACCTCTCCCTAAGAGCGGCAAAATTCTTTGTGTGTCGTTGTTGTTAAACCGCTCTAAGTGAAAACTACGACTCTAAACACTAGTTCTCGTGTTCGACCTCAACGGCCAGTTTTGTTAGCAGAATAGCGGCCAAGCCTGCCGCGAACGCTGCGGCAGCAGTGAGAGCCACGGGCATTTCGGCGATAATGCGGTCGCCGAACTTGATCTTAATGCGCTTAGGTTTTCCGCCGGATATCATCTTCTGAACATCTTCCAGAAGATCTATGACGAGATCCAACGCGTTCGAAGTACTCGTCGCAACTGCGTTTTCTGCCGTCCTGCCGGTCTCACCAGGTGTATCTTTTGAGTTGTCCTGTGTGAGTTCCATGGCTATCACCGCAAGGATTATATAACAACGGAGCACCAATTGGCAATAATTACAAGCTCGACTACGAAAAAAAGAAGGAATTTCCTTCTAGTACCCCAATTTGCAGGCGATAGTATTATTGAATTTGCTATTTAACTTGGTGACATAAAGTGGATTCATAACGTTGTTAGAACTCATGCTTATCGGTATTTGGTATAATCAAAATAGGCTTTTGTGGCAAAAAGTTACCGGAGGGTAGTAAATTGAGATCCACAAGATGTCTTGCACGTTTCCTATTCCTAATACTCATGCTTCTAACCGCATTAACGGACTTACGTGCCGCTGTGGTAACGGTAGACCCGGCAACTAAGAGCGGGTCAAGCGATGTTGACACGCTCGAGGTCAAAGCGGTAAGAGTGGCTGGGGATCAAGTTGGTTTCTTCGTACAGAGTCTAAGCGAGTCGCCGCAGAAGCTTGTGGCTAAGGTGAGCGGCCTTAAGGATCAAGACTATGACGTATATATCAACGGCAGCTTTATTGGTGTTAAGTCGGGCAAGTTACTGATGGAGCAAGGATTAGAGCTCGACATACCAGGCTCGGTTACGGATCCCGACAAAATGAGATGCCTGCGTGCTTTGGAACCCAGAGTTCGGCCCGAATACGAGCGCATAAGAACCGATAGACAACCAGAGGTAATGCGGGTGGCGTTTATGTTTAACCAAGTTGTTGACTTTATTGCCTCCGGTATACGTAACGATAGAACCTACCGTTCGGCGACGGTGATATTGGCGCCATCCGGAAAAATGCTCCAGAAAATGATATTTATGACTCGGAATGATGCCGAAACCACTGCGATGGCTGCTACACGCGCATGCTGGCTTATTCAGAAGGCCCGCGATCGGATTTATGACGTTATTAAAGACCCCGTTTTGCGTAATAAATCACTAGTTACCTTAACCCCCGTTGACTTCTCAGCAGCCTTATCTAAAGTGAATGGCAAGGTGCTTGTGAAGGCGATTATCGTCAACAACTGTGATCTGCCAATCTCTGGCAATATTTCATTCGATCTGCCGAAAGGTTGGAAGCATAATGCGAAGAACCTCTCGTTTGATGGGTTAAAGTCAGGCAAGTCAAAAACGTTGTCTTTTGAGATCATTCCGCCAACCAAAAACGCGGCCCTACCTGAAAGTATTCCTGTTGCAGCAAACGTCAGAGTTGTTCAGGATCCATTCGTTGCTGAAGTTAAGTTCGAAACCACTGCCAAGGCTGCGGAATAGTGCTAAACGACTAAAAGTTCTGCTATGAAAATTTAGCTTGGCAAGTTGGTCCTTTAATCATGCCTTGACAGTGCGTTGTACGCTTACCTGCAGGAAAACAATTCCTTTGGCGTATAACTAACCTGCGGAGGATTCTATGCGTTTCGATTATAAACCCAATTTTGACGATGCACGCCGCCATTGGGAAGCATTTTGGAACGGAGAGATCATAGATCGACCATGTTGCCGCGTTCTTGCTCCAAAAGACAATGCAAAATCTTACCCGCGTCCGCCAGATATTCAGTCTCCGAAAATGGATCTTAAAGCACATGTCGAAGCATTCGATCGGTGGGCAAGTGGCATCTACTTCGGTGGTGATGCGGTGCCGTTCTTCTTCCCCAATTTTGGACCAGATATATACGCAGCCTTTCTTGGAGCAGACCTTCAAGGTTTCGATAGCGATACTGGTACGAGTTGGGCAGTACCTTTTGTTCACGACTGGAGTAGTGTTCTGCATCAACTGTCTTATCCCCACGGTTACTGGTGGGATTCTACTTTGAATTACGTGTCCTTAGCACGCGAGATCGCAAATGGCAAGTTTGGAGTGGGAGTCCTAGATCTTCATTCGAATCTTGATTGCTTGGCGGCGGTGAGGGGATCACAGAATCTATGTATAGACCTTGTGGACTGTCCTGACATGATTGATGAGGCGATGGCTTGCGTTCGTAGGACATACCGGTTGATTTACAACGAGCTTTATATTGCTTCCGGACAAGACAAAACCGGCACATCAAGTTGGCTCCCATTCTATTGCGAGGGAAAATTCGCATGTATTCAATGCGATTTCATATGTATGATAAGTCCAGAGCTTGCGAAGCGCTTTCTTTATCCGGCGCTCGAAGAAGAAGCAGAGTTTCTCGATCGCTGCTGTTATCATTTGGACGGACCGGACGCGCTTGTGCACATAGACGATATTCTTGCTATTAAGCAAATAGACGCAATACAATGGGTTCCTGGAGCGGGCAACGCCCCGCATATCGAATGGATGGATCTCCTGAAGCATATACAGAAGGCAGGCAAGGCGTTATATGTGGGAGCTAGTGCTGACGAAGTCAAAATTTATCACAAAGAACTTAGACCGGAAAAAGTGTTCTACGATGTATGGGTAGCTTCGCAAGCTGAGGCTGAGGAATTACTGGACTGGTTGAAGTCGAACACGTAATATCAGAGGGGGATAGATTGTGAATTGTGGCGATACTATTGTTGACAATCTCAGGCGAGCTCTTTCCGAGTCCAACCTAGTGCAGTCATTTTCGGGTGTTCGAACTATTTTCGGTCTAGGTCCAGGATTATCCGACGAGCATTGTGCTCTTGCGCAGGCTTACGGTTATGCTTATGCCCATCGTTGTGCTCGTGTTGGCAAAGCTGACTTTATAATAGGAAGAGATCCTCGACCAACTGGTCTTGCGCTTTGCAGAGAACTAGCTAGAGGATTTCTTGCCGGAGCCAAGGCTATTGGTTGTGAGCTGCGAATTATAGACCTAGGAATCATCACAACTCCGTTAGCACAGACTGCTATTAGATCGCTGGAAGCTGATGGCGGTGTAATGGTGACCGCAAGCCACAATCCCCTAGAGCATAATGGGTTCAAGTTTCTGAGCGGTTATGGGGTTAATTCCGAGGTGCCTTCAGGTGCCCTGCTTTCGGCTTCGGCGATGAGTGGAGTGATCTCCGACGTTGAGGCACTTGCATCTGGTTATGGCGCTGTAGAGTTTTGCGATAGCTTGCGGCGTATAACAGATGCGGTATTAGATGCTGCTTTAGATGACCAAGACAATGATACGCCTCGAGTTCGTGCCGAGCGCGCCTATCTCGATATAATTGGGCAAGATTGGGGGGTTACGCCGCATTGTTTGAAGCCTCTTACGCTTGGTCCTGCCTTGTTGGATCCTAACGGCGGTGCAGGATGCGGAATCGATGCTCGCGTATTAGAACACTTTGGCGTTCGCGTAATTGAGATAAACGCCGAAATTGGTTACCCCGAACACGGTATCGACACTGACGGTATAGATCCGGCAAGTGGTAGGCACATGCTCTTGCGTGTGGCGCGCGCTGCAGCTCGTGAAAGATGCCGATTTGGTGTGGCATTCGACTACGATGCGGACCGAGGCAATCTTGTGTTGCCTGGCCATGATGAGTCTGCGATCATTCCACCCCAGAAAGTTGCTGCTCTAAACGTTGCGCTAGCGCTTGCTCGAAGACGGCTGAATGGGAACGATAGCAATCTGGCTGTGGTAGTCTCCGATGCTACTTCTCTGGCTTGTGAGCGAGTGGCCGCAGCGTTTGGTGCTAAAGTTTTTGTGGTCGAGACCGGAGAGATCAACGTGGTTACCAAGATGCATCTGCTTCGGCGCGAAGGCTTTGACGTTCCCGTTGGTGTGGAGGGCGCAAACGGCGGCACGATTTTCGAAACCAGCACTTGTCGCGACGGATTGCAGGCGGCACTTTCGGCTGCATTGGCTGAATCGCAGACCGAGGTTACCAGAGAATTGATGCGAGCTATTTCGGCGGAGCACCGCAACTCGCTTGATTACTCGCAACCTATAAGTCTTGCGGCCCTGGTAGCTTCCGTTCCCGCGAACCCGAATGTTATGCTTCGGCTTTCGAGTCCTCCCATATCGCATGCGGAATTGAAACGGCGGGTGGAGGAACACTTTAGGCGAATCACGTGGCCCAAGCTTGCGTCACGATTTTCGAGCTTCGAATTCGAAAACTTCGAAGGCATTTGGCGTGTGGCAGAGCGCACAGGGGACGAAAGCGGTGCCTGGCGAGCAATGTTATCTGCTCCTGGTCGACGGGCGTTTATATTTCTGCGAGGTTCGCGTACGGAAGCGGGAGTTTGGAGAATGATCATCGACGCTGATGACCGCGTCGATTTCG